>LLBY010001236.1_pt1 | contig 11502 bp, 12 predicted proteins | sample 1489401 | NCBI WGS metagenome assembly LLBY01 (sample SAMN04092656, study PRJNA295927) | soil metagenome | biome: Soil prokaryotic community; feature: Bulk soil; isolation source: soil from tomato rhizosphere | host: tomato cultivar Hawaii 7996 | place: South Korea | collected 2011-11-01 | reverse complement strand
GTACAAATAGGTCCATTTTTGTGGCTTGAAATACTCCTGATCTGTCAAGATATAATCCGAAGACCATCTGGGGATAAACATTTTATCATTTCCAAAAATGGCTGAACTGTAAAAAGATTTGAGTTGGTCTATTTTAATTTTCTGTTCATTTACCTTGGTACTGACATTGTATTTAATATCCGATCCTTTCGTTAGGTTTGTTGGTATCGATTTTATAAAATCATAATCGGGAAAAAAATTTTGTGCCATTAATCTGGGCCAATAACTGAAAAATCCGCGTTTATCTAAATCTACAAAGCTATCAGATAATTCCATCCAAAAATTTTCCAATAGTTCTTCTGCACGTTCTTTGTTTTTAGTTCCAGCTATTATTGCCGCATTAATACCGCCGATAGAGGTCCCTGCAATTATGTCGATATTGATATTATTTTTTACCAGGGCTTTATAGACTCCACACCCAAAGGCGCCCAGAGACCCCCCTCCTTGGAGCAATAATACGTTTTCAAGATTCTTGGTCATATGTTATAATCTACTTACTTATGTTTTCGTGTAGTTGCTATTATCCTATACGGTATTTCGAGTTGGTTGATAATCTTGTACGCATTTTATTTTTCACTAATTCTGCTATTCCATTTACTTACGAGGTGCTACACGAATCGGTATCATTAAAATTTCTAAAAAAATTCTGGTAAATAATATCAATATATTATTAATCTATTTTATCACGATGAGAAAGATGGCAAGTGCTAGGATTCAATTGGATCTCTCAATTGGTTTGGTATATATACCAACCAGTATCCTTGTTCCTTTGGCTTTTTGGCGTAATTGGTAGAAAAGAGGAACCAAGTAAATGAAAGACGTTAATACGTTCTATAATGCAATAATGAGAAACACAACTTTGAGGTTGAAGTTCAATTCACTTCCAAAATTAGTTTATTTTGTCGCTAAAAAAGATACGCTAATAGTTTCCATCCAGTAAACGGCATTGAATTTCCAAATAATCTTTTGACGATGATTTTGTATACAGAATTTAAAACATCCTAAGTTAATTGATTTCTTTGGTGAATTACGGGTTTGTCATAATTTATATTTTACTAATCTATTTTTTATCTCTTTTTATTTAAGTCATTTAATTTATGCCATATTTAATATTTATTTTATGACCTCTATGTGATCAATCTAGGTGTAAGGCTTTTCTTTCGATGATCTTAATTTTTTTGCTATCTTTTCATAGACCTCTTTAAATTTTCCAAGTTTAACAACGTTTTGTCTTCCTTCTACCTCCTGCTTCCATGCAATATACCCACCTCTAATACTAAAGGCGTTGAATCCTTGTTTATTAAGCTCATCTGCTGCAATGTCTGCTCTATTACCCACTGTAGAGTATAGATATATTGTAACTTGTCTAAGTCTATCTAAATCCCCATTTCTTAAGTCACTTAATAACCGTGTAAGTGGTATATTGACGGCTCCAAATATCTTGCTGTCTCCGCCATCGGATTCTTGGCCTTCTAATTCCTTACCATCTCTTACATCTATTATGATATATTTTCCCTGCTCGCCTCTTTTTCTATGCAATTCTTTCGGATCTATTTTATTTGTCACTAAAAGACAATACTATACATCAACTATATTTGATTTCCTTAAGCTGTTGACAACCGAAGTAAAAAAGCTCAAATTTCAAAACATAAATCACATGGTATAAAAAGCTGTCCCATTCCAAGGTAATGGTTAATAATACAAGGTATTTTTAACCATACCTTATACGAAATTCTTTTCTCTAGCTACTTTGATTGACTTTGAAAATTGTGGTAAGAAAAAAAGATGTCTCGTTAATTGCGATTCCTTTCCGACTTCATCTTTTATTAATTACACAACTCAAGATCCGTCACTGTCATACAAACTAGAATATTCTAATTGTATCTGTTTAATCTCACTCTATCTCTCTTGTTTGACCATCATATAACTTACACTGACTTGAAACTACTAAATATAGTACTTTATTAAGACTTGGTAACTTACCGATATTATAATTCGATCTAAATGTATTTTGTTAGTTTTAAACACTTTGTGAATCTGGATATCAAAGATTCCTTTTTATATACAGTGAATTAACTATTACTAAAAATATAGTTGTGTGGGGATAACTAACTATCTAGATAAGCGCAGTACCTGAGCCAGAGCCCAGAGTCACGTCGCTCCTAGATTTGGTGGTTGATAATTTCTTGGGTACTAATTAGTTGTCAACAATGTATAAATAATTAGCATTTGATGTTGGTAATTGATTATAATTTGGATTCGCTTTACCGAATTTTAAGCTCCTTCAAATTAAAAGACCTTTGGTATGATTCAGTACTTTGCTAACGACGATAATGTCTTTCGAACTTGGCGATTAACTTCATTGTAAAATCGTTCTCATTCTAAAAACTTCATGTGGCTAATTATTCACTTCCAAAACACAGAGTTACACGATGTAAATAGAGCGTTTGTAGGACTCATATCTAAAAATTACTCTATTTAAAGTATAATATCACGACAGCTAGTTTCTTTCATTGTTCCATTATAATATTTTAGCAATCCGTGTCTGGAGTACATTAAATCAAATAAGAACAATGTTAGTAGGTAAAATATTTGGAATTCAAACTCAACTTTTGAAAGAGTAACCCATATACTAAATGTAATGCATATCAAAATTATCGAAAATGGGCGAAGATTTCATTATAGTTGCTGACACTAAAGATATACCTCTATCACAGTTAAAAGAGGTTCAGGTCGACGGCGAAAGTGTTTGCATTGCCAATATCGATGGAAAATACTATGCAATAGGTAGTATCTGTACTCATGAAGGAGGCCCGCTGGCAGACGGCACCCTAGAGGGATATGAAGTTCAATGTCCGTGGCATGGTGCTAAATTTGATTTAAGGACAGGAAAGGTAACAAATCCTCCGGCGAGTGAACCAGAGCCTGTATATGAGGTAAAAATAGATGGCAATAACGTTCTAATCAAAAAACCAGATAAAAGTAGATCCTCAGTTCAATTTGAGCTCAGATTGTTAAAAGTAATTAGGGTTGAGGGCACTAATGTAATGTCATTTAAATTTAGTAAAGAGAATAGTCAATTAGGAGGAGACGCGCTAACACCACCTTTGTTAGAATATACTGCAGGCCAATTCGCATTTTTTGATATCGGTGGTGTCAATAATGATCCCAAGGGTCCGATTAGGCACTTTACCATTTCATCTTCCCCAACTGAGGATTTTATAATGTTTACTACCCAAATAAGAGCTTCTCCATACAAAAAGAGGCTTTCTACCTTAGAGGAAGGTGCCAAAGTCAAGGTTAGAGGTCCTGAAGGTCGGTTTGTGTTAGAAGATGATTATTCAAAGCCTGTGGTGTTTCTTTCGGGTGGAATAGGTGTTACTCCATTTAGAAGTATGATAAAATATGCTACAGATAAACAGATTCCTTTAAAAATAGTAATGTTTGATTCAAACCGGGATTCCAGCAGTATTCTTTTTAAAAGCGAGTTTGATGAATGGACAAAATTAAACAAGAATTTAAAGATCATCTATACTATTAGTAAAGGTAAAGATGATGGGAATCAATCAAATGTCAGTAATAACTGGAAAGGAGAATATGGAAGAATAAATAAAGCGATGATTTTAAAATATCTTGACACTGACTTATTAAACAAATCTATTTTCTACATTTGTGGACCACCGGGCATGTTAAAGGCCATGCGAGTATTATTACAAGAAGAATTGGGAATTTCAAGTGAGAAAATCAAGATAGAAGAATTTACGGGTTACTGACACGATATTATAGTTTAATATAAAAGAACCTAGTAGATAAATGATGGGTTTAGAATCGATTGGTATTTCAGAGATCGTTAACGAAAATGTCAAAGTAATCGATCAAGAACAAAATATTTTTGATGCCTCTAAGGTTATGATTGATAATAATATAGGTTCTGTAGTCGTTATCGATAACAACGAAAGCAAGAACCCTATAGGTATTATTACTGAGAGAGATATCGTTAGAATAGTAAGCGCATTTTCGTTATCAGACTTGGAAGTTCCTGCCAGAAAACTGATGAGTAATCCCTTAATTACACTCTCAAAAAATGCATCCGTTTTAGATGCAATGAAATTGATGTATGAGCGAAAGATAAGGCGAGTAATTATTTTGGAAGGAAATATGCTGGTAGGTATTGTTACTGAGCATGACATATTTAAGCTGCTAATGGGTAATAAAGAGCTAATTACTACTGTTATAGCAAGTGATTTTCCAATCCCTCAAAAAGATGTATACGAAGATTTTTCGCGCTTGTGGTTTAGCAATTCTTTTTACAAATAAATATAACAGCGCCCATGGTATAATCATCATGAATTTGGAATACTAATTATTAGAACAGTGGGGAAGAGAAATTATCTTCAATTCTTTTATCCAAAGGATTATCTCAGTTTACTGAAAATTATCCTATGTTTCATGCCTCTCTATTGATTTAAAACTGATAAAAAGTGTATAAAGATAATAGATTAAACGAATGGTTTGTTCCAAAGTTTGGTCCACGAAAGTTTAGGCTATTTTGCGGTATGTTGTTCCTGCCTTATACAGGAATGTGTATATCTTTCGTAATATGGGGAAACATAATCGTAAATGATTACGATTACAAAAGGCTAGGTGTAATTGTATTGATTTACTTTCTATCATTGGGAATTGCTGCCCATATAGCTGATAACATTGGATCAAAGAAAATCAAACCGTGGGGCGACTTTCTTGACAAAAAACAGTCTTGGATAATTATAATAATCTGTTTGGTGGTTTCTTATGTTCTAGGAGTTTACTATGCATTGGTACACGCACCACTTTTAATACTGTTAGGAATTGCAGAGAGTTTTTTTCTATTTGCATATAATTTTGAGTTGTTTGGTGGGAGATTTCACAACAACTTTTGGTTTGCGATTTCGTGGGGTATGTTACCATTTCTGGCTGGATTTGTAATCCAAACAGATTCAATGACTCTTAAGTCGATATCAATTTCATTAATACCGTTATTGTTAAGCTATTTGGAAATCAGAGTTTCGAGACTGTATAAGGAGGACAAGAGAGCCAACAATATAAATAACAAAACATCTCTATATGAAATAATTCTAAAGACTCTTAGCATTGGTACCATATCTATAACTATTGTATTGCTCTTGATTCCAATTTTTCTACAATTATTTGAGATATATTATCACAATTTATGACTAATTCGCAAAGAGATTCTAATTCATATGTTTTTCAAAAGTATTAAAAAATGTGACGGTATTTAAAATATCCATGCAGAAATTGTTATTCATGGATATCTTTGATTTGTAACTTTTATTCTTACAAAATCAATCGAGATAATAATTACATTTGCACAATTTACTTGATTTTATTTATCTAGAATTTGAAATCTCTTTAATACTTTATAGACAGAATAGTATCATAGTCGTTGTAATATCAATGATAAAAATTGAAAGAATATATGATAACCTTAACAGAAAGGATGGGGATCAAAACAGCGCTTTCCGGATTTTAGTGGACCGGCTCTGGCCCCGTGGTCTAAGCAAAAATGAAGTAAATATTGATTTGTGGATAAAAGATATAGCACCAAGTACTTTGTTAAGAAAATGGTTTAACCATGATGAAAAAAAATGGGATGAATTTAAATTGAGATATTTCAAAGAACTTGAAAAATGTAATGAATCCGTAAATATCATTTTAAATAAGACAGAAGAAGGCTCCGTAATCTTGTTATATGGGGCAAAAAATGAAAAATTCAACAATGCAGTTGCGCTGAAAGAATATCTTGACAATATTAAAAAGTAGATAGATTTTTGGTGCTAATGTTTGATATCTTGTAAAAGTAACATAAATTATAAAAAAAATACGGTCATTCTTGTTATTAATATCGATTGGTTCTAATGACATGGATATATATGTAAAGTGTATGTCTTGAATAATAATAAACTTGAGACAATTCATCACAATGGTGAAAAGATCGTTACTCCATAATATGAGATTAAATTTATGCTACTGATAAGTTATTGCTCATAAATATGCTGATACATCAACAGTTTTTAAATAAAAGAAAAAATTATGACCTGTTCACTGTATTTTTCTAGATTTGAATTCCAAACTGAAATATTATAAAATTCCTCCACAAAAACTTTTAGGATCATATTAAAGCAAATTGCCTATGGGTGTATTTATATTTTCATAAATTAAAATAAACAAAATCGTTAGTTAATTGGTATAATATGGATAGTTCTTAATCGAGAAATAGATCTTGTAATAAAAAAGTCTTTCATTTTGATTTCGATCTTAATGCACATAAAACAATTCAGTCTTCTTCCAAGCGATTATTCTAATTCGTCACGGAAATGAATTTATCAAAAATAATTTTCCAAGTCAAATGTATTTTATTTGACGTAACAAGTAATAAAAGAAAATAAATTTAAAGAACCTGATTTAATTTTGTTAATGTTTTGTTTCAATTAGCCGAGTAGTAAGAAAGATAACTTTCCTGGTAATAACATTGCCGGCATTATTGAATGGTTTTGATTACTTATACGACCTGAATTTCTTTAGATTCCGCTTTAAAATCTATCTTTACATGCATACCATCACAATATGGCTTATTCTTAGAACTACCGCATCTACGTAGTACTGTGAAGGTTTTATTGTCTACCATTACGATAATTGGTCCGTTCTCGGTACAATTAATTTCTACTTTAGCCATATTCTGTAACCACAGAATCAATATATAAGAAATATTTTTGAGCCTCAAATAATGTTAGCATCTTGACATAAATCGCAATTAATAATATCGGTAATGCTTTTAGAAGCAATTTTATTGATGAATACAAATTAATTGCTGTCCAAAACCTTGCTTGATTATTCAACTGCCATGTTTAACTTATCTGCCTATATTTTGCCCAGATGTGACCAACTTTAAACAAGGGTATGGTTGTCTAACTATGTTGTAATTCCCACATGTACATGATGATGTTATATGATTAACAAATTTTTTTGACTCGTAAAGATCTGAAAGCAGGTAGCATACTATTAAATTGACTTATCATGTCAGGTACTATGGATAAAAATAAAATATTGCTCGAGTCATTAATTGTTGCATTTAGGACTACAATAAAATATAAACTGAGTTCGAATTTATGCTTGTTAACTTGTATTTTTTTATTCTTTACATTTTCTGTCAAAAAATTCAAAAGATAAATTTTTTTATCAAAATGCTATCACAAGTTGATAATTTGTTATCCATATATTTCGTAGATTTATTAATGGTCTTTGGATCTGAGTTATAGTAAATGTTCTGATCCGACTATATTCTTTACAGGAAACATATAATGCTAAAAACACAACTCTACTTTACGATCAGATGATTTTTCGATTACCTATTTTTGAGGAATGTCTAGCTCGTATAAACTACAAGAATTCTTAATTGGTTTTATATTTTGATTGTTATATACCTTTATAATTCAATCCATGTTTAATTTCTCTCTCCCTCTCTCTCCTATGACTAATTAAACATTCTTTAACTCAGACTTGGGACAATATCATTATAAAGATAACCTGAATCGAAAATTGGACTGGATGCATGCTTATTGGGCCTTCAATGAAAAAGTGAGACTGAGAGGAAGATCTAGGTGAAATTAGTCCATGTATTGGAAAAATTGTTTTTCTTTCGCTATCCATATCCATAATTAAAAATGGTGACACTGTTTACTCTAGTATAAATAGCAGTAAAACCATTTCAAAATTACCTTTGATGAAAGAGCTGTATGAAAGTTGTTTGACAATTTTGTCGATAAAGTAATTGAATGTAAGCAATGTCCTCGTTTGACCAAGTACATAGAGCATGTACGTCGGACAAAAGTCAAGCGGTTTATTGGTGAGGATTATTGGGCAAAACCTTTACCAGGGTTTGGTGATCCCAATGCCGCCCTTTTAATTATTGGATTGGCACCTGCAGCACATGGTGGTAATAGAACAGGTAGAATATTCACAGGAGACAGCTCGGGTGATTGGTTAGCAAAAGCATTATATGAGACAGGTTTTGCAAATCAGCAAATCAGCATCTCAAAGAATGATGGCTACGAATTAAGGAACACGTATATTACAGCCATAGTTAAGTGCGCGCCACCAAAGAATATTCCTACATCGCTAGAAATAATGAATTGCTCTCAACATTTGAGAACGGAAATAAAATTGTTAGGAAATCGTATTAAAGTTATTATTACACTTGGAAAAATTGCTTTTGATGGTTACTGTAAAATATCAGGTTTGAAAGGATTATCCTTTGGTCATAATTTAGTCTATCCTATAAAGGAGGATAAAAAATTAATATGTTCTTATCATCCTAGTAAGAGAAACACAAATACAGGAACCTTGACATGGGATATGTGGATTAACGTATTTAGATATGCTCAATTATTGCTCAAACTATAGGAAAATAGACTCCATTTTCAGACAAATTTCATTTAACTCAAATAACAACAAAAACAAACAAATGTTTTTCTTATTTATATAAAGAAATTATACTTTCCATTATACCAAATTAATTTCAAACGAGAATTTATAGAGTTATCAGACAGATGATTATGAGAATCAAGTTATTTAACTATTGTAATAGATATACTTGGTAACATTTCTAATGCCACTATTTCTGTATTTAACAACTGAATCTAAGATTACTTTAGAATTTGTAGATGTTATTTCCAACTTCTTATCAAAACTCTTTGACAGGGAACAAAAAAATATCAATATGGTTTATAACTTAATATTCTAATGTTTGAATAGATGATAAAACACTTTCATCATTCTAATTGTGTTACGACGATATTAATTAAAATTTAATCTATTGATTACTAACGATTGCAAATAATTCCAAGTTGTTATATAGGCGGGTTGGGCTAACACAATATGCCAATAGATCCTGAATTTCCAAAGAATCATCAAATTATTGGAAAACACAAAAACGCAGATGGAAGATTTCATTTTGTTTGGGGACCGGGAAGAAAAGACGCAGAATCCTCCGAAAATGCAGTTGTACAAGAAGCTTATAGACAAAGAAATGAAGAATACGTAGGTCTGGGAGTCCATGGAACATTCGTAGCGGTAGACTGGGATTCGTGTATTGCAGATGGAGCATGTATTGAAGCATGTCCTGTACAAGTATATCAATGGTATAGATCAGAGCAAGATCTTCCCGCTATTGAAATGACGAATGCTACAAGTGAAGGAATAGGTGAAGATCGCAATAGAGAAGGAAGAAAGGATTTTACCGATAAACCAGACCCGATAAGAGAACGTGATTGCATTTGGTGTATGGCCTGTGTTACTGTATGTCCAACCAATTCTATCAAAGTAGATGAAGAAAACCTAACAGTTCATGACGAAATGTCAAAGACTTTTGGCTAAAATAGGGTAAATAAATGAAGACAAATTTTGCTCTTAAAGTTTATCGAAAGTGATCAATATCTTAGCTGAATAGGATCCAAAAAAAAGTTGACTCTCGAAAGAAAAACTATTGGAATTAAGAGAGGTTCAAATGATAAAGGTAAATATGCAACTTCCACCGAGAATCGCAGATTAGTATGGGAGTATATTATTTGGCCCTTAATATTAGAACTAAATAGGAACTATTTTACATCAAAAGAGTATCACAAGATGAGAGACAAAGTTTCAATAGAAAGGAACATTCCTATGTCAAAGATGACTGGAGGTATGATATCTCTTTTGGTTAAAGAAATTCTTGTACAAGAAAAGAAGTATTATTCAATCCATTATAAATTAATTCCCTATATGAGAAAAAGGACCGATGTAGATTATGGAACCGTTCTAAGAGAAACAAGTTCAAAGAAATAAGTTGTTTAAGGCTTGTAACTCAATTTATTTACCATCAACTTCCGCAATATGACTGCTTATTTATCTTCAGTCTAGGAACAGAAAACTGATCATGTTCATTTATAGCAAAATTTTGTATATTTTCATGAAGAAACAAGAGATATGTCTATTGCATTACAAAATGATATGCCCGAATCTGCTTCATAATTATTTCATAAAATAGTTATATACATATGCAAATACAATCCTCTCAAATTATTATGCGATATGCTCTTATATGTTAATTTGAGGAAAGTTAACAGCGCCTTTCTGATAATTACTGTATATAAATAATATATTAGACAAATAAATTTATGGTTACAAATAGTGATATCATACCTACAAGTAAATCAGATACTGCATTTTCTAAAGATATTGATAAATCTCCAAATGAAATTAAACCAATCAATAGCACTTCTGATTCAGTAATTGGAGCCAACAAACTTTCCTTTAATAAAATATTAGTTACTTATGATGGTACCCATGATTCAGACAAAGCAGTTGATTATTCTATCTACTTATCTAATATTTCAAAAGCTGAAATTGTCATTCTACAGGTTATTGGAAATTTGGACAATTTGGAAAATTCTTCCATGAATTTATCGAACAAAAGGACCAACATGGGGTCTAAAGTAAATTCATCGATTTCATCTAGTAATGAATCAAAGGTGAGAAATGGTACCTACACTATTAAGATAGAGGGAAGATTTATCAAATCTATGGAAGACAAGATTAAAGAAATCGAAACCACCGGTTTTGGAAATAAAATATCTTACAAAATAAGACCGGGGTTTGTTCCCGACGAAATTGTGAAGGAAATAAAAGAATCAAAATATGATTTGCTTATCATATCATCATCTCATATGGATTCTTGGATAAACTCATTGTTTAGTAAAACGAGAAAGATAATTAGTCATGTTGACTTGCCCGTCCTGTTGTTACAATAAAATATAATTTGGAAAAACCAACTACCAATACCTCATCTTATCAGTTTTCAAAATTAAAATACTGATAACTATAGTTATTGCTGTTTGAACATTGCGTTAAATTTCATTCCTGTTTCAATCTTTATTTTCTTATTATATACCTATGGTTAAATCCCCTTCTTAGTATTACCTTTTCACATTTCGTTCAAGACCATATAAATACCATCTACTAAGAGAAAAAACCATCTATTTCCAATAGTTCCTTTGCATCACATACAAATGGAATCGCAGCAGAAAATATTAGAAATGTATTTTTTAGAGGTTTAGTAATCCTGCAAAGAATTTGGGTCCTATAGCCGATACAAAGGATAAAATAGACTCGGAAATATTCTTCAGCAGGAAGTTAGAGTCGAATTGGAACTTGGGAAATCAAAGTAGTTATTCAAAGAATGGGGATTATGATATAAACCAACAATTTGATTTATAGGCTCTGTTAACTTAAGAAAATGATATAGCTTGAAGATGCTCTATTTCAGTTATGATCATCAAAAGAAACAGAACATCTTCGTTAGATATTGACCATGCTTTGTATTTGTACTTTCTTGGTTTATCAACCAGAAGTGTTTCCAAAGCAATATTT
>LLBY010004914.1_pt3 | contig 11506 bp, 7 predicted proteins | sample 1489401 | NCBI WGS metagenome assembly LLBY01 (sample SAMN04092656, study PRJNA295927) | soil metagenome | biome: Soil prokaryotic community; feature: Bulk soil; isolation source: soil from tomato rhizosphere | host: tomato cultivar Hawaii 7996 | place: South Korea | collected 2011-11-01 | reverse complement strand
CTTATCATTTAGCATCACTTTTACCTTGCCGGTTTTGTACTCATTGTGCACTTGAATACAACTAGTATCAATACCTACGTCTTTAATGTATTTAAGCAATTCAGACCCACTTTTACCTTGACCAATAGCGCTAATCATGGTGACATTATTTCCCAATGCTTGCAATCTATTGGCAACATTTAAAGGCGCTCCCCCTATTTTTTTATGGGTTGGAAATACATCCCACAACACTTCTCCAAAACATACTACTTTTGACATATCATTTCTTTTTTCATTTTAAAATCTTGAAGTTCATTTTGAGGATTCCACATAACTCCAATCTATTGACTTCATTGGCCAAACATAAAATTTATTAAGTTTAAGGTCATTCTCAAACCCTATTAATTCCAGATATTTTGCGTCGGTATCTGTGAAATAAATGCGGTCTGTAATGGAAACCTCATCATTGATATAAATTTCAATCATCGATTTATCTAAGAAAATATGTAGCTTAATATCCTCTTGCTTTGAAATGGGTGCTTTAAGGGCTGTAAATTTTCGTTCTGGATTGTCCTGTATTTTATCAAAAACCACAGAATCTGTTGTAGGGTCATAATAAATCATCCCTTGAGGGTTTCCGTTTTTAGACTTTCTAACAATAATTCCCTGCTTATCCTTTCCTGCTTTAAACTCTAAAATGATTTCAAGTTGATCACCTGCTACATTTTTTAAATCATTTTTTAATTTTGAAATTTCGCAATTATCACAGTTAATTATAGGTTTTTCTCTTAGGGAATTAAGTTCCTTTATAGGTGCAAAATTGAGTTTATTGTTTTTACCAAGCCAGAGGTTTATTGGCAAACCTGCATTATGCGCCCAACCCATATCATACGTATCAACAGTCCCAAATTTCCCTTGAGCTATTGAAAATATTATAGACCTATTTGTCTTTGGATCCACCAAACCACTTTGTCCTGTAAATCCGAAATCCCCATAATCCAATAATGAAGGATCTTCTTGATCTGGGATAAACTTTTTATTCTTTTTATCAAATGATCCAATCCAATAGAATACTTCTACATCTGCGGCATCTCTTAGTGGCAATACCATAAAAACATATTTATTGGTGCTTTTTCCTTCTTTTGTTGGCAGAGGAAGAAAAACGGGCAACTCCCAAACGCCTCCCATATATGGATACTTTTTAATATCAGTTTGATAAAATGGATGAAGATAGTTCCAATTTTTAGCATTTTCAGATTCAAACAAGACAGCTGTTCCTCCTTTTTTGGCAATGCCGCTACCAACAATCATGTAATACATGGCATCTATTTTGAAAACAAAAGGATCTCGAAATTCGTTATGTAAATACTCTGACGGTTTATCTACTATAATTTCGGTTTTTTTCCAAGCAATTAAATTTTTATCACTTTTATCTTCTGGGATGGCTATTGCTGTATATTGGTTTTCTGCCTTTGCATCATTCCCAGCTGTGTAAAACAGCATGGGTGTATCGTTTGGACCTACATATGCAGAACCTGACCAGATTCCGTCTGGATCAAGCTCTCCTTTTTCAGGAGCCAAAGCAATATCTGCATGCTTCCAATTCACCATATCATCACTAACCCAATGCCCCCAATGAATTTGCCCCCAATAGGGACCGAAAGGATTGTGCTGATAAAAAAGATGGTATTTGCCATTATAATATAATGGTGCATGAGGCTCGTTCATCCAATGTGCTGGAGCAATGGCATGATATCTTGGTCTAAATTCATCATCGAATTTTGTATAATCCAACCTTAGATATTTAGTAATATCTTGTTCTATACGTGAATCGAGATCAATCTTTTTCTTACTGGAATCATTTAAAGGCCTTATTGAAATGTCATCAAGAATCCCATTAACCATATTGAATTTGAATTTGTCTCCAAAACCACTGGCATCGGAATTTCTTCCAATTGTCAAAACATAATCACTACCATCAAATTGCTTATTAATTATCAAACTATCTAATGGTTCGTTCAACAATTCTTTTCCATTTAATAAGACTCGTAAAGTTTGGGAATCTTGGATAACGTTAACAAAATTCCATACATTTTTTTGAACAAATAATTGATCATTCATAAAACGCTTCACATCATTTCCCATACCATATTGAACAACCAATTGGCCATGTTTTATCAAACCCACTTTAAATCCTATGGCATCCTTTTTAGAAGCATAATCTATAATAGCCGCTAATTTATTATCTATGGCATTATCAAAAGCTCTTGGTGCTATCCAGAAACTTATATCAAATGTATTAGGGATTTTAACATTTTCAATCTCCATATAAGTGGAGTATCCATCGAAAAGAAGCGACCCTCCTAAACCAATTGGTTTCCAAAGGAAATGAGGGGTTTCAGATTTTAAACTGTATGGCGCATTGTAAAGATGTGCTTTATATTTATTTTGAAATTCATGATACCAGTTTTCCCCATCAAAACTAATATCTATATTTTGAGCCTGTAACGAAACGCTTGTTATAATTAAAAACACCGCTATTTTATAAGAAATATTCATATTTTATTCATTTGATTAATTATTTTCATATTATTTGCATAAGATTTAATTGCCTATACTATGTCTATGTATTAGGGATTTACTTCTATATTTTTTGAATATTTTAGTGCTAACCCAATAAATTAATGAGGGTCTGCTTGTATTTATCGATTCACGCCTTGTAAATAGAAAGTATTTACCATCTGGGGTTAAAGCTGGAGCCATTTCTATTCCAGAAGTGTTTATTTCGGGACCCATGTTCATTGGTTTTGTCCATTTTCCATCCTTATTGAAGGATATATATAAGTCACAGTGAACAATGTCCATATCTTTATCCTTAATCCCAAATCCACCAGGTCGATTTGAATGAAAAATTAGAAAACTTTCATCAGGTGCAATTAATGGGTCACTTTCGTGATAATCTGTATTAATAATTTCTGGAAGCTTTTCAAGGTCTTCTACTTTACCTCCCATATATTTTGCCTTATAAATATCACCATTCCATGCATTTGTGCCCTTTGCTCGTTCTGAGGCAAAATATATAACATCATCTTTTGCACAAGAGATATTCCACTCACTTGATATGCTGTTTACTAGTGTATCTAACCGATAAGGGCTACTCCAACCATCATCTAATTTATACCTATAAAATATATCTGAATGCCACCAGTTATTGCTTGGAGGCACCACAGCTGTAAAAAAAAATGTTTTACCGTCTTTAGAAAAACACGGTTCACCTTCAAAATCACTTTCAATTAGATTAAGAGTATCTTTTTTTTGAAGATTATCAGAAGAAACTTTTAGAAGCTTGGTTGGAAACCATTTATCAGTAGTTATTGTATAATATAATTCTGAGCCATCGTTTGAAAGTTCACAATATCCGACATGTTCATTATTTACATTTATAATATTTTTTGCAAACACCTTAGGTATTAAACCTGGAACATCTGAATCAAATTTTAAATAATTTGAGTTTGTCTTACAAGAAAAAAAACAAAGAACAATTGAAAAAAGAATAATAGATCTATTCATGTTATCTTGATTTTAATGTTTGTCAACGAGCAGTAAGAAAATGCATTTGCATAATTAAAAAAAGAACAGGCTGTAACAGCCCGTTCTTCAAACTAAATTCAAACTACTTATTACTTAAATAATCAATTGAATTTTTATAAACCTTCTGTACATTACTTAAATAAGGGTTATCGCGAGCATCATTCATACTCCATTCCATGCCACCAATACCAATGGTGATCATGTACCCTTTAAACCTTTCCCAAGGATTCCATACAACAATACCCGCAAATCCTTGTCCTTCAACTGCCCAATCCCATGCAGCAATTGGCTCTGCATTATAAAGGGAATTAAAAGTTGCATAAGGCGCAGATGTAATAGAGCCCAAATTCCATAAAGCATTATGATCTTCTTTATAACCTGAGTTAATAACATATGCTTTATTTGCATCATAGAAATCCAAACCATTAGAGATAATATTAGAAACAGGCGAGCCGCTAAAACCAATTCCCCATGTATCTGGATTAACTCCACCAGCACCAGTGCCAATAATATTTCTTAAGCCAGAAGTGTCTCTCCCTAATTCTTCAACCAAACCAGTTCCAAGTAAACCTGCTACTATTTTACCTCCTTGTACAAAAAATTTAGAAAGCACATTTAAGTTAGCTAACAGGGCAGCTGGTTGTGCTGATGAACCAACATTATCGTATACATATACAATAACATTGACACCATCTAAAGCGTCATCGGTTAACCCTTCATAAGAGACATAAACAAAATCACTTCCGTAAGTGGCTTGTGTCCATTCTGCTGCTGCTTTCACATCATCATCTGCAATATCTGCAATGGTTGCGCCGTCCCCTAGAAATGCAATTTTAGAAGGCAATAAAGTGGCATGAATGGTATAAACCCTATTAGAAACACCATTGCTTACCATGACTTCTACTGGATTATTTAAATCAAGATTGGAACCACTGGAAGGTAATATTGTAACGCCTTCGGGTGCTGTGGCTTCAAATAAAACAGAACTTAAATCTGTGTTTCCAACTAAACTTATATTTATTTTTCCAGCTAAATGATCTACTTCGGCACTTTTGTTATTAATTATTACATTTTCAACAATATTGAGAACTTCGGGACCATCCATATAGTTTTCTCGCTCGTCACACGATTGTAGTCCTATAAACAGGACTACAATTGCGATTATTTTTTTTATGATTACTTTTTTCATGATTATTTAATTTTTAATTATTTAGATAATCAATGATGTTAGAGGTAAGTAACTCTATATTACCTTGATAATCATTTACCCGGCCTTCATTGGAATCAAATTCATAACCTATTATACTATTTTCAAGCGTAATGATACGTCCAGCAAAATCCGTTGAAATATTGGTGTCATAGTTTGCTTCAACCGAAGCATTTGTTGGTAAAAATTCCACAGCACCATAACCAAATCCATCTGCAATGTGACGTAAGGTTCCTAATTTTACAGCATTTACAGTTTGTTCAAACAATAAAGCAGCATCTTGACCACAACATCCTGGAGATAAAATACCATCCATATGTTGCCACCAAATTAATCGTGCTTCCCGTGTACCGGAATTGTTTAAATAAAGCTCTCCGTCTCCATTAAAAGTTAATCCATTAAAAATAGGATGTCCTCTTCTATTTCCAGAATTATTTGAATCCCTTACACCTAATCCCCAAATATCATTCGCTGGTTTATCATAATCAACACAACCGCCAGCTGGAGCACAACCAAACTCTGTATATCGATAATTTCCTAATGCTCTATCTGCACTATAATCAGCAGGCATACGACCTAACACATGAATAAAAGATGTAGGATCTCCTGCTAAAAATAAATTACCCCCGCCTTTAACCCAATTGGTTAAAGCTATCGCTTGAGAAGCACCAGATTGCAGTTCAGTAGGCAATAAAGTCATCACATTGGTATCAGTAGCAAAATATTGTGTCCCCTCAGTAAGTGGTGTTAAATAATATAACATCACAACATTGGTATTAGCCAAAGCAGCTTCAGTAACATTTGCTATTTTAATATATGCAAAATCATTAGGGTATTGCGCTTTTAAATATTCTGCAGCCGCTTTTGCATCATCATCTTCTAGTGTATTAATACAATCTGCTTCTCCCAAAAAGACCACTTTTTGTGTAGAATTTGCTGAAACTATTGTTACTTGATATGTTTTGGTTAAACCTTCTTGATTTGTAACCGTGTAATTCACACTTCCTTGACTGAAATCTTGTGCTACTCCTGATGCAGGGGATACCGTTAGTTCTTCATTAGCTGTGATAATTGGAGCAACAGACGTTAAATCCGATCCTGCTGGAAGTATAATTGAAATTGTAGATGATGTATTGTTTATTATACCTGTTGCAGCACAAACATCTTCTGAAGTTGCAAATACATCTATTACAGGTGCCGCTAACTGTTTTACCGTTACAAAATAGGACTTACCTGTAAAGCCATCATTTGATAGCACAGTGTATTTTACAGGATTTGTAAAATCTAGCGACACACCAGATTGTGGTGTAGAAGTAGTACCTCCCGGAATGGTGTATTGAGGCGCTAAAGCTTTAATATTTTCCTCACTCCCTACAGTTATATCAATAGTGCCATTTGCTTGATCAATGACACCCACATTTTCACCTATAGAAAAAGTCATAATCATTGGGTCTCCAAAGGCAGCAACAGTTGCTGTATATTCTCTTGAAACACCATTATTGGTAATAGTAAATATAACGGGCCCTGTTGAGAAATCAACAGCACTACCAGAGGCTGGGTCTACAGTTGCTCCTTCAGGTAAAACCATATCTACAGCAACGTTAGATAAGTTCGATCCTGCTGGCAGTGTTGCAGTAATAACGCCATTGGTATGATTTATTGTTGCAGCTTGTCCATTGACATCAAATGACCTTATAATTGAATAGGTATAGTCTGGCACTTGGTCTTCAAAAGTGATTTCATCATTACAGCTTAATGTAACTGCGAATAGCATCCCTACAAATAGGAAAAAGCTAATTTTTAATATGTTTTTCATCTTAAATAGTTTTTAGTTTAATTGTTGATTTTAATACCCTGAACGTTGCTTGTAAACACCTCCCGTAGCGTCAATTTCTATCTGAGGAATTGGAAGGTACTCATCTCTACCAGCAGTAAATGAAGCACCACTATAATAGCTCCTTTTACCACTTTCGGTTAGCATATAATCATTAATCCAATTAGCGGCTTCTCCCCATCTTACTAAATCATAAAAATGATGTCCCTCGTTATGAAGCTCTAGCCTTCTTTCCATTCTCAGTGCTTTTCGGGCATAACCTTGTGTTATTCCTGTTGTTGGGTACAACTCGATGTCATAATTGGCAGCATCGATGGATGGATTATTAAAATCATAAACACGTGGCGAGTTTTTTGCTCTGTTACGAATTTGGTTTATGATGTTCATTCCAGTTTCCGTATCATTTAACTCAATAGCGGCTTCGGCTTTCCAAAGCATCACATCGCTTATCTTGATTATTGGCCAATCTAAAGCGCCTTTTGCCCATGGAAATCCTCCCGATGCTCTTAAATCTGAGTAAGGGTCTATTTGATTTTTCTTTCTTACGTAATATCCATAACTTGCAATATCTCTATTCCAGTTATCCTGCATTGGCATCCCTTGCCACTTTTTCCAAGTAATTCCTGGACGCCCAATGGAATGGTCTAACCTTGGATCTACTGGAGTCGTAATATCTCTTGGGATTAAGTCTGAACTATTATAAGTATCTAATAGTGGCAACCCACTTCCATCAACCTTAAAGGCATTAACTATGTTTTGTGAAGGTTTATCAAAATCATCGCCGTTTAGATAAGGATGATTGGTATCATCTGAAGGCGAATCTGGAGAATTTATTAAATTTCCAAAGTCGAGATTTCCAAATTCTGAACCATCATTGATGGAGTATTGAATAGCAAACACGTTTTCTTCGTTACCATAACCAGGTGCTGAATACAGTTTTTCCATATCATCAACCAACCTATAAGGACCTGCAATTACAAAATTGGCATTGGTTATAACATCTTCCCATTTATTTTGGAACAGTTTAGCTTTAGCCAAAAACGCATAAGCAACTAATTTGTTCACCCTTCCCAATTCAGGCTGTGAATTTGGCAACACTGGAATAGCGGCATTTAAATCGCCCTCTATTTTGCTCCATAAAAAGTTCGTATCAAATGAATTCTCTAATTTTGGTACCTGATCAATAGGTGTGTTTTCGTCTATATAAACGAAAGAACCGAAATTCTTCATTGCTTCAAAATAGAAATGCGCTCTTAAAACTTTTAGTTCTGCAATTCTTATTTCGCTATTAGCAAAGTCTGGGTTATTGTTTATAGCGGTTATAGCGCTATTGATTCGAAAAACAGAAAAGTAAATGGCCCTCCATAAATTATAAACATTTTCAGAAGAAGGAAACACTTGATGAATCTCGAGGGCATGCATCCCACCACCGGGATTATCACCAACGCCACCGCCGCCTTTATAAGCGTCTCCGCTTCTTATATCAGAGAAACACCAATTGGAAGGTGCATGGTCAAAAGGCCAGTTATCCCTAAACTCACCTGTATTGTATCTGTAATCCAAAGTACTGTATGCGCTTACAACTAATTGCTCTAAGTCTAAATTGTCTTCAGATATGACATTTTCAGGACTTACCTCTAAAAAGTCCTCTGAACACGATGCCATGCTTAACATGACAATCGTTACAGTTGCTAGTAATTTAATTTTTCTTATCATCTTTTTAAAATTGTAAGTTAAACCCTAAACTGAATGTTTTTGTGTGTGGATACACGCCCAATCCAGCAATTCCTATACCCGTCCTGCTTAACCCAGGAACCTCATAATCAAACCCTGTAAAAGAGGTGATATTTATTAAATTCTCAGCTTGTAGATACACCTTAGCTCTTGCTAGACCTATTTTGCTGATTTTTTCAGAATCAAAAGTGTATGAAACGCTTACATTTTTAAGTCTAAAAAACGAACCGTCCTCTATAAAATAAGTGGATGCTCTCCTTTGATCATTTGTGTCAGCAGTACTCAATGCAGGAATGGTTGAATTGGCATTGCTTGGTGTCCAAGCATCCAAAGTGTTTAAACCATGATTAAACCCGAAGTATGGGAAATCCAACATTTCTCTTTGAGCATTGTACATGTCGTTTCCTTGGCGACCATCAAAGAACAAACCAAGTTCCCAATTTTTATAAGAAGCAGATAAATTTATACCGTAGGTGAAGTCAGGATGTGGATTTCCAATAATGGTTCTGTCATCTTGATTAACAACACCATCGCCATTTAAATCACGGTATCTTATATTACCAAGAGCTTTACCTGTTTGTTCTGCATGAACTGCAACTTCTTCAGGGGTTCTAAACAGTCCATCTGCCACATAACCGAAATAAGATCCAATAGGATGTCCTGCGCCAGTATATGAAACGCCTTGTAGAATAAAATTATCGGCATTACTTAAACTGGTAACTTCATTTTTATAAGCAGAAAATGTTAAATCCAATCCAAAGTTAAAATCATTTTTAGTTTTGGAAGAATAACCTAAAACCACATCAATCCCTTTATTCACCATATCACCAGCGTTAAAGAATAAGGTACTTCCAGATTCCCCAAGTACTGCAGGCTGTATGGTTTGAAGTAATAAATCGGATGTTGTTTTTTCATAAACGTCAACAACAAGGTTTACCCGATTATCAAATAAATTAGCATCGATACCAACGTTAGTTTGATAAGACTGTTCCCACTTTAAATCTGGGTTACCAACTTGATTTGGTGAGACTCCTATATCAATACCTCCATTGCCACCACCAGACATATCATAATTACTATTTTCTATGGCCAATTGGTAAATGGAATATTGTGCATATTCTAAAATATCAGCATTTCCGTTGCCTCCCCAAGATGCTCTTAGTTTTAAATTATTGAAGACTTTCGAGTCTTTCATAAAGTTTTCATTACTGATTGTCCATCCAGCTGAAGCCGTTGGAAAAATACCGTAACGATTATTTTTGCCAAACCGAGAGCTTCCATCGCGACGAACACTTCCTGACGCGTAGTATTTATCTGAAAAGTCATAAGAAACTTTGGCAAATACAGATTCTCTTCTGCTATCTGCACCAATTCCGTAGGCATCTAAAATAGAATTATCAGCTATAATTTCGTATTGGTCTATGTTATCAAAGTCTACATCAGTTCCTAAAGGCACTTGTATTCTGGCAAAATCATTTTTTTGGTCTTTTCTATAGGTTTCATGACCAGCAAATGCATTTATGGTATGATTACCAAAATCTTTGTTATAGGATAATAAATTGGTAAAGATAAACACGTCCGATTCATTTCTGTTTCTGCCAAATCGCTGATAATCTTGACCATCATTTATAAAAATATTTCCTAAAATACTGCCATTTTGATTAAATGATGCGGTGTGTTCATCAAACTTAAAACTATTGTGATCGAAGTTAAATTTGGTACTAAACTGTAAGCCATCCATAATATTAACATCGGCATACACATTACCAAAGGTTCTCCATGTTTTTTGTACATTATCTTTATTGATGTACAAGATGGCCAATGGATTCCATTTATCTTGTAACCCTGCACCTGTAGGGCCTCCATAAGAGCCATCTTCTCCATAAAGTGGAATTAAAGGATTTTGTAACAAAGCATCTTCCATAGAGTTGCCTTTTACTTCTTGAAAGTTTGCAACAGTTAAATTTTCACCAATAGTTACTCTATCCTTGAATAGTTTAACACTGGAATTTAATCTTAAATTCATTCTTTCATAAAACGTGTAAGCGATAATACCTTCATCTTTAGCATAACCTAAACCAGAGAACAGGTTCCATTTGTCTGTAGCATACGAATATCCGAAATCAGTAGTAGTTGAAATGGAGTTTTTTGTAATCACATCCACCCAGTTCGTATTGGATAATCTTAAATTATTATTTGCATCTAAAAATTCAGGTAATTGTGTTCCTGGAGTATAAACAATATTTCCAGCAACAACTGGAACACCGCCATTTGCTGCATACCTAACGTTTAACCAGTCTTGTCCGCTCAAAACACTAAAATCTTCTCTTATAGTGTTTAGTGTTATACGGGAATCAAGGGTGATTTTTCTTGTTCCGCTTTTAGCCTGCTTGGTTGTTACAATAATAACACCTCTTGCTGCTTCAGTTCCATAAATACCCGCAGAAGCCGCATCTTTTAGTACTTGAATACTTTCAATATCGTTTGGGTTTAAACCTGCAGGGGTACTGGTTTGAACCCCATCAATTACCCATAGCGGCCCTGTGCCTCCAAATACCGATGTAAGACCACGAATGGATATCTGTGTGTCGTTACCACCAGGAACACCCGATGATGTTAAACTTAACCCGGGTACTTTTGATTGTAATTTTGAAATCACATTCGGGGTAGCCACTGCATTTAGTTCATCAACATCGACAACGGTTATTGCTCCCGTGATATCTTTCTTCCTTTCTGTGCCATAACCTGTGATAACCACAGCTTCTAATTGTGCTATGTCTTCCTGAAGCACCACATTGTAATTTGCACCGTTAGCCACCGTAACTTTAACAGGCTTGTAACCAACATAGGAAATAATTAAAATATCTCCTTGATTTGTCTCTAACTGATAGTGTCCATCAAAATCAGTTACTGTTCCATTGCTTGTCCCTTGTACTAGTACGGATGTACCTGGTAGTGGAAACCCATCACTTTCTGAAGTGATTATCCCTTCTACCTTTACCTTTTGTGCAAACGAGATATTTACAAACAAAAGCAAGCATATAAAAATTAGTTTATTCATTTGAATTAAAATTTTAGTTTAAGATTAGTAAAGTTTAGAGACTGTTTAAGTTTTATCCTTTGGTTCTTTTATGTGTCTTTTTCCGCCATACTTCAGCTAT
>LLBY010066638.1_pt3 | contig 11510 bp, 15 predicted proteins | sample 1489401 | NCBI WGS metagenome assembly LLBY01 (sample SAMN04092656, study PRJNA295927) | soil metagenome | biome: Soil prokaryotic community; feature: Bulk soil; isolation source: soil from tomato rhizosphere | host: tomato cultivar Hawaii 7996 | place: South Korea | collected 2011-11-01 | reverse complement strand
ACGCTTGGCGCGGGTAAAACGACCGTGGGAGGATTAGTAGCAGAAAAACTTGGCTTGCCCTTTTGTTCTGTCGATCAGGTTCGCGAGTACTATTACCAGAAGGTAGGATATGATCACGCGTTCGCAGCGCGGATTGCCGCGTCCGATCAGGGGGTTCCGGGCGTATTACGCTATAGTAAGCCCTTTGAAGCCCAAATGGTCCAAAAGATTTTGGCTGACCATCATGGGGTGATCGACTTCGGCGCCAGCAACTCTGTGTATGATGATAAAGAGCTCTTCGCTCGAGTTCAAAATGCCCTGGCGCCTTATCCCAATGTAGTGTTGCTTCTCCCATCGCCAGACCTGGATGAGTCGGCCGAGATATTGAAACGCCGATTAACACAGATGTTGACCGGGGCAGGCAAAGAGTTTACAGATGAATTATTCGAGCTGAATGAATACTTCGTCAGGCATCCCTCGAATCATCGATTGGCCAAACGGGTCATCTACACCAAAGACAAAACGCCTGAAGAGATTTGCGATGAGATTGTGCAGAAACTCGATGCATAGGGGTTCCCGTTCGCTTCGTTTCGCCCGATCCACTTGAATCTTTAGAACGAATGTGCTAGTATAACCATACCAATGCACATCGAATTCAGCGGCAAGATTTTGTTCTGGCAAGGCCCGGCCCCCTGGTTCTTCGTGACCGTTCCGGAAAAAGAAAGCCAGGACCTGAAAGCGATATCCGCCATCGTGACGTATGGTTGGGGCGTGATCCCGGTACAGGTGCGGATCGGCAAGACCGAGTGGAGCACTTCCCTCTTTCCCAAAGATGGCCTGTACCTCGTCCCGATCAAAGCAAGTGTCCGCAAAGCAGAAAACCTGGAGGAAGGCGACGAGGTAAGGATACGGCTCGAAGTCCGTTGACCAACAAAACGAGGGTTTACCGATCTGAGGAGAGATTATGACGATCATCGACAATGAAATGCTATGGCGCCAGTTTGAACCCGCCATCGACATGTTAGGCGACGCGCTGCGCGATTGCCCGGATGAACTCTGGGAGGGAAGACTGTGGGACGACCAACCCGATCAATGGGTGGCGGCTGGTTTCTCGACGTTCTGGTATCTCGGCTACCATACGCTGTTCTGGCTGGACCTCTACCTCACCGGCGCAGAAGAAGGCTTTGCCCCGCCTGCACCTTTCGACCTGGTCGAGATGGAGGACGGCGAAGTCCTGCCTGGGACCTATACCCGCGAAGAGCTGCTCGGCTATTTAGAAACCTGCCGTCAAAGATGCCGGGAGACGATTCATTCGATGTCAGTCGAGCAGGCAAACAGGTTATGCCGCTTCCCCTGGGGAGAGCTGCCCTTTGCGGAGCTTCAGCTCTACAGTTTACGTCATGTGCAGGAGCATGCTGCCCAGCTGCGCATGTTCCTGGGGCAACAGATGGGAAAATCTGGTGCATAACACATTCACCCAAACGCCTGGCAAAATTATCGTAATCAACGGTCCCTCGAGCGCAGGCAAAACCACGCTGGCGGTTGCTTTACAGAAACAGATCGGCATACCATTTATTCGCTTTTCCTTCGATCTATTTTTGGAGCACAACTCTTTCCCCATGGAGCAAATTAGAAACGGCGCGTTTTCCTGGGATCAAATGAGACCTTCCGTGTTCCGAGGCATCCATCAGTGCCTGCCCGCTCTTGCAACGGCTGGCAATAACGTGCTCTTTGACCATATCATCGAGGACAAAGAATCGCTGCATGAACTTATTTCCCTGATCTCAGAGCTGGATGTATTCTTTGTGGGTTTGCATTGTTCCCTGCCTGAGCTGGAGCGGCGTGAAATGCAGCGCGGCGACCGTCGCAAGGGTGAAGCGCATCAGGATTTTCAAACCGTTCACCGCATCACCTCGTATGATTTGGAGCTCAACTCTGAAAACGCACTCGAGGAGAATGTAGCATTGCTGATTCAGGCATGGGAGGATCACAAACGTCCCTCCGCCCTCCATAAGATGATTCAGGAAAGAAATCTTCCAGGTAAAGACTTGTGAGACTGTAGCTGGAGGTGAAATGAAGATATTCAAAGGGATCAACGTCGTTTCGATCTCGGTTCCGGACCTTGACAAGGCGCGCGAGTTCTACCGGGACGTTTTAGGCTTCGGTGAGCCAATCTACGATTTGCCCGACGCAGGCTGGATCGAGTTCGCGTCGGGAAGTCCCTCGGGGAACATCGCGGTCACAAAGGCAGAGTCCGACTGGCAACCCGGCACGGGCACGACCATCGTTTTCAATGTCGAAGATTGCCATACGGTCTGCAAGGAGCTGAGGCAGCGTGGCGTCCGCTGTGAAGAGCCCGTGGTGTTTCCCGGTTATGTCACATATTGTAGTTTCTACGACGTGTTTGGAAACCGTCTGCAGATGTGCAGTCCAGTGCCATGAGAAGATTCACGTAAGCCGGTGTTGTCTTTCCGTGTACAAAAGGCTCATCGATACACGGCCACCTACCAAGATTTTGAAAAGGGATGATGAACATGATTGCTCGGATGTGGAGAGGCTGGACAACAGTTGAAAACGCAGATGCCTATGAGAAGTTGCTGCGCGAAGTTGTGTACCCTGGGCTTCAAACAATTAATGGGTATCTGGGCGGTTATATTCTTCGCCAGGATCGCAAAGAGGAATGCGAGTTTGTCACAGTAAACTTGTTCGAGTCAATGGATGCCGTCAAAGCATTTGCTGGCTCTGATTATGAAGTACCCATGTTTGAACCGGAAGCCAGACGTCTTCTCTCGAGAGTGGAGCCAATCGCACGTCACTACGATGTGAGAAAGGCTCTCTAGTCTAACACTCTACGCTGCGTAGAACACCTTTCAAGACTGTAAATTAGGCACGGCAATTTCCCGTAACGCAGCCGCGCGTTCCCCGTCATGGCCTGGATACCATGGCCACCATCAACGAATCGCTGGCTCCGCGAGCCGCTGCCCGCCGCGTCCGGGTGCCCATCCGCACCAAGATCACCATCCCCTATTTGATCTTATCCATCATTTTGGCGATCGCCGCAGCTTACATTATCACCCAGTTGATCGTCGAGAATGTAGAAGAGCGGTTCAACAAGCAACTGTATGAAGCGGGAAAAATCTCTTCCGAGCTCAGTGTAAGCTACGAGTCCCAATTATTGGAAACCGAGCGCCTGCTCGCCAACGTGGAGGGTGTGGCGGATGCCCTTCAGAGGCGCGACGCCGACACGCTGCGGTCGCTGACGCTGGGGATCGTTGCCAACGATGCCCAGGAAGCCGTAGAATTCTTTGACCGGCACGGCAATCACATCCTTTCCATCCATCACCGCCCTGGCGGCAACCCGGAGGAATACTATTTTTCCAGTGGCGGGACGTCTGCCTTTACCGGGCTGGAAATCGTGCAAAAGGTCCTCGCTCAGGAGAATGATCAGCGTGGAGATAAGTTCGCCGGACTGGTGGATACGGATCTCGGGGAGGTGCTCTACGTCTCGGGTCCTATCCATGATTCACAGGAGAGATTGGCCGGTATAGTGATGGTGGGCAGGTCGTTGGAAAAATTGTCTCTCGACACGCGCGCAAAGACCTTTGCCCAGATCACATATTACGATCCCGGCGGGCACGTCATTTACAGTACCCTCCCTACCCCGGTGGATATCGGTCCAGAACTGGCAGCGCAGACCGTCTCGTTCAAAGATATTCAAAGCACGCGGCGAGCTTTGCCAGGCCAGCGTGAACTCGAAGTCGCGAACATCCCCTTTGCGGAAATCCTGGGCTCGTGGGAGGTGCGGGGAGATCAGGAATTGGGGGTAATAGGGGTCGCACTCAGCCAGAATGCCGTCGTCCAGTCATCTACCAGCTCACGCTGGCGCATCTTTTTCCTGGTAGCCTCGGCCAACTTTCTCGTGATCCTGGTGGGGATTCACCTCGCCAATCGGATCACGCAGCCTCTTCTCCAACTGGTGCAGGCTTCGATGAAAGTATCTAAGGGCAACCTGGACGTTCAGGTGAGAGCAGACACCAACGATGAGATTTCGATTCTGACCGAATCGTTTAATGCGATGGTAGCCAGCCTCAACCAATCCCAAAAGGACCTGATCAACGCCTACGACAGCACCCTGGAGGGGTGGGCGAAAGCGCTGGAGCTACGAGATAAGGAGACCGAGGGACATTCCGAGCGAGTCACAAGCCTGGCGATCAAGCTCGCGAAAGCAGTGGGAATCCACGGTGAGGCACTGGTCAACCTCCGCCGGGGCGCGCTTCTGCACGATATCGGCAAAATGGGGACCCCGGATTCTATCCTGCACAAGAATGGGCCGCTCGACGAGAGAGAAAGGCAGATCATCCAAGAGCACCCGGGACATGCTTACGACATGTTGAAGCATATCGATTATCTGAAAGCTGCACTGGAAATCCCATATTGCCATCATGAGAAATGGGATGGGACGGGCTACCCGCGCGGTTTGAAAGGCGAGGAGATCCCTGTTTCCGCAAGGGTTTTTGCCATCGTGGATGTATACGACGCGCTGATCAATGACCGTTCCTATCGAAAAGCACTCCCGCGCGAAGACGTAATCGCCTATTTAAGAATCCAGAGCGGATCGCATTTTGATCCCAACCTCCTGGAAGTTTTTCTGAGGATTCTGGCAGGGCAATGACGGTGAAAAAGAAAGGGGATCTCATGGGGTTGGACGCTGAACAGCAGGCCGCCCGGGCTACTTCACGTCGCATGTTCAATGTGGCGACTGTCTTCCTGCTGCTCTCGTTTACGATCTTCCTTTGCCAACTCGTGAACCTAGGTTCCCTTAATGCAAAAGCAAACGGAGCGGAGAGTCTTCCAATTTCGATCCGTGCCACCTCACAGGCCGATTACAGCGCCGAGGCGCGTGCTTCCTCCATCCCTCAGATCGACGAAAACATCCTAGAGCAGATCATCATGGATCTCCCGGGGACCGGCGTTGCCTGGGATCGCATGGGCACGATGCAAGCCGTCCTGCTGTCACCCGTGCCTACGATGACAGCCGATTATCGTTTGCCTACGACTGACACCCCCGCTACGACGCCGACAAGTGTACGTCCAACCTCCGCGTTACCGACTGTGAGGACCACTTATATCGCTCCGACACGGTATGTCGCGCCGACGCCTACAGCCTATTATTCCTACCCAACCTCTCCCCCACCTGCACCGACCTCCATACGGCCTACCAGGCAACCAGCTAAGACACGGACACCCACTTCCACCGTAACGCGGACTCCGATCGCAACGTCGACCTCCACGGCAACGGCTTCATCAACGCCGACATCTACAGCCACCCGGACGCGGACTCAAACGTCAACGTTAACATTCACCTCAACAACCACCGCGACCTTGAGTCCTACCTTTACACCATCCCATACATCGACTGCGACGACGACCAGCACACTGACGCCAACGGCCAGCGCCACAGCAACGGCCACCCAAACACCCACTCATACGGCGACCGCTACCCAGACCCCATCGCCAACTGCTTCCACAACGCAAACCCCGACAAATACATCGACGCTGACCTCTACGCCAACGGAAACGCCTACGCAAACAACCCCACCTACTCAGACACCGTTGGTTACGCCCACCTACACAGCTACCTGGACACCTACAGAAACAGCAACCCTGACGTTGACTCCGACTGCTACGCCAACATCAACATCCACCGCGACGCAGACCTCGACCGCTACGATTACACCCTCGCAGACGCCAACGGCCACGCCCACCTCGACCTCAACAGAGACCTCTTCGGCTACCGCGTCGCAGACACCGACACAGACCGCGACAGCCACACCCACTCATGCATCGACAGATACACCGACAAGTACTGCCACTGGAACTGCCACGCCCACTCTGATACCAACGGCGACTCAAACTCCCACGGCAACCGATACGCCGACTCCTTCAGCTACCGCGTCGCAAACACCGACACAGACCGCGACAGCCACACCCACTCATACGTCGACAGATACACCGACAAGTACTGCAACTGGAACTGCCACGCCCACTGAGACACCGACCCCTACCAACACACCCACTCCAACCGCGTCAATCACACCGACGCTAACTGCTACACAAACGCCGACCGCAACCTTTACCGCAGCCCCAACAGCAACTCCTGGCTTACCCGCCTGCTATCCCGGAACACCGAATGGACTGTTGCCATCAGATGACACGTTCATTCGGGCCGATGCTCCATCGAACAATTTTGGCAGTGATACAAAGATCGAAGTCCGGCCCGACAACGGTGCAGACCGCCGCGGTCTACTCAAGTTTGATCTCAGCTCAATACCTTCCAATGCCACGATCACGAGCGCTACGCTCTATCTATATGAAACGGATAACAAAGCCGGGCAAGTCACCTACGTCTACCGCGTCACGTCGAGTTGGGATGAAGATAGCGTCACGTGGCAGAGTTGGGCATTACCCGGTGGTGATTTCGATGACAGTATCTCTTACTTTACATTTATCCCTGATCAGAAAGATTGTATGTTGACCATGGACATCACGGGGCTGGTACAGCAGTGGGTCAACGGTACGTATCCGAACCATGGCTTGATGCTTTATACGACAGGACCAAATCATATTATTAGCTATGTAACGAAGGAAGATACAATCGCGAGCGAGCAACCCAAGCTTGATGTTATTTACGTCGTTCCCACACCTTAACGGCCCACGTTTTCTCCCCTTAGAGGGGTAGCGCGCAGCAGATCGCACTGTTACATACCGCTTGCAATGACCTCTAACAAACCGGCCCCGCCGCTTCCGCCGTCCCGCGCAACATACTTTCCACTGCATTGAAATCAATATGCTCAGGCCTCGAATAACGGATGGCGCCTCTACCAACGCTAATCCCTTTCCCTTTGAGTTGGTCCCTGTGAGCAGCCATCACATCTGTGCGCAGGATATAGAGTCCAATGAACTGCTTCTGGCTGGCAAAGCCCACCTCGACCTCTCCATGCCGCTTGTAGGAAGGCCCGCCATATTCCATGGTTTCTTCGAAGCCAGTCAATAGGCTCCGGCACAGGTCACGTAAACGACGAAGAGCCGCCTGCCGTTCGGCAGGGGCTTCCTCAATATAGGTAGTCACGTCTTTAGCTTTGCTTTGCATACGCCTTCCAATTCAGATCGCGAGGAGTTCACTGCCCTGCCTCATGACTTTGCGCGCGCGAGAGCGCCGCCCAGCAGGGAGCCCATCCAGGTGATAAGCGCCCAAGGGATCTGAGGCAGGAGTAAAATGCCCAGTGGCCCAAACAAACCACCACCCAGCATCATCAGCAAAGCAAATGGAGTAGCAAGCAAGAAGACTCCCAGCATAATCCACCGTGTCCGGGCGTGTGTTTGACGATTTAAGAAAAAGAGAAAGATTACTCCACCCAGCGACCCTGACAAAAAGAAAAGCACATATTCAGCCGGAGAAGCTTGCGTATTCATTTGCCCAAAGCGCAGGAAGTATGTGAGCACCTGCGCCAGGAGGGAGAGCAATCCTATGGAAAAAGCCCAATAGTGCGGAATGGATTTCATGCCGGTCCACCTTTCTGGATATGGGCCTCGTTCCATCCCTTAAACGGAATGCCCTCCCAACCTCAGTATACAGGATGGGAGGGCATTGTTCAACTGCTTTACGAGCTAGATTTTTTAACGTAATGCCCCTTGACTTTTGTCCCGTCTTTGCGGGTGTATCCAGCACGCCAGTATTGTTCCGTGCTGCCCGCCTTAGGCCGCTTACTGCTATCGGAAATCCGGCTGTATTTATTGCTCTTCGGACGGGATCTATTCTGCTTATTGACGGACGCGCGCTCGTTCTTCCAGGCTCGACCGCCGGAACGTTTTGCCTTGGTTGCCATATCAGTTATCTCCTTTCCAAAGCAAGATAGCTTCTAGTCAAAAATCTTCTTGACCTTATCGATCAATGAGGGTCTCTTGACGTAGTGTCCCTTGACCTTGGTTCCATCTTTACGAGTGTAGCCGGCGCGCCAATACTGTTCTGCCGTCCCCACTGCGGGACGCGTGCTCTTATCGGAGGAACTATATTTATTACTCTTGGGACGTGATTTATTTTGCTTATTGACGGAGGCACGCTCATTTTTCCAGGCACGACCGTTGGACCGTTTTGTGTTTTTTGCCATACCGGTAATCTCCTTTCTGCGATTATCAACTTATGTGCTCTATTTTACTGATATACGCAAAATTTCTCGTCCATGTATGCCCCCTTTCCCCAGTAGGAACATCCCCCAAACGATTCTATCTATCCCCTGGTTTATATGCAGGATGAAGTGAAGTATACGGTTTCGTTGGGGATTATGTTAATGAACGGTCGCCACCCGGTCGAGTGGGGGTTGCAGATGGCCGGGCTGGCCGTGGCGACTATTCCTCCTCTACTCGCCTATGTCATCCTCCAGAGACAGTTCATCCCTGCTCTTCCCCAGATATTGGTCATCGCTGACCTTTTCCATCCAATCTACGGCTTTGCCGTCGAGCTGTTCTTGAATGGCGATGTGTGACATAGCTGTTGTTGGGTCGGCACCATGCCAATGCTTCTCGCCCGGTGAAAACCATATCACATCCCCCGATCGAATATCTTCGACGAGGCCACCCCAACGCTGTGCCAGTCCACGTCCCGCGGTCACGATCAGAGTCTGACCTAGCGGATGGGTGTGCCAGGCAGTTCGAGCACCGGGCTCAAAGGTCACATTCGCGCCGCGGACCCGCGCGGGCTCGGGTGCCTCAAACAACGGTTCAATCCGTACAGTGCCGGTGAAATACTCTGCATTTCCTGGATCGGAAGGCCGTGTGCCACTTCGTTTGATGTCCATTCTCTAAACTCCTATTTCTTGATTGAGGATAATTTACCTATAAGGTCAGGGCCTGCGGTTTGCGGCCTATGAAACGAACGGGCATATCACGTTAAGAGATACCATCCATGTTCTCTAAGCCATCTACGGTGTTCCTTGTACTCCGGCATGACCGTCCCTACCCTGTGCCAAAACTGTTTCGAGTGGTCATGGAATACGGTGTGCACAAGCTCGTGCACGACCACATAATCCACCACGGCTAACGGCGCCTGAACGAGCCGCCAGGAGAAGCTCAGCGAGCCCGTGGCACTGCAGGAGCCCCAGCGTGTGCGAGCAGATGTGATTCGAATCCCTTTATAGTGAAAATCATGTTGGCGGGCGAAGAGCTCCACACGCGCGGTCAGGATCTGCCTGGCCTGTCCCCGGTACCAGCGCTCGAATACGGAGGCAGCATCGCTTTGCTGCGAGACCGCGAGGTGGAAGCTTCCATCGAGGCGCAAGGGTTCCGTTTGTCCCTCTCGGATTTCCAGGGGGTAGGTCGTTCCCAGATACTGGAACGTTTCTCCGTGCCCGTACTGCCTGGGCGCCGGACGAAGATAGGCAAGAGCCTTTGCGCGATGTTTTTCGATCCATCCTCTATTCTTCTCGACAAACCCTTCGATCGCGGCTTTGGAGGCACGCAAAGGAGCACGGACAAGCACATTACCATCGGGCTTGACGACAAGGGCAAGCGTTTTTCGCTTGCTGCGAACAATCTGGTAGGCTGGGATTGTCATTCTTTCTCTATATTGTATATATCGATTTTTTGCAACGAACCATTATAATGAAATCGGAGAGATGATCGAATGAAGAGAGAAGATGCTCATCATCAGTTATGAGCAGCTTGCGAACGTTTTATCCAAGCGCGGCGTGTTATAGGCAGCCAGACGCGGATAAGCAACGTATGGCCACGCGAACACGAATTTGAAGCGTACGCATTTGGATCATTGACAGGTTCAAAGACAACATGATTCTTTATCGTCCGGTTGGTTTGCAGGAACTGGCGCTGATCTATGATAGCGGGATGAAGGCGTTCCCCGCGCGCCTGCCACAGCAACCGATCTTTTATCCGGTCCTCGACCTGGAATATGCCCGCCAGACCGCGTCCGGGTGGAATACCCAGAATGCAGGGTTTGCCGGGTACGTGACCGAGTTCAAAGTAGAGGACGATTACATCGCTCGATTCGAAGAACACACCGTCGGCGGGTCTCAGTATCAGGAGCTCTGGATCCCCGCAGACGAAGTGGAGGAATTTAACCAGCATATCGTGGGTCACGTTAAAGTGGTGGAAGCCTATTTTGGAGACAGGTTCCAGGGATTTGTCCCGGAAGCGTTTGGTCTGCAGGGAAAAAACGCCGTCGATCAATTCTCGCTGCTGGCTAATTCCTATCTGTACAAACGTATGGAGTTTTACCTCGAGCTCAAGCGCAATCACAAAGCCGTCTTCCTGAATTACCCGTTCTGGCAGATTTATGAGTTCAAGAATCCGGGGCTGAAGGTAAAAATACTACAGGCGATCAAAGAAGCGTGGCTGACATCTTTCCCCAAAACCCCCCTGCTGTTACCGCCTCCGGTCCAGGAGGATGCCCAGCCAACCGATATACACACACGTGCGCGCCCGCAGCGGCAGGTCGATCCTGTTCAGGAAGATCCCCCACCTGTAAGGCGGACAGGCTCACAGCCGCAGCAATTGCCCAATCCTGTTCGTGAGGAGCCACCCCTGGTAAAGCGAACACCCATCCAGCCTGTGCCGGATTCGATTGATGGGGATGAATCGCCTGATGAACCATCCGGTTCTGACACGTGGGAAGATGCCGTCGATGAGAATACTGCGTCTGTAGCACAACCAGATCCGAGTACGTGGGAAAATCCTGTCCAAGAAGAGAACACACCGGCGGAGCCAACAAACGTAGACGCGGAGCACGCGTCAAATTCAATTCGTGAGGAGACTCCGCCGGTAAAGCAAAGGCGCGCCGCGGCCCGCCATTGGGTGAGCCGTCGTGAAGAGATCGCCCCCCCTGCACAAACCCATCAACACTTTGTACAGGGAATACAACTGGGCTTAAGCGGAACGTATCCCGAAGCGATCGAGGAATTGTTCAAGGCTGTCGAAGAAGATCCCGACGATGTTGTTGCCCGTACGAGTCTGGGGGTTGCCTTCCATTTCGTGGGCGAAGATGACCGCGCCCTGGACTGTTACGAAGCTGCTCTGAAGATAGACCCCATCTATGCTGAGGCGCACTACTTCCGCGCGAACATCCTTTACCATTATGGAGATGTGCGTGAAGCGGTGGCAGGCTATACCGTAGCAATCGGTCTGCAGCCGGAACTGATCGAGGCCCATACGGAACTTCCGCCTCAGGATCGTTTGACGGATTTCACGCGTTCGCCCGCCGAGATGCGCTGGATCGCAAAGCCCGCCCAGCGCATCCTGGACCTGAACAAATCCATCGAAACACATCCCCGGCAGGCCAGTCTCTTCAAAGAACGAGCGGCCGAATATTTTCGACTCCGGAATTATGCACAGGCCATCGCGGACTATACGTCCTCTCTGGCGCTGCAAGCGGAGGATGCAAGTGCGCTGCATTCTCGCGGCCTGGCGTATGAGCAGCTTGGGCAGCACGACCGCGCGCAGGAGGATTACCAGCGGGCCATTGC
>LLBY010002920.1_pt8 | contig 11534 bp, 9 predicted proteins | sample 1489401 | NCBI WGS metagenome assembly LLBY01 (sample SAMN04092656, study PRJNA295927) | soil metagenome | biome: Soil prokaryotic community; feature: Bulk soil; isolation source: soil from tomato rhizosphere | host: tomato cultivar Hawaii 7996 | place: South Korea | collected 2011-11-01 | reverse complement strand
AGCTGCTCGACTCGGCCGACGCCGTCGTCGCCTCCGGCGAGATCGATCCCTCCGCCGACTCCGCCTGGAAGGTTCACGGACTCACGCTGGCCCCCGCCAAGTCCGATCCGCGCGGCAAACTCCGTCTCACCCTCGATGGCGGCGGCTCCGTCTTCCTCGACATGATCTCGCTCCTGCCCGAGCGCACGTGGAAACGCAGCGGCGTGCGCCCCGACCTCGGCGAGGCCCTGCTCGCGCTCAAGCCCGCCTTCTTCCGCTTCCCCGGCGGCTGCTTCGTCGAAGGCGATCGCCTCGCCGACGCCTACCAGTGGAAGTACACCATCGGCGACGTCGCCTCCCGCACCCCGCAGGAAAACCTCTGGGACTACCTCTCCACCCACGGCCTCGGCTATCACGAATACCTGCAACTCTCCGAGGACCTCGGCGCCGAGCCCGTCTTCTGCATCAACGTCGGCATGGCCCACCTCGAGTCCGTGCCCCTCGACCGCATGGGCCCCTACATCCAGGACGCCCTCGACGCCATCGAGTATGCCAACGGCCCGGCGGACTCCGTCTGGGGCTCCCTCCGCGCCAAGAACGGCCACCCCGAGCCGTTCAACCTTCGCCACCTCGAGATCGGCAACGAAAACGGCGGCCCCGACTACAACGAGCGCTGGCCCCTCTTCGTGAAGGCCATCAAGGACCGCCACCCCGACATGATCCTGATCGCGAACCGCTGGTATGACGCGTTCCCCAAGGAACCCATGCCCCAGATCGTGGACGAGCACTACTACGAGACGCCCGAGAGCTTCATGCGGATGTCCACGAAATACGATTCCTACGACCGCGCCGGACCCAAGATCTTCGTCGGCGAATACGCCGTCACCAAACGCGCCGGCTTCGGCAACCTCCGCGCCGCCCTCGGCGAGGCCGCCTTCATGACCGGCTTCGAACGCAACGCCGACGTCGTCACCATGTCCGCCTACGCGCCGCTTCTCACCAACGTCCAACACCGCTCCTGGAACCCCAACCTCATCGTCTTCGACAGCTCCCGCTGGTATGGAATTCCTGGATACCACGTGCAGCGAATGTTCAGCGAAAACGCCGGCGACGTGACGCTCCCCGTCGCCGTCACGAGTGCCGACCTCTCCCAGCCCGAGCCGCACGGCCGCGTCGGTCTGGGCACCTGGAATTCGAGCGCCGAGTTCAAGGACATGACGGTCACCGCGCCCGACGGCACCGTCCTCTACGAGTCCGACTTCGCGAACAAGGGCCTCGAAGGCTGGAGCTTCAAGGGCCCCGGCGAATGGCAGGTCGTGGACGGCGTTCTCCGCCAGACCGTAGAGAAACCCAAGGTCCGCGCCCTGGTCGGCGACACCGCCTGGAAGGACTACGACATCCAACTAAAAGCCCGCAAACTCTCCGGCCGCGAGGGCTTCCTCGCTCTCTTCCATCTCCGTCACGAGGAGGACCGCACCGGCTGGAATCTCGGCGGCTGGGACAACAAATACTTCCACGTCGGCCTCGACGACTCTCAGGACCGCGTCAGCGGCACCATCGAGACCGGGAAATGGCATGACCTGAAAATCGAGCTGCGCGGCGGCCACGTCCGCTGCTGGCTCGACGGCAAGCTCATCCACGACCACCAGAGCCCCGAGCTGACCATCAAGAGCCTCTACGCCAGCTCCACCCGCGACGAAGCCACCGGCGACATCATCCTCAAGGTCGTCAACGCCGCCCCCGGCCCGGTCGAGACCACGATCAAGCTCGCCGGCCTCTCCGCCGCCGCCATTGCCGGCCCCGCCCGCGCCATCGTGCTGACCTCGGAAAATCCGGCCGACGAAAACTCCTTCGACCATCCCCTCAAGGTCGCGCCGAAAACCGAGGAAGTGCGCATCGCCGGCCCCGAGTTCACCCACGCCTTCCCCGGCAACTCCTTCACCATCCTCCGCATTCCCGCCGCGAAATAAGCCCGCTCGACTGTATTCAAAATTCCCCGACACTTCATGTATCGTCCGATCCACGTTTCCATTCTCCTGTTGCTCCCGTTCTTCGTCGCCGGTGGCGCGGCCGCCATGGCGGCCGAACCGACTCCGACGATCTTGACGGCCAACGTCGTCGAGCTGCGCGAGACGATCTCGCCGCAGGGCTTCGTGCACCCGGGCATCAGTTGCAATGCCGAGACGCTCGCCGTCATGCGCGAGAAGGTGCTCGCGGGCGTGTCGCCGTGGGTCGATCACTTCGAGGGCATACGCCGCACGCGTTTCGCCGACCCGAAGCGCAAGCCCGCGCGCGTCGGGCAAATCGTCAACGACGGCGGGATCGGCGGCTTCGCGCACGACGCGCATCTGGCCTGGGCGCAAACCATCCTCTATGTGGTCACCGGCAACGAGGAATACCGAAAACTCCCGGTGGAAATCATCAACTGGTATGGCTCGCGCACCGAGAAGAGCTTCTTCCCGGCGTATTTTAACGACAGCCACATCAAGATCGGAAAATACGTCTATACCCTGGCCAGCGCCGCCGACATCCTGCGCGCGACCACGCCGAAGGATGCGCGCCTCGCCGTGACGCCGGCGATGATCGACGCGCTTCAGCAGAACTGCCTGCTGCCGATTCGGAAAAACTCCATCGAGCGCAACGACTACTTCATGAACCAGCATACCTACGCGATCATGGGCTACCTCGCGTCCACGATCCTGGGGGATGAAGTCGAGTCCTACCAACAGGCCGTGGAGTGGACCACCGTCAACGCCACCACTCCGAACTGGGGACGGAGCGGCTCGATCAAGCACCAGATCCGCTTGGTCACGCGCAACGACCGGACCGGCGAAGCCGTCGAGCCCACGCTTCAGCTCGTGGAGATGGGCCGCGACATGCCTCACGCCGAGGGCAACCTTACCAACCTGCTGATGATGTCGAAAACCATCGATTTCCAGAAGACGAAGATCGATCCGGTCGCCGGCACCGTCACCACCAAGGCGGACGGGGTTTCCCCCGTTCGTTTTCTGGACGACCGCCTGCCCAAGGGCGTGGCGCTCTTCGCGAAAATCAACATGGGCTTCGGACTGCCCTGGGTGCCGACCTATTCCGAGACCGCCCCCGATCATCCGGATTATCTGGCCCGCTACGATTACATCAGCCCCATGGGACGAGGCGCGTTCGGCGCCGCCGCGCACCACTACTACTATTACAAGGGCATAGGACTCGACATGGAGACGGGGACCAACCGCTACATCAAGGCGGCCTTCGACGCCACCGCCGCCGGCCGGGAGCACGCGCGCTCCGGCGGCTACTTTGATAGCATCCACAATTACGGCTTCGATTTCTGGATCGGGCTTCCCGCCGCCTCATCCGACGCCGCGCCGGACCCGAAGAAAGCCAAGCGAGCGCTGGCGAAGGTGCTCCCGCCGCTGGAAGTGACCCACGAGAGCTCGCCGGTGAAGGGCTGGCAGTTCGAGTATCAGTTCGTGGATTTGTCGGCGCTCGCCCAACCGGGCGACATCTATCCCGGCTCGCCGGACGACGTTCCCCTGAAGGTCCGGCGCGACGCCGACGGCACAGGCTACGTCCGCATGGCGACCGATCAGGATCCTCGCACCCTGGTGGTCCTCGGCCGCTTCCCCCAGGGCTCCGGGCTGCGCGTGCGCAGCGACGGTCTCGTGAAGCTGGATTTTTATCGAGACGAGGATTTCTCCCGTCACGGCGGCCGCCTCCAGGAGCTTTATCTTCCAAATACGAACGGCGAGTGGATCCACGTGATCACCGATGTGGAGAGCCAGGGCCTGCTCTACATCCAGGCCACTCCGCTGGCCGGTGCCACCGCGACCATCGATTTCGACCGCATTGAAACGAACAAGTCGGTCCTTCGCCCGCTCGCGTTCGAGTCCGCGGTCGATGTGTTGTCGATCCCCTCGTTTGTCGGCGCGCGTATCGAAAAAATGGTTACGGGCGATTCCGGGTCCGAGTCCGCGACGTTCCGGACGCTGAATCTCCCCGCCGGCGCGGCCTTTGACGCCGCCACCGGCACGCTCTCCTGGACGCCCGCCGCGGAGCAGACGGGCGATCATGCGTTCTACGTCGTCGCCCGCGACGGCGACACGATGCGGACCCTGCGGGTGGATATCCACGTGGCCCGTGACCTGCAAGCGGCGCTGGACTTCGTCACCCGCCCCTACGACCCGGCGCAGCACTATATCGCGACGACCGAGCAGGCGTTCAAGGCGGCGCTCGCGACCCGCGACCTGGCGACGTTGCAGCGCGCCGTGGACGGGTTGCGGCTGGTGAATCCGCGCCTACCCGACGGCACCCTGGACTACCGCGTGGTCGCGAATCCCTGGGAACGCGGCATCAACAAGATGGCCGACAACGATCCCTTCACCTGGGGCGGCGTTTGGGGCTTCGATAAAAACGTCACGCTGGATTTCGGGAACGATTTTAAGGTGAAGTCCGAGGCGTTCCGCATGCTGGTCCGCGACGGCCACCCGGTCCGCCTGGCGGAAGCCGTGGTCTATGGATCGAACGACCGCAGACACTGGACGCTGTTGACCGAGAACAAAGCCGTCGGCTCCCCCGACTGGCAAACGTTGACGGTCAAAGAGGAGGAGCGGAACAAGCCCTACCGGTATCTCCGTCTGTTCATGCCGCCCAAGCGGTTCCCCATTTTCGAGGTCGCGGAGCTTCGCATCGTTGGCGAACGCATCGAGGACTACAGTCCGGATCGTAGCGTGGCCTACATCTCGGGTTATGCCGACGGCAGCTTTCGTCCGAACCAAAAGCTGACCAAGGCGGAGGCGGTCTCGCTGCTGGCCGGCTTGGTGGACGACTACACCGACAAGGGCGCTTACGACTGCGCCTTCGTTGATGTGCCGCGCAGCGCGCCCTACTTCGACGACGTGGCCTACATGTCCAGCAAGGGCATGGGCAATGGCTGGGCACAGCCGGTGAAGTATGTCGTCGGCGACGCGAACAACCGCTTCCACCCCGACGCGCCCATCACGCGCGGCGAACTGGCCGCGATCATGGCGCGCATGCAGGGATTGAAAGGGGATGACTCCCCCGCGTTGAAGAACATGCCCTCCGGCGCCCCGGTGACCCGCGCGGAGTTTGTCATCGCCGTCAACCGCATGACCGGGCGGACCGCCACCCAGGCGCCGAGCGAAGGCCTGCCGAGATTCTCCGACGTGAACTCCGCGCATCCCGCCTACGCCGACATCATGAAGGCCGCCACCACCTATCCGGTCCCCGCGGCGTCCCCGGCAATCCCCTCCGCGCCGCGAATCACGGTGGCGAAGTGATCCCGCGCCTATTGCCAACCGCCTTCCTGTCCAAGCACATGGTCCCTCGTTTGTCCGAGGATCAGGCGCGGGAGGCGGAGGCGATTTTTCTCCGTCTCGCGGACAAGCCCCGGCCCTTGTCCTTCCACGTCGATTTCGCCCTCTCGAACCACCGCGAGCCCGAGAACCAGAAGTCGCTCAAGGACGCCATCGCCGACTACAACAAGGCGAAGGCGCACGAGCGCGAGCAGGGGCAGATTTGCCGTCCTCAGCTCAACCGCATCGGCCGGGATGCGGCCTGAGGTCACGCGCCGCCTTTGCGTGGCACGAGTTGACCTGAATCAAGGACAGGTGTCGCGCCAGGTCCTACGCTGTCGCATGGAAAACCCGCCTGTTCCCGGCTCATCGCTCCCCGTGCTTATCCAAGGGGGCATGGGCATCGGCGTCTCGCATTGGAAACTCGCCCGCGCCGTCGCCCGGACCGGCCAGCTCGGCGTCGTCTCGGGCACGGCGGTCAACAGCCTGCTTTGTCGCCGCCTCCAAGAAGGCGACCCTGAGGGCGACGTCCGCCGCGCCCTGGCGGCTTGCCCGCTGCGCTCGGCGGCGGAGCGCGTGCTTGCGCGCTACTTCGTCCCTGGCGGCTTGCCCGCCGACGCGCCCTTTCGCCTCACCCCGCTCTATTCCCTGCGCAGCCCGCGCGAGCTGATCGAGACCACGATCATCGCCGCCTTTGTGGAAGTGTTCCTCGCCAAGGAGGGCCACGACGGTCCGGTCGGCATCAATCTGCTGGAGAAAATCCAACTGCCCACGCTGCCCACCCTCTACGGGGCCATGCTCGCCGACGTGGACTACGTGCTCATGGGAGCGGGCATCCCGCGTGCCATCCCAGGCGTGCTCGACGCCTTCGCCTCCGGCCAGGCCGCCGAGCTCCGCATCGAAATTGCGGAGCGACCCGGGATCGAAGCGCCTGCGGAAACCACGCGGTTAGATCCGGCCGATTTCGGCGAAACCACGTCGCGTTCGCTGCGCCGTCCGCGTTTCCTCGCCATCGTCTCGGCCGCCGCCGTGGCCCTCACCCTCGCGCGCAAGGCCTCCGGTCGGGTGGACGGTTTTGTCGTCGAGGGCGCGAGCGCCGGCGGGCACAACGCGCCTCCGCGCGGCGGCGCGCGCGACGCCCAGGGACAGCCCATCTACGGACCACGCGATGAGGTGGACCTCGCCGCGATCCGCGCCCTCGGATTGCCGTTTTGGCTGGCCGGTTCCTTCGCCAGCGCGGAGCGCCTGCGCGAGGCCCGGGCGGCCGGCGCGCAAGGCGTGCAACTCGGCACGGCCTTCGCGTTTTGCGAGGAGTCGGGCGTCGCGCCCGAACTGCGCGCGCGCATCGTGGCCCGGAGCCTGTCCGGATCGCTCGAGGTTTTCACCGACGCGCGCGTCTCTCCCACCGGCCTGCCCTTCAAAGTGGCCACCGTGCCGGGCACGCTCTCCGAACCGGACGTGTATGAGGCGCGCGAGCGACGCTGCGATCTCGGCTACCTGCGCCAACCCTATCGGCGCGAGGACGGCACCGTGGGTTATCGTTGCCCGGCCGAACCGGTGGCGGACTACGTGCGCAAAGGCGGCGACCCGGCCGACACCGTCGGTCGCAAATGTCTCTGCAACGGCCTGCTCGCAACCGCCGGCCTAGGCCAACGTCTGCCGACCGGCGAAACCGAGCCACCCATTGTGACCGGCGGCGCCGATCTCGCCACGCTGGCCGCCCTGTTGCCGCAGGGCAGGCTCTACTACGGCGTCGAGGACGTGCTGCGCCTGCTCGGCCTGCCCGCCGCGCCCTTCAAGCCCGACGCCTCCGCCGTAACCAGTGTTTGAATACGCGGAGTTCTGCTCACACGTTGCGATAGGCCGCCAGTCGCGCGCCGTCCAGGATCTGGATGTGCGCGCCCTTGACCGCGATGATGCCCTCCGCGCGGAAGCGCGCGAAAGTGCGCGAGAGCGTCTCGCTGGTCACGCCGAGCTGGCCGGCGAGCACTTTTTTCGAGACCTGAAGGTCGATCCCCACCGGGCACCCCAGCGCGGCGGCGGGCGACTGCTGCATGAGCCACTCGGCCAGCCGGTGCTCGATCTGCCGGCCCTTGATGTCCTGCAAGGATTGCACGAGGTGCTTCAGGTGCAGGCTCATCGAGCCCAACATGTGCAACGAGAGCTCGGGCTGGCGGCGGATCAGGTCGCGGAAGCGGGCCTTGTTCACGACGATCACCTGGCTCGGCTCCAGCGCCATGCCGTTGGCCGGATAGTTGTCCACCGTGGCGAGCGTGACCTCGGCGAAACTCTCCGGCGGACGAAACACACAGATGATTTGTTCACGACCGTCCGGCGTCACCTTGTAGATGCTCACCGAGCCGGTCTGCATGACATAAAAGCCCTCCGACTTCTCGCCCTCGCGAAACAGCATCTCGCCGCGTTGCAGGCTGCGCAGAGAGCAACCATCCGCCACCATCGCCAGATCGGCGGGGCTGAGGGAGGAAAACAGTTTGCTCTGGCGCAGGGTCGCGCTGATCGCGGTCTGGCGCAGGGAGCCCAGACTGCCGGGGGCGGATTGCATGGCGCGCAGTTTGAGCGCGATACTTGATGCGAATCAAGGCCGGCGACCCGCGCCTCGGTTATGTTTTTCCCATCGCCCGAAAATCTCCCTTCACCCATGTCCACGCCCGCCCCGCTCCTGCTCGACATCCGCCCGCTTTGCGCCGCGCGCCAGGCCCCGCTGCCCGCCATCCTCGACGCCGTGGGCCGCCTCGCGCCCGGGCAGGATTTCCGGCTCGTCGCGCCGTTCGAGCCGGCTCCGCTCTATCAACTGCTGGGCCAACAAGGCTTCACCGCCACCACCCGCGAAACCGGTGACGGCGCGTGGGAGATCACCTTCTCCCGCGCGTGACGCCGAGCGGCGCCGCACGCGCCCCGGCGCCTCAACCGCGTCGCCTCCACCAACCCGGCTCCGTCTCGTTGTCCTCGCGCCAGCGGACCCGGCGCGCGGAAAGAATGGCGGCGCGTCCCAGATAACCGAGCAACACGTCCGGCTCGGCACGCGCCACCACCGCCAACCGCCCCACATCATGCGCGTGCATGCGTTCGAGCGCGTCGTGCAGACTTTCGTCGGGAAAGGCCCGGACGGGATTCGGCGTCATGATCTCGCCGACCGTCCGCGACGCCTCCCCGCGCTCCACCGCCGCGAGTAGATCGCGTCGGGTGACGATGCCGGCGAGACGGTTCTCCACATCGGTCACAAGCAACGCCGGATAGCGGCTGAACTCCGCGTCGCCCGCGCCGATACGGTCGGCGAGTTCGCTCACGCGCATGCCCTCATCGACGACGACCGGGGCTTTTTCCATCACCTCGCCCACGTTCACCTGCTTGAAAATATCGGCGTCGAAATCAGTCGGCACACGCACGCCGCGTCGCTCCACCGCCTCCGTCATCAGCGAGCGGGGCGCCAACAAATGCGCGACGCCCACCGCCGCCGTCACCGCCGTCGCCACCGGCCAGAGCGCGTCCACTTGATGCGTGATCTCCACCGCCAGCACGATCGACGCGAAGATCGCCCGCGAGCCGCCCGCGAAAAAAGCAGCCATGCCCGCCAGCGCCGCCAGTGTCGGCGACACCACGAAAAGTTGCAGCTCCCGCGCGCCCGCCGCCGCCAATGCGCCCAGCCCGCCGCCGACCACCAACATCGGCGCGAGCGTGCCCCCCGAAGTGCCGCTGCCGAGCGAGACGACCCAGACCAGCAATTTTAACCCGCACACCACCGCCACCGTCCCCGCCGCCAGATCGTTCGAGAGCAGCGCCGCGATAACCTCGTAACCCGCGCCGAGCACGCGCGGTTCGCGCCAGCCGACCAAGCCCACGATCAGACCGCCGAGAATCGGGCACCACAAGGGATTGATCCGCAGTCGCGCGAAAAAGTCCTCGGTGCGATGCACCGCCTCGCTCGCCGCGACCGCCAGCGCCCCCGCCGCCGCGCCGATCAGCAAAAAAAACACCAGCGAAAGGAGCGGCGCCGTCGCGTCGGCTGGCGATGCGGCCAGCGGAAACAGAGCCCCGCTTCCGCCCATCGAGATCCGCAGCGCCTGCGCGCCCGCCGCCGCCACCGCCACCGGGACCACGGAGCGCGCACGAAACTCGAAAAGCAGCAGCTCCACCGCGAGCAAGGTCGCCGCGACCGGACTGCCAAAGACCGCCGTCATCGCCGCCGCCGCGCCGGCCGCGAGCAGTATTTTGCGCTCGTTCGCGGTCATGGTCAGCGCCTGTCCGATCAGGGACCCCATCGCCCCGCCCGTCGCGATCACCGGTCCCTCCGCCCCGTAAGGCCCTCCCGTGCCGATGGAGATCGCCGAGGCCAGAGGCTTGAGCACCGCGACACGCGGCGAGATGCGGCTGCGGTTGGACAGCACCTGCTGCATCACTTCGGGGATGCCGTGCCCGACCACGGCGCGGGAGCCGAATCGGGCCAGCAATGCGATCAGCCCGCCGCCGAGCGCGGGGATCAGGATCACCCACGCGCCCAGACGATGTTTCGTGGGCGAGGTCCAGTCGTGGGAAAATTCGCCGTAAAACGCCAATCGCGTGATGACCGCTATCCCCCAGTGCAGCGCGTGCGCCGCGAGCGTGGCCAAACCCGCCACCGGCAAGGCCAGCGCCGCCAACAGCAGGAAGCGCCCCGCCGAACCGCGCGCGGGCGTCGCGACTTTGCCGCCGCTCATGAGGAGACCGCCGCCACGGTCTCGAGCCTCGTCGCCTCCGCCGAGCCGCAATCCGCCTTCGGCGCGGCGCGCCAGTAGCGGGGATAACGATGCCGCCGTGTGGTGCGGTGGTAGATGATCGCGATGGCGATCAGCAGAAGCGTCCCCGCCAGCGTGGAAAACAACAACAGGCCCCAGCTCGGCTTGGCGAAAAAGACGATGATCGCGTTCGAACCGGCGGGCGGATGCAGCGTGCGCGTCCACATCATGCACCCGACGGCCAGCCCCGTCGCCGTGCCCACCGACCACCATTTCGGGCCGAACGCCGCCAAGCAGACGAGCGCCACGCCGGACGCGATGAGATGGCCGCCGACCACCGCGCGCGGCTGGGCCAGCGGCGCGTCCGGCAACGCGAACAACAACAGCGTCGATGCGCCAAACGAGCCCAGCACCATCAGCGCCTGGGTGGCGTCGGCCAGATAGGACAGCGCGGAAACCGCCAGCACCGCGCCGACGGTGGCGAAAGCGATCTGGGACTTGCTAAACTCGGGCGACATGGAAAAGCCGCCCATGAGAGCGATTAATAAATCCAATGCCAGCACAATGGATCGTGATGCGATATATTTCGGCCGCGCACTTTCTCCGCCTCGGGTCGTGGTCCGGCCGTCAGCGCACGCGAACGCGCAGATCGGCCCGCGTGAGCAGCCCGGGCGGCAACTCGCCCACCGGAGTCGCGGCGAGGGTGGAGTCGAGGCAGCCGTCCGGGCGGAAGCGCTGGATCACCCACTCATCAAAACCCTCCGCGACGAGCGTGTCGGCCATCGCGTGCAAGGCCGCCTCCGAAAGCAGCGAGGGATGCCAGGTGGTGCGGATCTCGCAGGCCACGCGCGATTCGCGCAGCATGCGTAAACTCTGGCGCGCCTGGTCGCCGTGGCGTTGCAGGGTCACGGTCTCGTAGGCGTCGAAGGGCGCCTTGAAATCAAAGCCCACCCAATCGAGGCAGGGCAGGCACTGGGCGAAGCGTCCCGGCAAAGGGCCGCCGGTGTGCAGGCCGGTCTTGAAACCCAGAGCCCGCACCGCGCGCAGGGCCTCGGGCAGGCCGGGTTGAAAGGTCGCCTCGCCGCCGCTAAACACCACCGCGTCGAGCAACCCGCGCCGACGCGGCAACCAGGCCAGAATATCGTCCCAACTCGGCGTGGCCGGTGCGCGGGCGGCAGGCGCGGAGGACGCGGCTGGCGATGCGGCGGACGCGAAGGCGAGCAGGTGCGGATTGTGGCAATACGCGCAACGCCACGCGCAACCCTGGCAAAACACCACGGCGGCGAGCTGCCCGGGCCAGTCCACGGTGGACAGACGCTCGAAGCCGCCGACCACGAGGTCGGCGACCGAACGCGGGCCGGGCGCTGACGTGGACGCGGAGGCGGCGGACACGGTCAAAGCCGGCTCGCGCACCGGGCCTCCTGGAAGAAGCGGCGCTCCTGGTGCTCGCCTTGTTTGCCGGTGTTGAAGCTGGAGACGGGCCGGTGATAGCCCATCACGCGGGTCCAGA
>LLBY010021252.1_pt3 | contig 11537 bp, 9 predicted proteins | sample 1489401 | NCBI WGS metagenome assembly LLBY01 (sample SAMN04092656, study PRJNA295927) | soil metagenome | biome: Soil prokaryotic community; feature: Bulk soil; isolation source: soil from tomato rhizosphere | host: tomato cultivar Hawaii 7996 | place: South Korea | collected 2011-11-01 | reverse complement strand
AAATTGGTCCAGGTGCCAATCACCTGAGCTGGCGTGGCCTCGGCGTTGTAGGTGCTCGTCCCATAGCCGCCGGCATCTGGCGTCGTGCTGAAATGGGTCAACACGCGGGTGCCGTCCAGCCCCTGCCACCAAAAGGTATCGTACGGCATGCGGTTGTACTGGCTCCAGCCAATCTTGATGGTGAAAAAATATTCGAGGCCGGCCTGCTTGATCAACTGAGGCAGCGCCCACGCATACCCGAACACATCAGGCAACCACAGCACTCGTGACTCTGCACCGGAACCAAAATGTTCGCGGAAGAATGTCCGCCCGAGGAGAAACTGCCGCGCCAGGGACTCCGCGCCGGTGAGATTGCAATCGGCCTCCACCCACATACCGCCGATCGGCTCCCAGCGTCCCTCGGTCACGCGCTCTTTGATGGCAGCGAAGAGCTCGGGATAGTCTTGTCGCACGAAGTCGTAGAGCTGAGGCTGGCTCTGGGTGAAGTGATAATCGGGGAATTCTTCCATCAACCGCAGCACGGTGTGGAAGCTGCGCCCGGCCTTGCGGCGGATTTGGTCTACGGTCCACAGCCAGGCCACGTCCAGGTGAGCGTGGCCGGTAGCGACGATGGTGGCATCCAAAGGGTGGCCGGCTGTTTCGATCTTCGAGCGCAACGCCTCGTGGGCGCGCGGGATGCTGTCATAGAACCCTTCGCCAAATGGCTCGCGGGTGTCTAGCATATTGAAGGCGTCATCCAGGGCGTTCAGCAGATGCGCCTGGGCGGGCTCGTCCTCGTCCAGGCTATTCGCTACCCCTAACGCCACCCGGGCTGTCGCGTAGAAGTCACGCGTGGGTTGGTCGATCTGCACAAGGGAACAGGGCTGAAGATAGAGCTGGGTCGTGTCTCGATCGGGCCGCAGCGCGCCCCCGAGCCCGGTCCAGCCGTGCAACGCGAGTTGATGACGCCCTCCATCGTGCCATCGGGAGGGCAGTTTAATTTCCTGATGATGACGATCGCAGGTTCCGTAAGCTTGGCCGTCCACATACGCCAAGGCCTCCGGATGGCTGAAGTCGCCGGCTGTGCCTAAAGGAAGGTAAAGCGCCACCGGCATGTTCCGGTCCCAATCGTCAGGTACCTGGAAATGAGTGCGCATCACGAAATCGGTGAACCACTTTCCCCAGTAGGTGTTCGGGGTGAGCGTTCCCCAGTCACTATCATCCACGTCTAGTCCAACCGGCGGAGGCGCAGAAGGGCCGGACAGCTCCCTATAGCGAAAAGGCGGAAGCAGCTGATGACTGCGATAGATCAACGGTTCAATGAGTGTAAGGCGCTGAGCGATCTTGAGTGAAGTCCAGCGAGTTTTGTGGTGCATGAGGGAACTCCTTGGGGTAGAGTGTCAGGCAAGCAGGAGATTCTTTAGCGAGCGAAGGCGCGGAAGGGATTTAATTGCGTCAACTGGCGAATGGTTGGCTCATCCACACCGACTTGGCTCAGTTTCGGCAAGAAGGCTTCGCTCAAATAGGTGAAGGGTTTGGGGATGCCTCCGCCGGGAAGGGCGGGATCGTACCAGCCCCGGTCGTGGCTGAGCAGCAGGTGATCGCCGAGATCGGCGTCTAATACGCGTTGGATATGCTCGAGGAAGTAATCGTCACTAACGTGATCACTTCCAATAGCGTCATACTCGATCCACGCTCCGCGCCGGGCGATCTCCAGGTGCAGGTCAAAGTCCGGCTCGGACTGGGTGTGAATCCAGATGAAGCGCTCCGGGTTATGGCCCGCCTCTTCGATAATCTGGAGTTGATCCCGCACGACGCGACCGCGAATCGTGTGACTGCCGATGACGGCGTTGGTGGCCACGCCGGCCGCGGCGGCGGCGCGTAACACTTTGGTTTCACATTCGGTCAGGCCGTCATCGCCCGCACTGAGTTTGATCCAACCAGCCTGTACACCATCCGGTCTGATCTCGTTCAACAGCTCGCCCGTCATCCATTCACGCACATCGGCTTCCGCGGCAGCATGGATCCAATCCGGAATCCACGGCTCCCGGTAGACCCCGGTGGGAACCACCAGTGGAAAGCCGGTCGCCTCCGATACCGCCTTCAAGATGTCGGGGCGGCGGCCAACGCCGACAGTGCTGCACTCGACGAGCGCCGTAACCCCTGCGGCCTGTGCTCGAGCGATCTCGGGCGCGATCAAAGCAATGACGTCGGCGGTTTCGGCCTGGGCATATCCGGGTTGATCCCAGGTGCGCAAGTCTACAAAGACGTGCTCATGGGGCAGGATCAAGCCAAGCTCATCCGCGCTTTTAGGGCCAAGGGATGTAATAAGATGAGCCATAGAAGGATTGGTATCTGGATTTGCCAAGTATCATCGTGGAGTTTTTCATCACATCTGGTAGATGCTGTGATGGACTTTGCTCCTGTGGCCCGCTATACCTCATTCGGTTTTGGTTGCTTTCTGATCTTCCATAGCTATGGCCTCCGGCGGAGTTCCGTCATAGAGGTAACATGCAGCCTGATGGTCGCCACTATCAATTTGGAATAGAGGTGGCTGCTTGACCAAGCAACGGTCCATGCGATAGGGGCACCGGGGATAGAACCGGCAGCCGACATCCACGTGACTGCGCAACTCTTCTTCATTGGGCAAGGTCACATCCGTATCCCACTTTTGGTTCGGATCCGGGACCGGGATGGACTCGATCAGCATCTGCACGTAGGGATGCTTCGGATTCTCGATCACCCGGACCGTATCACCTTTTTCGGCAACAGAGCCTTGATAGAGAATGTAAATGTCATCGCAGACCTGGTAGGCTGTGCTCAGGTCGTGGGTGATGTAAAGGAAAGAAATGTTTTGCTGCTCGCGCAGCTTCAGCATGATATCGAGGATCATTGCGCGTAGGGAGGCGTCCACCATCGAGACCGGCTCATCTGCCACGATCAGACTGGGCCTGAGCAAATACGCTCGGGCCACCATCATGCGCTGCCGCTGGCCGCCGCTGAGCTGATGTGGATATTTTTCCAGCACCTCTTCGCCACGCATGCCTACCATCTTCAAGGCCTCTTCGATCAGCTCGCGCGCCGCGTGTTCGTTGGGAGCGAGCCGAAAGTTCTTGATCACGAGGTCAAAAATATGCTTGACCCGGTAGAACGGGTTGTAAGCGGCGTAGGGATCCTGAAAAACAGCCTGGACCTGTCGCGTGTACTGTAGCTTCTGTTGCGGACTCATAGCCGAGATATCCTGGCCCTGGTACAGGATCTGGCCTGAGGTGAGGCCGATAAAGCCTAAGATGAGATTGGCCAGGGTCGTTTTGCCACTCCCGCTCTCACCGGCAATCGCTGTAATCGTCGCTGGCTTTTCGGGAATCGTCAGGTTAAAGTCCTGCAAGGCAACAAGCTGCTGGCCGGGCCGCAGAAAGCCGCCTCGGTAAATTTTTGTGGCGTTGCGGATTTCCAGAAGGGGCTGGGACATGAGAGGTTCTTCTACTCTAGGATTATTAGTATAGGTGACAGGCTGCGTAATGGTTCGGTCGCAGCTCCCGCAGGGGTGGCACCACTTCCCGACATATATCCATCACAAATGGACAGCGCAGTTGGAAGATGCAGCCGGGCGGCGGGCGACGCAGGTCGTGGGTTAAGCCCTCCGTCACCACGAGCGGCTTGCGCTCCTTCACCGATGGGATCGAGGCGAGGAGCAGTTGGGTATAAGGATGCAGGGGCTCTGCGAAAATATCTTTGACGGGTGCAATCTCCACGATGTTGCCAGCGTACATTACGGCAATGCGATCCACCAGCTGGGCCATCAGCCCCATATCGTGGCCGATCAAGATCATCGAGACGCCCAGGTGCTCCTTAACATCCAGCAACGTCTGCGCGACGACGCGCTGGACGACCACGTCGAGAGCACTTGTCGGTTCATCCGCGATGATGATGGATGGTGTCAATGCAATCGCCATCGCAATGCAGACGCGTTGCTTCATGCCCCCACTCAACTCATGGGGATACATGTTGTAGACACGGCCGGGCAATCCAACCATCGACAGCAGCCTGAGGATCCGCTCCTTGAGCTCGGCCGCGCTTCGTTGGCCCTGGTGCGTCTCGATCGCTTCGGCAATCTGATTCTTCACCCGCATGACTGGGTTCAAGGAATTCATCGCGCCCTGAGGGATGAGAGCCACTTGGCTCCAGCGCACTTGACGCAGCTCGGCGTCGCTCAGTTTGACCAGATCGTTCCCCAGAATCCGGACCTGGCCGCTGACGATGCGCCCTGGTGGCTGCACGAGGCGCAAGATAGACATGGCCAGAGTGGATTTGCCGCATCCGGACTCACCCACCAGACCGAGGGTCTCGCCCTCGTAAACGTCCAAGCTCACCCCGTTGACGGCGATGACGTCGCCCAGGGGTGTTGCGTAGTGAACCCGTAGGTCCCGCACTTCCAGCACGTGACTGCGCGCGCCATATTTATTCGGTACACCACTCGGATTCATTGTAATCGTCATCCGGCCTGGACTCCTCTCAAGCGGGGATTAGCAATCTCGTCGAGCCCCACCGAGATCAAAAATAAGCCCGTGAAGATAATAATGAGCAGCAAGATCGGAAGTCCCCACCACCACCACATGCCGCGCAGGATGGAAGCCGCCCGAATCGAATAGAAAATCGTCATACCCAGCGTCGGGATTCGCGTGGGGCCGAGACCAAGCGCCTCCAATCCGGTGGCGGCCAGGATATTGCCTGAGACGTTGCCGGAAAAACTCGCTGCCAGATAGGGCAGCAGGTTCGGCAGCATCTCCTTGAACATGATGTCAAAGGTCGAGGCGCCCGAGAGCCGCGCCATCTGGATGTAGCCCCGTTCGCGCAGGCTAAGCACCTGGGCGCGGAGGAGACGTGTCGGACCTGGCCAGGCGAAAAGCGCCAGTAAGAGCGCCATGTTATTGAGGTCGATCTGCCGGACGAAGGCAGAGATCACAATCAGCACGGCCAGGGATGGGATCGTGATCACGGCGTCGGCGATGGTGCGAACGAAGGCATCCCACCAGCCGCCGAGGAGACCGGCGGAAAAGCCGAGCACGATGCCGACGCCCATGCCCAGGCCGGCGGCAATCAAGCCCACGCGCAATGAGCCCGGCGCGGCGACCATCAACAGGGCCAGCATGTCGCGCCCGTTGCTTTCCGAACCGAGAGGGTGAGCCGGGTCCGGGTCCGGAAAAAACGCGGAATGTTCTTTTACCCAGATGGGCGGGATGTTAAGCGGCGCTGAGGCCACCCGAGTTTGGTTCACGTCCCAAAAGAGCGGGCCAACCAAGCCGAGCAGGACGACGAACATCACCATGCCGAAGCCGGTGAGCAGCTTGGGATTAAACCAAGGCGAATCCCAGCGGTTGAGGCGGCGAGCGACCTTCTCAGGCAATCGCTGAGAGGCAACGACCGGTTCGACGGGCAGCGTAGTCATCGTCTACCTACTTCCTATGATACGTGATGCGCGGATCGATGAGGGGATAGAGCAGGTCAATGATTAGGACGCCGAGTGCTACCCCGACAATCAGGAAATAGACCAGACCCTGGATCAGAGTGTAATCCGAGTTGACGATGCCCTGGTACAGCAGGTAACCCATACCGGGATAGGTAAAGATATATTCTACGATGACCGCGGCGCCAGCGATGCCGCTCATGGTCAGGGCCAGGGCCGTGACCTGCGGTAGCACTGCGTTGCGCACGCCATACAACCAGAAGATGCGGCTCGGGCGCAGGCCCTTGGCTTCGGCCAGGATCATGTAGTCCTCACCGCTCGTAGTCACCATCATCCCGCGCATGCCCAGCGCCCAGAAGCCCATCGTGGTGACAACGATGGCAAGCGCCGGTAGCGTGCCGTGTTTAATCACACTGGCGATGAAATCCCAACTCAGGCCGGGCGCGAGCCCGCGCTCGTACGCGCCCGCGAACGGGAGCCATTTCAATCCAAAAGCAAACACGTAGATCAGCAGGATGCCGAGCATGAAGGGTGGAATCGATGTAAACGTCAGAGTCACTGGCAGGAGCGCCTTGGCCAGGTTCGGCGTGCGCCGCCATGCCAGCAGCGCGCCCACGGTATTCCCCAGAATGAATGATATGAGCGTCGCTAGCAGGTACAGGCCGAGAGTCCAGGGTAGGGTGCGGGCCGCCATGTCTTCGACGTTGGTAGGGAAGAAGGCCAGTGAGTAACCGAGATCGAATGTAGCGATGTTGCGAAGATACCTAAAATACTGGACGTGCCATGGCGCGTCCAGCCCAAACTTTTGGCGCCAGGCCGTGATGATCTCGTCTGCATTCTCGACATTCCCACTTTGAGCCGACATCCGGCTGACCATCGCGCTCACCGGATCTCCGGGCGCCATGCGCGGGATGACAAAGATCAGGGTTGCTCCCAACCAAACGGTGAGGAGAAACATTCCCAGCCGTTTCAGCAGGTATTCTTTCGTGATTCCGCCGATGGTCGCTCCTTTCTTTTCAGCTGAGCCGCTGGCAGCGCGCACCGCCAGCGGCTCCAATTCATGTAGGCTTCACTGTGCCGGTTGCAGGCCGAGGATGATCTCTTCAGTATTGCCCTGCCACCAGGTTGGTGGGTGGATGAAGTTGTTATCGGCCGTCGGCCAACCCGTCCAGTACGTGGTGTTGAACGGGATGATCTTCTTGGCCTGCGTGATCGGGATCACGGGCAGCTCGTCGAACCAGATATCCATCGCCTCGACGAACAACTCGTCAACCCGCGGATCGCCTAACGGCAGCGTGCCCATCTCATCGACCAGCGCGCCATAGGCTTCGGCAGCTTCACCCGACCAGCGCCAGGAGTTCCGGTTGTCAGCCGCTCGCTCGCCGACTGGCACCAGATGGCGGACGTTCATGGTGTCCATGGACGCCCACGGCTCGTTCACCGAGGCGCAGGTCTGCCAACCCATGTGGGCTTCGAAGCGTCCAAAGTGGAAGTTCTCGCTCCACGTTGCACCGGCCTCATTGCGGGTGGTGGCATTGATGCCGATGGACTGGAACTGCTCTACGAGCACCTGTGCAATACGCTGCTTCTCAATGAATGCCTCATGCGTGGCGATGTCGAGCGTAAGCTGTTTGCCGTCTTTGGCATAGTAGCCATCGCTGCCCATCGTATAACCCTTGGACTCGATGATTTCCTTGGCCCGGTCAGGATCGTGCTTCCAGAGCTCGTCCACATCATACACCCCAGCATCCTTCGCCAGGTCCACGTAGCGGTTGAGGGGCGGGTAGGCGGGGAAGAAGTGCTCCGACTTGAAGGTCGAGCCCTCATAGGCGATGGCCACGATCTCGTCGCGGTCGATCGCATAGTTGAGCGCCCAGCGCATATCCTTGTCGCCCCATGGCTCCACCGTATGGTTGAGCTCAAACGTCCGTGAGCACGGGTCAGGCACCCAGGCGAATGGCGGCTCGCTGAAGTGGCCAATGACATTGGGGTTCTGCGTCTGTAATGCCTGCAAGGCGCCCAGGGTGATGTCCATCAGGCTGTCCAACTGGTCATCGGCCATCGCTGCGGCTCGGGTTTCCTCGGGACCGTACCATACCCAAACGAGTTTCTTGGGCTGAGGTAGTTCCTGAAAGCCGGTCTGGGCTCCCCACCAGTTGTCGTCACGTACGTACGTAAATTCTGATTCGCTGACGCTTGCCAGCTTATAAGGCCCGGTGAACACCGGCCAGCCCTGGTCCGGATCGTAGTTCGTGAAACTCTCTGGATCCTGGCCGTTCCAGATATGTTCGGGAACGATATTGACTCCGCCCCAGATGCGCACCGAGAAGTAGTCGAGCTGGAAGCGGGGGTTGGGACGGGTCAACTGGAACTCGACCGTCAGGTCGTCCACTTTGTTGACGCTGGCAACCCAGTCCTGCATGGCAGCCGAATCATTTAAGGTTGGTGCGTTGTCGATCAGCAACTGGATGCTAAAGACAACGTCATCGGCATTGAAGGCTTCGCCGTCGCTCCACTTGACCCCATCGCGCAGCTTCAGCGTCCAGACATCCAGTGTGTCGTTGGCCGTAAAACTCTCGCCTAACCAGGGTTCGATCTCGCCGGTCTCGTAGTTCAGGATGAAGAGTGGCTCCATCACAACCTGGTGAAAGCCGTGATCGCGGCGGCCAGTGGGTATGTATGGATTCCAGTTTTCAGGGTTGGCCACGCGGCCTCCGTCAATGTCGAGAATGACGGTCTCCTCGCGCGGGGCCTGGGTATAATCTCCCCCCTCGGGGGCCGTGGTTGCCTCGGGAGGCTCTGTTGCCTCAGGAGGTGTCGTCGCCTCGGGAGGTGTTGTTGCCTCGCCAGGCGGTTCGGTCGGCGCAGCCGTTGGCGCGGCAGGGCTGCACTGTGTGATGAGCAGTGAAAAGATTGCCAGCAGGGCCAGCAAGTACGATGACTTCCTCGTATTCATCTCTCTGCCTCCTTGTTTGTCACATAAAACGTAGGCCAATAGGTATGGTCATGCGCCCTGGGCGCAGTGACCTGGTTCTGTCTGTGGTGGCCTCACCTCCTTTCACAATCACCAACATTTTCGATGGACATGGTAGTTGTCATGAGGAGTTACTTTGTTTCAGCTACTAGATGAATGAACACTTAAATTGTCTATCAGATGTGGGAAAAGTTACAAACAAGGGTGCGACAGCTTTACTACTGTTGACGGCAATCACTGTGGAATTTCTATATCAGTATAATCTCCCCAGTCAAAAAGTCAATAGATTTGTGAGTCGCTTGGAACTGTAATCTGGGCCATTCAGTGTATGGCGATTTGTCCATAAGATATGAATCTTTTTATTTTTCCAGCCCACGCGGCCAAATCAGGAACTGCGATGCGAGGCCTTTACGTTGCCCCAGGTGGCGATAACTGGTAAGATAAAACGAGGAGTGGCCGGTTGTGCTCCAAGCATTAATCAAGGACTTGACTCTCGCCGACCAACATGCCTCTGTTCGAGCCCAGTCAATGTAACGTGTTGGAAATCCTCCGTCCCAACCCCGCGCCTGGCCGGCTGCGTTTTGCGGTCTTCGACTTCGATGGCACCCTTTCCCTCCTGCGCAGGGGGTGGCAGAAGGTGATGGCCGATCTGATGGTGGAAGCCCTCCAGGCAACGCCGCGAGCTGAGTCTGAAGCGCAGCTTCGCGCCCGGACCGCCGAACCCGTTTTTGGGCTCGCCGGCCGACCAACCGTCATACAGATGCAATGGCTGGTCGACGAGGTAAGGAAACGCGGTGGGATACCCCAGTCTGCTGAGGACTACAAGCATCAATACTTGGTGCGACTATCAGAGCGCATCCGTCACCGGGCCGACCTCGAAGCTGGCCGCCAGCCGCCTGAGCGGTTCCGTGTGCCCGGCGCCCTGGAGTTTGTGGCTGCCTTTCATGCACGCGGCGTGGCTTGTACCATCGCCTCTGGTACCGACGAGACTGCCGTTCGAGAAGAGGTTGCCCTGCTTGGGCTCGCGCCGTTGATCGCCGACCTCCGCGGTGCTCGGGAGGATGATTCTGATGCCAAGCGCGTAGTAATTGATTGTCTCACGGCCGAGCATCGCCTCTCAACTGGAGAATTAGCAGCGATTGGCGATGGGCGTGCCGAGATAGAGTATGCCCGAGCCGCCGGTGGATTGGCCATCGGCGTGGCCTCAACCGAGGACGAGCAGGCCAGCATCGACGCACGTAAGCGCTCGCTGCTGATCGCGGCCGGCGCGGATATCATCATCCCCGATTTTAGCCAGCCTGCTGAGTTGCTGGCTTACCTATGGCCCGCCGGATGAAACCTATGCCTTACCCTCAATTCGACCGCCGTCAGCTCGAAATCAAACCATTAAGCGAGCGCGTCCACGATATGACGCTCGACCATTTGCTTAAATTAGACGATCCCGTTCCACCTGTGGATGACCCGGCACTGCCCAGGATCGCTGAGTGTATTGTCCAGGCCCGCCAGGCTGGCCGACCGGTGATTCTGCTCATGGGTGGGCACGTGATCAAGCAAGGCCTGTCGCGCCAGGTGATCGATTTGATGGAGCGCGGTTGGTTCACACACATTGCGATGAATGGCTCGGGCCCGATTCATGATTATGAGTTGGCCTTGCTCGGTAAGACAACCGAAAGCGTAGCGCGATACATTACGGAGGGCCAATTTGGCCTCTGGCAGGAGACCGGGCACCTCAACGACATCATCGTCGCCGGGGACCGCGACGGGCTGGGTTTGGGCGAAGCAGTCGGACGCGCGATCGAGACCGAATCACTGCCGCACCGCGACGTGAGCATTTGCGCCGCAGGATACCGCCTGCGGGTCCCGGTCACTGTGCACGTTGGCATTGGCTACGACATTGTTCATGAGCACCCAAACTGTGACGGCGCGGCTCTAGGAGCCACCAGTTACCGGGACTTCCTGGTGATTACGCAGGCCATCACTCAGATGCAGGCCGGAGTGGTATTGAGTGTAGGCACCCAGGTGATGGGGCCGGAGATCTTCCTAAAGGGCCTGTCCATGGCCCGCAACGTCGCCCGGCAGCGCGGAGAAGCCATCAACCTATTTACTACAGCCGTATTTGATCTGACCGACCTCGGCCCCGATATCCATCACGAAGCTCCCAAAGATCAGGCCGTCTATTACTTTCGGCCCTACAAAACCCTCCTGGTCCGGACGGTGGCCGAAGGCGGCGAGAGCTTCTACGTGCGCGGTATGTACCGCCAGACCTTTGCCACACTCTATCAGCAGATTTTAGATCGAGTGAGCTAATGGACTCTGGCCGCCTGCAAGACCTGCTCAACGATTTCCCCGGCGTAACAGTGCTCATCGTCGGGGATTTCTTCCTCGACAAATATCTTGACATTGACCCACGACTCAGCGAGCCCTCACTTGAAACTGGTCTCGAAACCTACCAGGTCACCAACGTACACCGGTACCCAGGGGCCGCCGGGACGGTAGCCAATAATCTGCGCGCGCTCGATGTCAACGTGATAGCGTTGGGTGTTGTTGGGGAGGACGGCGAAGGCGACGATCTCCGGCGTGGGCTGGATCGCATCGGCGTTGAGGGTGATGGGTTGATCTGTGCGCCGGGACGCTTCACACCCACGTATCTGAAGCCGATGTTCCGGCAAGAAAACACACCGACGCGTGAACTCAACCGCCTCGATACCAAGAACCGTACCCCGCTCCCGGTGGAAATCGAAACCCAGGTGATCACCCGCCTTCATGGCCTATTCGCGCGCGTATCTGGCATCGTCATTGTTGACCAGGTGTCGGAACCAAACTGTGGGGTGATCACCGATCGAGTACGCCTGGCGCTAAGTGAGTTGGCCCGTGCCAATTCGGCCACCATCATGTTGGCCGATTCGCGGCAGCGAATTGGCGAGTTCCGTGACGTAATGCTCAAGCCCAATAGCCGTGAAGCAATGCGCGCAACCGGACTCACTGACCTGGCCGCTGCCGGCCGGGAACTGTGCCGCCGGGCACAGCGACCCGTCATCGTTACTCACGGCGATCGCGGCATGTACCTCTTCGAGCTGGAAGGCGAGCAGCATATCCCGGCCATTCCTGTCGCTGGGC
>LLBY010002399.1_pt5 | contig 11556 bp, 8 predicted proteins | sample 1489401 | NCBI WGS metagenome assembly LLBY01 (sample SAMN04092656, study PRJNA295927) | soil metagenome | biome: Soil prokaryotic community; feature: Bulk soil; isolation source: soil from tomato rhizosphere | host: tomato cultivar Hawaii 7996 | place: South Korea | collected 2011-11-01 | reverse complement strand
TTCAAATAAAAATATATTTTCATTTTCGATAATACTCAATGTGACAATTTAGAATAATCATACTTAACTTAATGACATTGCCCGCGAAGGGGGAGATCTCATGAAGGAACCTAGAACGAACTAATTAACCAACAAAATAGAATGTTAGCCATAATCAGCCCATTCCTTTGGGCTAGGATAATGGATAAGTATGCATAATAAATTTAAAGAACAATAAAAATGAATAGAATAATAATCTTAATGGCGAGTCTTCTGTTTTGTGCCGTAAACACACAAAGTGATGCACAGACGGTTAAAAAGAAAGACACTAAAAACACGTTGGGCCCCAATGATTTCCCCGAACTCATCCATGCCCATATTCCGGGAGCCCCTAAGTTGGGCAAGCCCCAATTGATCATGGGCGATTCCCTTCCGGTGAGGGGCGAAGGCAATGGATGGGCGGCTCCCGAAGTGTACGACTGGAATGGCGATGGGAAAAAAGATCTATTGATCGGGGAATTTGGAAGTGGTCACCAATGGGGCGTTATCACAGGACATCATATACGGGTATACCAAAATAAGGGAACGGATGTGGCTCCCGAATTTTCTGATGAATTTTTCTATGCCAGGGAAATACCCGAGTTAAAGGAAAGTACGGGCACCCCGTTGTCCATTTATACAGGTTGCTGTTTCCCCTTTATCCCGCGCTTCGCCGATCTGGATAACGATGGCTTTACCGATCTCTTATCGGGTCAGTACACACCCGGATACATTACCTGGTTTCGGGGCAGTGCCAATGGATTTTCACACGGCATAAAGCTGGAGGAAGCTTATGATCCTATAAAAGAGTGTTGGAGTAACCCGGATTATTTTAAGGCATCTCATGAACCTCCAATCACAACTCCTAAAAGTAGGAAATATTGGATCTACTCTTCCGCTGCATTTGGTGATTTTGATGATGATGGGGACCAGGATATGATTGTAGGGGGAGAGGCACTGCGGATCTGTGAAAATATAGGGACCAGATCCGTTCCCAAGTTAGGAAAAAGGGAGCTGTTATATGACGTACATGGTAAGCAACTTGAATCCCATTCTTCAGTTAACACGGTGCCTTACGTAGTTGACTGGGACCAGGATGGCACACTCGATATTTTAATGACGGATTCTTATATGCAGAAAGGAAGAAATGCAGCAGTGACATTTTTCCGTGGCGTTAAAACACCTGACCGTCCGGTAGGCGGGAAAGAAGTGCTGCGCTTTGAAGCGGGCATCCCTTTGTTCAAGGCCAAGAATGGCGATAAGGAATTCCCGGGGAGCTGGCTCAATGTATGTGTGACCGATTGGAACAATGACGGGGTGAATGACCTGTTGATAGGAACGAGTGTTGCCACATTGAACGGGACCTTTGACCACGACCTGTCATGGAGTTGGGAACATGATACAGGCATTGGAAAAAAAAATCTGGCATATACATCCGCTAGTTTGAAGAGATTAATATTAGAAAGCATGGAACGTGCAGAAGCAAACCAAAAAGAATCGGGGCTTAGTGATGAGGAATGGAGAAAGAAAGGTCGTCAGACGAAGGAAGATGTTTTTAAGCACTATTACAAAAAAGAAGCCTATAAAACACTGGCACATCAAGGCTATATATATGTCATGCTGGGAGAAAAATAGGATCGAGTGCCGACTGGACACTTTAAGTGATGGTGTCAGTTAGCGTATAGGCTATGGAGCCCAAAAAACCAAAATAGTACTCTTTACCAACCCATTCCTTTGGACCAGGAAATGGATAAGTATGCATAATAAATTTAAAGAACAATAAAAAATGAATAGAATAATCTTAATAGTGAGTCTTCTGTTTTGTGCTGTAAATACACAATGCAATGTAAATACAGAAAGTGATGTACAGACGGTCAAAAAAAAAGACACTAAAAACACGTTGGGCCCCAATGATTTCCCCGAACTCATCCACGCCGATATCCCGGGAGCTCCTAAACTGGGCAAGCCCCAATTGATCATGGGCGATTCCCTTCCGGTGAGGGGCGAAGGCAATGGATGGGTGGCCCCTGCAGTGTACGACTGGAATGGTGATGGTAAAAAAGATGTATTGATAGGGGAATTTGGAAGTGGTCGCCAATGGGGCGTTATCACAGGACATCATATACGGGTATACCAAAATAAGGGAACGGATGCGGCTCCTGAATTTTCTGATGAATTTATATATGCCAGGGAAATACCCGAGTTAAAGGAAAGTACGGGCACACCATTGTCCATTTATACGTTTTGCTGTTTCCCCTTTACCCCCCGCTTCGCCGATCTGGATAACGATGGCTTTACCGATCTGTTATCGGGCCAGTACACACCCGGATACATTACCTGGTTTCGGGGCAGTGCCAATGGGTTTTTACACGGTATAAAGCTGGAGGAAGCTTATGACCCTATAAGGGATTGTTGGAGTAACCTGGATTATTTTAAGGCATCTCATGAACCTCCAATCACAGATTTTAAAAGTAGGAAATATTGGATGTATTCTTCCGCTGCATTTGGTGATTTTGATGATGATGGGGACCAGGATATGATTGTAGGGGGGGAGGCATTGCGGATCTGTGAAAATATAGGGACCAAATCCGTTCCCAAGTTCGGAAAAAGGGAGCTGTTATATGACGTACATGGTAAGCAACTTGAATCCCACTCTTCAGTTAACATGGTGCCTTACGTAGTTGACCGGGACCGGGATGGCACACTCGATATTTTAATGACAGATGCTTTTACCGATAAAGGAAAAAATGCAGCGGTAACATTTTTCCGTGGCGTTAAAACACCTGACCGTCCGGTAGGCGGGAAAGAAGTGCTGCGCTTTGAAGCGGGCGTCCCTTTGTTCAAAACCAAAAATGGCAAGAAGGAATTCCCGGGGAGCTGGCTCAATATATGTGTAACCGATTGGAACAATGACGGGGTGAATGACCTGTTGATAGGAACGAGTGTTGCCACATTAAAAGGAACCTTTGACCACGACCTGTCATGGAGTTGGGAACACGATACGGGCATTGGCAAACTCAATCCTCTTTATTACCCTGATAGTTTTAAAGAAAATATAGAAATTCAGCAGGCACGTCATGACAGTATCGTAGCTGCGATGGGAAAGGAAGAGGCACTGAAAAAGTATTATGTGTCGGATAAAGAACCATACGAACGTTACTATGGGAAAGGGGTACATCGTACGCTTGCTCATAAGGGATATGTATACGTGATGCTAGGAGAAAAATAGGGACGAGCACCTGCCTTTCAACCTAGCCAATTGAGAGAACATCTATATAATAGGAATAGCACATAAAACTAATTATGAAGTGGTTTAAACTTTTTCTAATTGGCTAAAAAATCGCCTTTTTTGCCCACTTTACGTCTTTTTTTCTTTCCGTAGCGATGCTATGCAACTCAAAAAAGACTTCGATTGGACAAAAAATGACTGATTTTCGCTTCAATCGTAAAAGTTTAAACCACTTCAGTTAAAAAAGTATGATTATGATTTATAAAGCATTAATGATAATGACATGCTGGGTGATGGTAGGCACAACGGGGCCTCTTGTGATGGCACAATCTACATCAGGTGATCCTGTAAGCTATACCATCGATTCACCGGAAACAGTAAAAGCAGGAGAAGCGTTTAGTATTACGACGACGTTTAGTACCCAACCCGGTTGGTATATATATGCACCTATTGATATGAACACCGCGCAGGGTAAAATTGCTACCAACGTAAGCTTTGAAGTGCCAGCGGGCTTAAAAGAAATAGGCGGATTGGAATTACCAAATAAGCCTGGTTTTTTGGATACCTACTGGGGCAACGATATTAGAATGTCCCAAAAATTCCAAACATGTGAAAATGTAAAGCCCGGTAAACAAACTATTAAGGTCAACATAATATATCAAACCTGTAATGACTATATCTGTTATCCGCCAGTTAGAAAAAAGATAGATGTTGTAGTTACGGTAAAATAGCGAGAGTTCGGTATAATAATAACTATTAATCAGTTAGTTAAGTTTTTTTAATGAAAATTGTTGTCATTCCGAACGAAGCATGAGGAGGAATCCCATAATTATGAGGTTTAGCTTATACTGAACCTAAAGGTTTTTCGTCGCTCGTTCCTCACGTTGTCTAAATGACAAAAAAGCTTAAAAATAATAAGTTACGATAAGTATAAAAAAGAAAATTTATATAGAACTCACTTAAAATAGTAATTAAATAGTTTAAACAAATTAAGTATGAATACGATTAAAAAGTTCAAAGGTACAACCTTGCCAAGGTTAAAAAATAGCATCCTGCCATTGCTTGTTTTTTTTACCATTAACATGCAAGCGCAAGAACCGAATACAAATACGACAGTTATAGAAACACAAGCAGATATAGACTGGAAAGCTTTAGAAGATGCGATGACCTATTTAGGCTCTGCTGAAGAAGCTCAAAGGGCTAGAGAAGGGGGTGTTTTAGAAATAAGGCGGTATGAGGATGGATTTTTAAGAAAAAGAGCTCGATTGGCAGCAGCGTTTTGGAACAATTACCCACAAGATGAGCGTCGCGATAGGGCCTTAGGTCTATTCTTTAACGCTTATGCTGAACCTTATTTTGTTCCTAAAACCATCCCTGACAGTCTTGTACAGCTGTTGGCCAGTATACCACCTAAGGATTTTAAGAGGTTTCTACGGTTATTGCCGGTAGATACTGTGGCATGGGAACAATGGCGAAAAACAGGGGACGCTATGGCAGAAAGTGTACTGGCATCCAATACAAGCTTAAAACGTAAAGAAGGTGCAGAATTTCAACTGATCAGCCGTGAGTTTCGTCAGGCTTTAAGGTTATATAGTCCCTTAGAAAAGGAAAAGTTGGAGGCTGATTATTGGAATCGGTTTGACCAGCAGTACTGGCAACACATTCGGCTACGCCTGGAACATCACGCCAACAAATATGCATCCATGGAAATCGTGTCCGATCGTGTTCAGAATATTTTGACATTGCTCAAAAATTTTTCACCAGTTGCGGCCGATGCCTATTGGAAATACTTCTTTGAAATAACAAGTAGCGATCACCCACAGGCAGACCAAAAAGGAATTAAAGTCTTACATAAAGTAGCCGCCGAAAATGTAGAGGCCATCGAGACATTAAAAGGAGTGGATTATACCAAGCCATTGGAAATGGCATTTACCGCTATGGATGGCACCAAAGTAGATCTTGCCAAAATGAGAGGCAAAGTGGTACTCATTGATTTTTGGGCAACCTATTGTGCGCCCTGTATTAAAGAAATGCCACATGTGAGGAGCCTATATGACAAATACCGTAATCAGGGCTTTGAGGTAATAGGGATCGCCGCAGATAATGATGCCGCTAAAGACAGGATAGAAGGCATTCTCAAAAAGACTGGTGCCAATTGGCCACAGCGTTTGGACCAGGGGTCGGATGCATCGGTAAGCCTTCACGCCTTGTATGGAATAACGTCATTACCTACCGTATGGTTATTAAATAAGGAAGGCATTATAGTAGATAGAGACGCGCGGGGTGAAAGGTTGGAACCGCTCATCCGTAAATATTTGGAATTAGAAGAAAAATAGAAATAAGGCCTTTTTAAAGTTTAAATGAAACCTGTGGAATGAAAAAAAGAATAATATTAATTGTCTTAAACCTTTTAATGGGAATCCCAGTGTCCGCCCAGATTTTAACGCCGGCAAAATGGACCAGCAAGCTATCAAAGCAAGACATCAAACAAGGAGATGTTATCGAACTCATCTTTAAAATCCAATTGGATGCCACTTGGCATTTATATTCCAATGTCCAGGACTACAAAATAGGCCCCTTGCCCACCGTTTTCGCGTTTTCGCCTAATGGCAGTTATAAGTTAGTGGGCGATGTTGTGGCCATAGGTGCTAAAAAGAAATACGATGACGTTTTTGAAGTCGATGTCAATTATTTTGAGAGCACAGCGGAATTTCGCCAAAAAGTCAAAATCCTTTCCAAGAATCCAGTAATAAAAGGAAGTTATACCTATCAGGTCTGTACGACGGTTGATGGCAAATGCATTCTGGGAGATGACGAATTTGAGTTCCAGATTAAAACAATCAATAAATAAATAAATCATAACAGACCGTGTAATGAATATAAAATGAAAGCAAAAAGTATGGGGAATTTGGGTGCGACATAAGGATTAATCCCAAGTTTATGTCAATGATAGGCTTCGACAGTATGACAGACTTTTCAAATCATTTCAGTTTGATAAACATAATCAGATTGAGCACTTCGACAAGCTCAGCACAGGCTTTGTCGAAGTCTTTTAGCTATTTCTGCTCATGCAGCTTCGACAGGCTAAAACATAGAGCATTTGTCAGTCTGAAATATCATTTTTATTTCTATAAAAAGCAATATATAATGATATTAGTTAGTCAAACTGAGCTTATCGTTTGTCAGGTTGAGTCTTTCGGCTGCACTCAAGATAAAATCTCAAGGTAACTCTCCATTAATAGTGGAGTTTATCCTTAAGTATAGAATTGTTTTTAAATCGAACTCACGTTAATTTAAAAACTCAATTTAGCACTCAAGTGTCAGTCAGAGCCTGTCGAAGACACTAGAAAATACATTTCGACAGGCTCCCATGACAATTTATATAAAATTAGCATAGATAAAGCAATTATCCCAACGGGCTAAACAAATATAAAAACAAACAAAATATACAGATGAACGAATTTTGGACATTCATGATATTGGCATTCGGTTCAGGTTTAGCAGCCCTACTAACCCCTTGCGTATTTCCCCTAATTCCACTAACAGTGAGTTTTTTTGGAAGTGAAGCCACCAAAAAAACAAAACAGCGCAAGGGGTTTTCTAAAGCACTGCTTTATGGCTTTTTTATTATTTTAATCTACGTTATAGCCGGTAGTATTGTCGCACGTATCAACGGCCCCGAGTTTGCCAATTGGTTAAGCACGTATTGGCTGCCAAACGTCTTGTTCTTTTTCATCTTCTTAATTTTTGCGGCGTCTTTTTTGGGCATGTTCGAGCTAACACTGCCTCATAAATGGGTGAATAAAATGGATACTTTAAGTAATAAGGGCGGTTGGTTAAGTGTCTTTTTTATGGCTTTTACGTTGGTATTGGTATCGTTCTCCTGTACGGGACCTATTGTTGGTAGCGTATTGGTGCTCTCGGCCGGTGGTGCGGTGATCAAGCCCGTAGCGGGCATGTTTGCTTTTTCACTGGCATTGGCGCTTCCCTTTACCCTTTTTGCGGCCTTCCCTAAATGGCTTGAAAAACTGCCGAAATCCGGGGGTTGGTTACAGGATGTCAAGATTGTTTTGGGCTTTTTGGAACTGGCATTTGCCCTAAAGTTTTTAAGTGTCGCCGATCAGGTGTACCATTGGGGCATTCTGGACAGAGAGGTTTATTTAGCCTTTTGGATTGTCATTTTTAGCTTGCTGGGGCTATTTCTTATTGGTAAATTAAAACTGCCACATACCACAGCGAATCAAAAAGCAAGCGTTCCAAAAATAATGCTCGCCATCATCATCTTTAGTTTTGTCGTGTATTTAATTCCGGGCATGGTGGGAGCACCCCTAAAGGCTTTATCAGGCTATTTACCGCCACTAACATCACAGGAGTTCGTCATGAATACAAATCCTATGTCATCCAGAGCCATTTCTCCCCTTACGGGGGATAAAGTCTCTCCCCTTCGAGGGGAAGAGGTAGGGGCGTGTGATAGACCAAAATACGCTAACATGCTCCATTTACCACACGGCCTTCAAGGCTATTTCGATCTGGAACAAGCAAAAGCCTGTGCTAAGGCACAAAACAAGCCCATCTTTATAGACTTTACAGGTCATGGTTGTGTGAACTGCAGGGAAATGGAAGCAAGGGTATGGAGTGACCCAAGGCTATTGAAAATTTTAAACGAAGACTATGTTGTGGTGGCATTGTATGTGGATGAGAAAACGGAATTACCTGAAAAAGAGTGGTATGTATCTGAATATGACGGTAAGACCAAAAAGTCCATTGGCAAACAGAACGCCGATTATCAAATAGTGGCGTATAACAACAACGCCCAACCGTTTTATGTGCTCATAGATGCAGACGGCCAAAAATTGGTAGAACCAAAGGCCTACGACCTCGATGTCAACAATTTCATAACATTTTTAGAAAGCGGTTTAAAAGAACATAATAATATAAAATGAATATTCAATGATTAAAACATAAACAATGATGCATGTCATATGAGGGATTAACAGCCATTTTTTCATTATTAGTTAATATTTAAACAGAAAATAATTAATCCCTCTAGACATTGTATAAAAGAAATCAAAGTATGCCAATTGGAAAAAGTTTAAACCACTTCTTTATTTTATTTTGAATTAGTCATTCATATTTTGAGCATTATTTTGATCCCGATAGCTATCGGGAGTACACGGCATCCCATTAGAGGATGGGGTGTCGTGTTTTTTAAACCTTGTTAAGCGTAAATAAATAAAACAGCCATAATCAACTTTTAAACACACAGAAAAATGATTATTTGGATGTTCCTCCAGCCGGCAGTGCAGGCAATAAAAATGAACCCATGAAAAATGTAGTGATTATATTAAGCTTTATGTTCTGTACCGTCCTTTCGGCGCAAACGATCCATAAAAATGACCTCTTGCCCCAAACCACCAACATTCGAAAGGGCGTGCTGGAAAACGGGATGACCTATTACATCGCAAAATCAACCTTGGTCAAAAACGTCGCCAGCTATTACATCATCCAAAATGTGGGCTCTGTGCTTGAAAACGATGACCAACAGGGCTTGGCACACTTTCTGGAGCACATGGCATTGAATGGTACCAAACATTTTGAAGGCAAGGGCATTTTGAATACCCTTCAGGAAAAAGGCCTGGTGTTCGGTAAGGACATCAATGCCTATACCTCTTTTGACGAAACCGTTTATAACATCGACAACATGCCCACAACGCCCGATATGATCGATACGGGTTTGTTGATATTAAAAGACTGGGCCAACAATCTGTTGTTAACCGATGCCGAGATCGATGCCGAACGTGGCGTCATAAAAGAAGAATGGCGCACCCGCCAAAACGGTAACATGCGTATATTACAACAACAATTGCCCACAATGTTCAACAACACCATCTACGCCAATCGACTCCCGATAGGGAAAATGGAAGTCATTGATAATTTTGAATATAAGGCACTACGCGACTTTTACCATGACTGGTACCGTACCGACCTACAGGCCATAGCAGTGGTAGGCGATATCAATTTGGATGGTATGGAAGCAAAGATAAAAGAACGGTTTTCCGACATTCCCCCAATCAAACATCCAAAGCAACGTATCAACACCCAAATTCGTGATAACGAGGTACTTTTATATGTTATGGCCCTGGATGAAGAAGTTTCTACGGCACAGATTACCTTTGGCATCCGCCATCCCAAAAGGTTACGGGAAGAAACGGTCGCCGATCTAAAGACCGACCTGCTCAACGCTATGGTCACGACCATGCTTTCAGCAAGGTTAAAGGAAATAAGCCAGAAACCCGAGGCACCCTTTCTTGGGGCACACATTGGCTTTGGCGACCATTCGAGAACGACCAAGTCCTTCACCTGTCAAATATACCCAAAGCCCAATGAGCAACAAGAAGCCTATAAAATAGCCATGACCGAAGTGTACCGAGCCGTCAAATTTGGATTTACACCTGAAGAATTGAATCGAACCATCCATCAGTTCGAGACCTCTTATGAAAAGTCTATTTCTAAAAAGGACGAACAGTCCCATCGCCAGCTCATCCAAACCATCAAAAATAATTATTTGGAACATGCTACCATGACCGATGTGGAACAGGAATACGAAGTTGTAAAATCCATCTTCAAAGGGTTAAAGGCAGAAGACGTGCACCGGGCGATAAGCAATTTATATACACAAAATAACCGCTACCTGTTGGTAACAGGAGTAAAGGGTCAAAACAATCTCACTAAAAAAGAAGCCGAGGCAATCCTAATGGAAATTGAGAACGATGGCACCCTTGCCCCATATACCGATGGATTTGCTGGAAAGACCCTCCTTTCAGATAACAGCATAACACCAGGAGAGATCAATTTCGAATATACGTCCCAAAAACTAAATGCCACGACCTTTACGCTAAGTAATGGGGTCAAGGTACATTATAAGTTCTCCAATAAAAACAAAAACGATGTCCAGTTCAAAGCCGTTAGTGATGGCGGACTGTCATTGGTTAAGGATGATGACCTACCATCGGCCAGTATGGTTAAAAATACCGTTGACTTTTCAGGCTTGGGCGATTATTCCGCTACCGACCTCACAAAAGTTCTGGCTGGCAAATCGGCAAATACGACCATATACATCAATAATATTACGGAAGGTATTAACGGCAACTCGACAAGCAAGGATGTGGAAGCCCTCCTGCAAATGGTTTATCTTCATTTTGTAAAACCCCGATTTGATGAAGCCGCCTTTAAGGTACTGATGGGCAATGTCAACAATTATATCATGCGTAGAAGTAAAGATATCAATGCCAAGATTAGCGATAGTGTTACGGTAGCTCTGTATGGTTATGATAACCCCCAACGCCGCTTGTTCGATCAGGACTATGCCAAGGAGATTGATTTCGAAACCATCAAGAAATTGTATAAAGAGCGTTTTGCAAACCCCGCAGATTTCCAATTTTTTATAGTCGGTGATGTCCCAATAGACAGCATCCGGCCTTTATTGAAATCCTATATCGCCAGTCTGCCTACCGAAAAGGGCAAAGAACAATGGATGGACAATACCCCAGATTGGGTGCGGAAGCATATAGATAAAGATGTCTTTTTGGAGATGGAAGACCCTAAAAGTACCGTTAGTATTGGCTATAGAAATAACTTGGATTATAGCCTTAAAAATGAATGGCTTGTAAGAACCTTGGGCGACCTCCTGCAATTACGCTATACCGAAACCCTCAGGGAGCAGGAAGGAGGTACCTATGGAGCTAGTGTCAATGCACAATTATTAAAAGAACCACGAAAACAAGCCACGATTTCGATAGCATTTGATGCTAACCCAGAAAAAGAGGAAGGGCTTATCAAAATAGTACATAACGAAATCCATAAATTGGCAGAAGGCGATATCGATCAAAGTGATTTGGATAAGACATTGACCAATTATCTCAAAGAACGGAAAGAAGCCAAAGACAACAATAGTGAATATATGCGTCTGCTCACCGATTATATTTTGGAGGGTTATAACAGGCACGATCCCAAAAACTTTGAGAACATCATCAATGGCATTTCCAAAAAGGACATTCAGGAAATCGCCAAAACCATCCTAAAAGGAGCTGATACCTATGAAATTGTTTGTAAGCCGGACCAAGCGTTAAAAAAATAGCCAGTCGATGTTTTATGTAGGAGCCAGCTTGTCGAGGGAAGCCCCAGTATATAACCACAATATTTCCTGCCTTTAAAATTCTCCTCCTTTAAAAGGAGGCGTGGATTCGGTTTCACTGAAAAAAACCGGAGACGAGGTGGTTTTAGCTTTCAAAATGTTTTACCCTTCCGTC
>LLBY010011128.1_pt2 | contig 11558 bp, 12 predicted proteins | sample 1489401 | NCBI WGS metagenome assembly LLBY01 (sample SAMN04092656, study PRJNA295927) | soil metagenome | biome: Soil prokaryotic community; feature: Bulk soil; isolation source: soil from tomato rhizosphere | host: tomato cultivar Hawaii 7996 | place: South Korea | collected 2011-11-01 | reverse complement strand
TGGAACACGCTGCGCGCCTTACGGGTGTTGGACTGGTATTCGGGATGAGACTAAGGTAGATACCGCTGGAAGGGGGATAGGCAACCACCCGTAGTGCATTTGAAATGCCCCGGCACAACGGGAAAGGAGCGACTCTACGAAACCTATAGTTGAATGGGTGCTTGGAGGGATTGGCGCCATCCTGTGCATCGGTGGCGCGGCGATGCTGACAGACATCCGCCGGGGCCGAAATTTGCTGACCGGTATGGGTGTGTTTACCGCTAGTGTGATTGCCAACCTCATTCTTATTTTTGCTCTTATAAGCATTGCGGGAGTATGAAAAGAGTAGGAGCGGATGGCTGAGAGAGTGTGAAGTATCCATGATTCTTGTCACGGGTGCTGGCGGCTTTATTGGGGGTCATGTCTGTGGCTTGCTTTCGGAGCAAGGCTATGATGTCGTTGCCATTGACCGGCATTTTGTGACTCCCGGACCCTATCGTCAACTCCATGGTGACATCGGCAGCGCCGAGTTTCTCAACAACGTAATGCAGATAGGTACTTTCGACGCTCTGATTCATCTGGCAGCGATGCTCAATACTGCCTCACGACAGCACCCGGAAGAAGCTCTGCGTGTGAATGTTGGAAGTAGCCTCACATTGCTCCGGCTAGCGGCTCAGACCAAGGTAAGGAGATTTATATTCGGGAGCTCTATCAGTGTGTATGGCCCCAAACCCTTTACTGTGTACGGCGAGGTATCGGAGGCAGAACCGCCTGCGCCGGACAACGTCTATGGCGTATCGAAACGATTTGTTGAGCTTGTCGGGCAAGGGTATCATCAGCAAGGAGCTTTCCAGTTCGTGGCCGTACGGATTGCAATGGTGGTTGGCGCCGGGGCGATGAACACGGCTACACCGTGGCGCAGTTATATTTTCGAGCGGTTGGCAGCGCAAGAGTCAACGAAGATAGAGCTTCCGTTTGCGCGCACAGAGCGACTCCCACTCATTCATGTGGAAGAGGTTGCCGAAGTGATCCATCGGTTTCTGCTCGTCGAGCGCCCGTCTTACTCTGTGTACAATACACCAGTGGAAAACTGGACGGCGGGTGATTTGGGCGATTATATTCATTCTCTCAACCCGAACATCCACGTGATCTATAACCCTGGGCAGGCGCGCGGCGACCCGGAGGCCATCCACGGTCAGCGTTTCACCGCTGAATTTGATTACCAGACCGTTCCATTAAGGCGACGTCTTCAGAGTGATTATGTAGCAAGGAGGAAAAGTCATGAGCCAGAATAAGGCAAAACCCCTGCATATCACATTCATTAATAGCCCGGCTCGATTCGTCATATCGATTTGCCTGCTCCCTGTGATTCTGGCGAGCTGTTCGAGCTCCCCGGCTACCGTCCTGCCCTCTACGATTCCAACCCCGACACCAGCAGTTGACGAAGCCTCGTCAGCCGAAGCTTGGCAGACTTCGACTCCCGAAGAGCAGGGGATGGACTCGCAAAGGCTCACGCAGATGCTGGCCGTGATTGAAGGACAGCAGCTGAACCTCCATAGCCTCCTGATCGTTCGCAACGGCTATCTGGTCAGCGAGACATATTTTGGGAGTTATGGACAGGACACCCGGCACGAGTTGTATTCCTGCACCAAGAGTTTTACTTCCACACTCATCGGGATCGCCGTCGATAAAGGATATATCGATCGAACGGATCGTCGAGTCGTAGATTTCTTTCCAGAGCATACGTTTGCCAATCTCGACGAGCAAAAAGAGACCATGACGCTGGAAGACCTGTTGACAATGAGGTCGGGCTTAGACTGGCAGGAAGGAGATCCAGCTTACGGCGCAATGTACCGAAGCCGCGACTGGGTCCAATTTGTGCTAGACATGCCCATGACAGGGCCGCCCGGGATCGGGTTCAACTATTGCTCGGGTTGTTCTCACATCTTATCTGCTATCCTGGAGCAGACCACAGACATGAACCCGCGCGACTTTGCCGAACAATACTTGTTCCAGCCGCTCGGCATTTCTAACGTTCAATGGGATACCGACGCCGCGGAGATCCCCATTGGCGGCTGGGGGTTGCAGATGACGCCACGCGATATGGCAAAATTAGGGTACCTGTACCTTCAAGAGGGGCAGTGGGATGGACAGCAAATCATCTCTGCCGAGTGGGTGGAGAACGCCACAAGGAGCCACACAGAGACCGGTGATAACCTGGGCTACGGGTACCAGTGGTGGACGTACCCTTCCTGGAAAGGGTATACAGCCCTGGGGCGCTATGGACAGACGATCTTTGTGATTCCATGGGCCGATCTGGTGATCGTCACGACAGCCCAAATAGAAGATCATGATGAGATATTCCAGTTGATCGAGGAATACATTCTTCCAGCCGCGCAACAATAAGGGTAGAGGCGGCTTGTGCGGGGACATAAGCCCGCGGCATTTTATCGCGATGGCTTGTAATTGCCGCTGAGGGCAGCGTGGTCTTGTCCTGTTGGACCGAATGGGCCAGTCATCTTTATCTATTCAATAAGCGATGAAGAAACGACAGAGAGCTCCTGACGCTCGAGAATGCCCTGTTATCTGAGCAATGCGATGGGTGCGGGCTAACACAACCGGGCGCCCCCCCATACATTCTGCGATGGCGAGAGCCCTGTGGACGGTATTGGCGGTGAAAGGTTTCAGGTTCAGGACGTGTTGTTAGCTATCTGTAAAGTCCGCCTCAGCCCGCGCGACGTACAATGAAGAGGCTGGTGTTTCGAAACCCTCAACGGGGGAAATCAACATACCAGACTCATTGCGGAAGAAAGATAATACGATGAGCGCGACAAAAAGGATCGAAATGAGCAGGACCTCTTGTGCCTGCGGCCAGGGGGAGTTCCTCTACTATGCCTGTACAGCAGACCGGTGGCTATATGTCGATAAGCCTCGTGAAGAGTGGGTCGAAATGCACATTCTTTGCGATACCTGTTCCGGCCAGTTTCAAAGACACAGGCTGACCGTAGCTACACAACCCGACAGCGAATCGCACTGGAAAATAACGATCCCTGTAGCGGAACAAGTTCCCTATCATCCATAAAGAGGCAGTAATGCCGGCTCCCGCGCCCGAGGTGAATATCAATTCGCGCGCTTTACTTAAATGCCTCCTGGGTTGGACAATCAAGGCGCCACGCGAAAAGTGGCCATGATCTCATCGAACAGCGCTTCGTCGATCGCTCCCGGTTGGCCGGAGCCCACGGTCGCCATATATCCCCCGACCAGGTAGGTACAACCGTTCGCCTTCAGGTAATAGCGGATCTCCTTTGTCCCCAGCGGGAATTCCCACGGTTGGAGGTTCTCATAGGTCTGCGCGGTTTGGTTATCGAGGGCCCTATCGGGTAAGCGGGTATAGGTGAACCATGGCGCGAGGTTGGGGTCAAAATCGCGTAAGGATCTGCTCTCGCCGACCTGCATGCCCAGCAGGGTCTGCGCCTCGGTTGGGTTATAGTTGTAGATACTCCCATCTTCGCCAGCCTGGAGGTCATCGGGGATCACAGAGATGTAGACGAAGTTCGGGACCGGCTCGCTGGGCTCAGTGCTGGAGACACTCAAGCTCCAACTATAGGTGCCCTGGCTCGTGCCATCCATAGTGGAAGGGTGGTCTATGACGTAGCTGCATTGTCCCTGGCTGACATATCTTTCCCAACCGGGAGGCACCGTAGGCGTTGGCGCAGCCACGGGTGGCGTGCTCTGTGGAACACACGCCACCAGCACGGCGAATAAGACACTCAGGATCAGCAGCTTCATGCTCACTCGCGCTCTTTTTGTCATCCTCATATTCCTCTCTTTGGAACAAATAGAAAAATCAATTACAGGGGATCTGGCCACACATCCATGCAATGGGTCGAAGCTAAAACGTCTTCCACTAAAATAATGTTCCATAAACTTTGTTTTCGTGGCAAAATTATCTTTGATAGTCTGTATGAATAGCTGGCAGTTTTTATGCGATGGGTCTCTCTTCGCACAGCAGCCTGCCAGCACAAGAAGGACGCTATGAGCTTACGAGTGAAAATCGACAGGGCGCGCAGCCTGGTGATCACCATCGTTATCACCCTTACCTTATGTGCCTGCGGATCCGCACCGTCCACATTTCGTCCACTCAGTCAGAGCGAAGTCGAGGCATTTTCTGTAGAGCAGGGGGTTACCTTTCTGAATCAGCGCACCTTCGAAGATTCTAGGCTACTCCTCTACGAGAAGGGTACATCGTTCGGTTATTACACTCTCAGTGTGCGCGCACCCGAGGGGGAACTGGTGATGAATCGGTTGTCGGCGTCGAAGCCCAATGACCCCATTCTAGTGTTTGGCCAAAGCTCAGGAACGTATCCTTTCGTCGCCGTGATCATCCAGGCTCCAGCGTTGTCCGCGGAAACGACGACCGTCGAGGTCGCTGACAGTTCAGGTTCATCCTTAACGACACCCACCCACGGCGAGGCGAGTGCCATCCTCGTTTCTCCCGCATTCGCAGAGGGTTGGGGAGCGGTGACTCTGTATGATGCGCAGGGCGAAGTGCTCTACAGACAAGAAAGCTAGCCCAAATTTTCGGCAACGTTGTGATCGCGCCCTGACCACTGCCACCGCAGCTTCGTCAACGTTATTTCGAAAGGTCGAAAAGAAATGATCGAAAGAGTGATAAGATGCAAATTGACGAGGATTTGTAGAGAGACCTGGAGTCAAAATGAAAACACATTGGGAACATATTTATGAGAAAAAAGCGCCAACGCAGGTGAGCTGGTATCAGGAACATGCTCAATTTTCGCTGCAATTCATCCGAAACACGGGCATTCAAAAAACCGACGCTCTGATCGACGTCGGAGGCGGTGCATCCACATTGGTGGATGACCTGGTCGCCGATGGTTTTGAAAACATCACGGTACTGGATATTTCTGCAATGGCCCTGAAGGTTGCCCGTGAGCGTCTTGGCGAGAGGGCGAAGCCCGTAAACTGGATCGAAGCCGATATTACCCAGGCGAACTTACCTCATCAGCATTATGCTGTGTGGCATGACCGGGCAGTTTTTCACTTTCTAACACAAACAGAAGATAGAAGGCGTTATGTAGATCTTGTCCGGCATTCCGTCCGCCCGGGAGGACACGTCATCGTTGCCACATTTGCTCCTGACGGGCCAGAACGCTGTAGTGGACTGGAAGTGATGCGCTACAGCCCGGAACGTTTGCATGGTGAATTTGGAGATGAGTTCGAAGTGGTGGATGGCGCCCACGAAACACATCACACGCCCTTTGGAACGGAGCAAAAGTTCATTTATTGCTACTGCCGCAAGGCCGAAACAACTTGAGAGATGTGGACCCCTTTTAGTTTCTTCATCGGCACATGGAAGGGTTCCGGGCAGGGAAAGCCGGGTCACTCGCGCGTGGAGCGAACCTATGAGTACGTGCTCGATCGGAAGTTTTTGTTTGTAAAGAATACGTCTATTTACGATCCTCAAGAGAAAAATCCAAACGGGGAGATCCATGAGGATTGGGGATTTATTAGCTACGACCGCGCCCGGGAAACGTACGTGTTTCGTCAATTCCACGTGGAAGGCTTTGTAAATCAATATGTGCTTGAAAGAATCGCGGAAGATCGTCAGACGATTCGTTTTGTGACAGAGGCCATTGAAAATATTCCACCAGGATGGGAAGCCAAAGAAAGTTATCAAATCCTTGGACCGGATGAGTTTGTCGAAGTCTTTGAGCTGGCAGCACCAGGCAAGGGTTTTGAAATCTATTCGAAAAGCCACTTTCAACGGTACAGTGAATTGAAGCGCATGGGGGAATAAAGGCGTGGCTGCTCTTTTCGGCAAATAAATTATTCATGGCTTTCTACAAAGATTATATTTACCCTCGTCTTGTGGATATGCTGGGTGATCCACCACCCATTAAAAAAATTCGCCAGCAAATCATCCCGCTGGCAGAAGGAAACGTTCTTGAGATCGGGGCAGGCTCCGGCGCCAATTTCATCCATTACGATTCCGCCCGAGTCACGAAACTTTATGCTCTTGAGCCAAATCCGGGCATGATCCGGCTCGCAGAACCGCAGAAACATCGAACGAAGCTGAAAATCGAATTCCTTGGTCTGCCAGGAGAGCGGATTCCTTTAGAGGCTGGCAGCATAGATACTGTAGTTAGCACATTTACACTTTGCACCATAGCGAACATCATGGACGCCTTAAGAGAGGTTGCTCGTGTGTTGAAACCAGATGGACGGGTCCTATTCTTTGAGCTCGGGCTTTCCCCTGATCACAGGGTACAACGCTGGCAAAGGATATTGGAGCCTATTCACCACTGGCTATTCCAGGGCCTGTATCTGACACGAGATATTCCTGCCTTGATTCGCGAAGCTGGCTTTCAGATCGAGCAGATGGAGAAGGGGTACCTGGCCTCGTTCCCGAAGTCATCCTCCTACGCCTGGTGGGGAATTGCACGACCTGTCCAGAAGTGACTGCGCTCACTGCAGGGTACGCCCTCCAGGCATAGGCAATCTATGAATATTGGCTTGATCTGCGCACCAGAGAGACTGAAGTTTTTTTGTCCAGTTAGTTTGACAAAATCAAACTATTTAGGTAATATTAACTAACTTATCCGATTTCCATTCTTGGAGAGGCACATGGTTCCTCAAACCAACAATACTACGTTTCCTATTGTTGCTTCGCTTTCTTTTTTCAGACATGACGACCTGGCATTGGCAGGAGGAAAAGGAGCAAATCTTGGAGAGCTGCTGAATGTCGGTTTTGCCGTCCCGCCCGGATTTGTTATCACGACCGTCGCTTATGATCTTCTGCTTCAAAATAACGAAGCACAAGTAAGACTGAATCACCTTCTTGCTTCTTTAGACGTCCATAACGCCGACGCGGTTTCAGCTATCAGCAAAAAAATCCGTGATTTTTTCGAGAAGCTCCCCATACCAAGACGAATCACAGACGAAATTTTGAAAGCCTATCGTGAATTAGGTAGTGCTGCAGTTGCCGTACGTTCGAGTGCCACTGCCGAGGATTTACCTGAAGCGGCTTTCGCAGGTCAACAGGAAACCTTTCTAAATGTTATCGGAGAACAAAAGTTGATAGACGCAGCGCGCGCTTGCTGGATATCACTTTGGTCTGAGCGCGCCATACTCTATCGCATCCGGCAAAATATAGATCACAATTCATTAAAGCTTGCTGTGGTTGTCCAAGAGATGATAGAGGCAGACATAGCGGGTGTCATGTTTACTGCAAATCCTGTTACTGGAGCGCGTGACGAACTCACCATTGATGCTAATCCCGGACTAGGGGAGGCAGTCGTAGGCGGATTGGTCACCCCTGATCATTATGTAGTGGACAAACGAACGCGACACGTCAAAGAGAAGCGACCTGGCAGAAGGGAAACTGTCATACGGGCTAAGAAGGAAGGGGGGACAGAGCAAATTAACCAAGCACTTGAGCAAATAATTACCGCCGTCTTGCCCAATCAAGGGATACGCAAACTGTCACAATTCGGCGTTGCTATTGAAAAGCATTATGGTGCGCCGCAAGATATTGAATGGGCCTGGAAAAAAGATCATTCTAAAACGGGTAATTTCTATATCCTTCAATCGCGTCCAATGACCGCTTTGCCAGAACCTATCAAGCTCAGTGGTCCGATGCGCCTTGTTGTTCCAATGCTTGCCGAGATGTGGCCCTCTCGTCCCTATCCACTTGATATGACAACCTTTACAGGCGCAATTGAACGCGCTATTGGAGGCTTACTTGTGGCGATGATGGGCAAGAGTGCACCGAGTCCGGATGAATCCTTCGTGGAAGATGATGGCGTTGTTGTGCAATTCAAACCACCTCAAGTCCGTCCATCACCAAGTATGCTTTTTACACCGTGGATCACAATGTGGCGGACACGCAATTATGATCTGTCACATTGGGAGGATGACCTATTATTGAGGGATTACATTACCAAAACACTTGTCATGGAAAAACGAGACCTACAATCCCTTTCATGGAAGCAAAACATAGAAGTTTTACATGAAGCTTTGGGACTGATTCCACAAGTCATGAGATTGCGGGAGCGCTATTTGCCTAAAGCGTTATTGGGATTGGCTGGTTTATGGGTATTGCTTTTAGTAGCGCGTCGTAAAGATCAGTTTGGCACACTGGTATCAGGAGTCAGAACGAAAACAACTGAAACGAATGAAGCACTTGAAGATTTGGCCAAGCACATTAGAACCAATCAGGCACTAAAAGATTTGTTTTTTCGTTCGGATATGGAATCTTTGCAAGATGCACTCAAGAGATCCCAAGTGGGACAAGATTTTCTAAAGCGATTTGAAAAATTCCTAGATCAATATGGCCATCGTGAGACAGCACTCACCATCTCACAACCAGCTTGGAAGGACAACCCAGAAGGTGTATTGGCAATCTTAAAAGTATTAGCAGAGGGGGAAGCACAAACACCAGAAAGCTACAATGCTTGGCAGAGAACACGAGATGACCTGCTTGTGCACTCAATTCTTGGAATATGGCTCTTGCGCGGTCTATTCCTGAAATCCCTGACGAATGCCCGTTATCTCTTTCAGATCCGGGAGGATACGCATTTCTATGCGACGATGGTTCAGCCTACGATACGGCACGCGGCTCTTGTGCTTGGAAAGCGACTCATGGAAATTGGCGTCATGGATCACGCGGAAGATGTCTTTCATTTTAAGTTAGATGAGATGGAGTCTTTTGGGGAACCGTGGCCTCCCACAAAGCAAACAGTCGCGCGCATTCGTTCATTGCTGGCTCGCCGAAAAGCCAAACGAGATAGCCTGGCAAATAAGCCAATGGTCGATCCACGTCTTCTTGCGGTAACTCCTTCGGCAGGAGACGGCGTTCTTTTGAACGGCACATCCGGAAGCTCCGGCATTGCCCAGGGACCCGCCAGGATCGTGCGTGATGTTTCCGAGTTCGGAAAACTGCGGGCGGGAGACGTTTTGATCGCCCCTGTGACCAATCCGGCATGGACGCCGCTTTTTCAGCGGGCTGTGGCTGTTGTTGTGGATACTGGCGGCTTGGCATCTCATGCCGCTATTGTTGCCCGGGAGTACGGAATACCTGCCGTAATGGGTACAATAAATGGCACAAAAGAGCTTGAAGATGGTCAGTGGATTCGGGTGGATGGATCGCGGGGCGTAGTCCTGAAAGCGGAGAAAACAAATGAGTAAACTACCGAGCAACGAAAAAGGTCGTCCTGAGCTAGTTCGCACAATCGTACAAGCTTATATGGATTTATTTATGACCATGCAGTTTAACGCAGTATCACACTGGCTCATGCTGGAGCTGACTTTTGCACAGGCAAGAGCTCTATTTATGCTCGCGGCTCGGAAGGAGTTGACGGTTAGCCAATTAGCAAGGTTACTGGATGTCGGAAATCCGACAGCCAGCATTCTGGTCCAACAATTGGTGGAACGTGGACTTGTGACGCGGACGGAGCATGAAACTGACCGTCGGCATACAATCATCAGACTAAGCCCAAAGGGCGAGGAAATAGGAGCGGGACGGAGAAAAGAGCGTGAGAAGCAGTGGCAGCGGTGGCTCACTCATTTGAGTGATGAGGAACTCTCAGCGCTTGCGCATGGCCTCAGCGCGATTGTTGCAGTCGTCAAAAAAGAGTTAGAGGATGAAATGCAACGGAGTAATAAATCTAAATCGAAAGGGAGTCCATGAGCAAGGATTCCCATGCTATCCGGGCAGAGATCGTAAGCGCACTTGAAACGACACGCGCCGAGTTTCACTTGCTGCTTGATTCCCTTTCTGAAAAAGATTTTCAAAAACAAAGCCTGAACCCAGGCTGGACAAATGGAGAAATCCTCGCGCACATGACGTTCGGCTTTATTGTTATCAATGTGCTTTTACCCATGGCACGCATGTGGGGAAGGCTGCCAAAAGAATCGTCGAGGTGGTTTGCAGCGCTACTGAACTCATTTACAGGAGTTTTCAACTGGTCCAATGCTCTGGGAGCAAGGGGACAGGCGAAAGTTTTTACGTATCCGCGGATAGGGAAAATTTACGACTGGGTGTATTTCTCTCTCCTGAAAAAGGTCCATTCGGTCAAAGACGATGAATGGGAACACGGCATGTACTACCCTACCAGGTGGGACTCAAATTTTGAGGAATTCATGACGCTTGAAAGGCTCTTTCATTATCCTATTCTTCACTTCAATCTTCACTTGAAACAAATCGCATTGTAATCAATCCGGCTTGTATCCTTCATCTCACAGCGGTGGTCTCATCACAATATGACCACAGCCACCGCCCAGGCCTTCGCGAATATTGTATTCATCAAATATCGCCTGGCAAAACTTAGTCGAAGTAACTGCAAGGGTGATTCTGTCTCAAAAGACCTTAGCAGACGGACTTTTTGGCCAAGTGTTTCCCAGTATTTAGTGAATCACTAAGTGGCCAACATTGAAATGAGTAGAACGCTAAATACAACATATAACAAAAGCCTGCACTAGTGACGAACCAGTGCAGGTCTGTTGACATCTGCTCGGGAAGAAGCTGAGGCAAGCAGCCTATCCCGATAAGCAAAGACGTGATTGGGTGTTTGCCTCAACCCAACCAGTCTTCTTCACGGTGGCTGGCTAGCGACACAAGACTCGAATATCATCCTTCGCCTGTAATGCCAGTCCCCAGGCAATGTAGGACCGGGTCGCCGAATCAAGGTTGTTAGGTACCCCGGCAAAGATGTTTTCCTGCGTCGTGTTTGAGCAGACGCCCGAGTCACCCAGCTTTTCGGCTGCTTGCAGCGCCTCTCCCCAGGCAATGTAGGAACGCGTCCCGGAATCAAGCGCATTGAGTTTCGCTTTTTCGAGAGCCTCTCCCCAGGCGATGTATGACCGAGTCCCTGAATCAATTGTGTTACGCACTTGCATGGCTTTTCCCCAGGCAATGTAGGAACGGGTTGCTGAATTCATGATATACGGCCGCGCTTCCTGTGCACCTCTCACCGGGATAATAACCGCATCTAAACGAGGCAGCGAAACGGCCATCGCGACCAACAAAAGTGACAGTACGCCGATAGCAAGGATAAAACGATTCTTGAACATTTCGATCTCCTTTCTAGTTCAACAAGTTATAATATTTTCAGAAACCCGAGTTGGTCTCTACATGCCCATACTGTAGCAAATCGGCCTTCCGGTTTGGTGGCAAAAAAGGTCACAAAAAGTGTCACTGATTCGTAATCAGAAGTGATGCTTTTGATTTAGAAATTGATGCAAGAACAACATTCTTTTGGCTATTGGCTCAGGCTCCAGAGAAAGGCGCTCGATCTCACTCGCGAAGCGCTGGCGGACCGCGTCGGGTGCTCCGTGTCAATGATTCGCAAGCTTGAAGATGAAGAACGGCATCCCTCCGCGCAGATCGCCGAGTTGCTGGCTGAAATCTTCAAGATCCCCCCAATTGAAAGACCGCGCTTCTTACGGTTTGCGCGTGGCGACTGGAGATCTGCTCCCAACCTGGGGGACGAAGAAACACCCTGGCACGTCTCAACACCAGCACTACCCCAACAACCCCGTTCGAATTTACCGGGGACCTT
>LLBY010012053.1_pt3 | contig 11567 bp, 10 predicted proteins | sample 1489401 | NCBI WGS metagenome assembly LLBY01 (sample SAMN04092656, study PRJNA295927) | soil metagenome | biome: Soil prokaryotic community; feature: Bulk soil; isolation source: soil from tomato rhizosphere | host: tomato cultivar Hawaii 7996 | place: South Korea | collected 2011-11-01 | reverse complement strand
TCTGGTGTGCCTGAAAGAGTGAATGCAAGCGTATTTCCCGCTGGCAAATCACCTGCTGCATACATTTGAAAGTTGAGGCCCTCAATCGTTTGAACGCCATGGTCTGTTAACTGTTCTCCCTGAGCCTTCACGCCTTCGGGCAAAAAGACTGTGAGAGAGGCAACCGGTAAAACAAACGGATGAGCAATTTCAACCTGGCTATCTCTTGCCATTGTAGAGAATACGATTAACCCGTAAGGCTGTTCACTGGGTGGGAACGCGAGATTGTTATCGACCGATGTAAATGGCTGACTATCCTGCATGGGTTCAAAACCCAGCGCTTGTGCGCCTTCGGGGGATGGGATGAACGGGATTTCCACTCCGTCTTTCAACTCTACAACAACAGTCTCCTCTGTTAGGTTGCGGAACGAATAAGCACCAAAGACCTGAATTTCATTTTCAGCATAGTCGAAGAAGATGCGCGCATCATCGATCATCAGCGCCGACGGATCACTCGTTGTTCCATACAATTGGATCGAAGACAAATTCAGGCTAGACGCGCCTTCCTCGACAACTGCAAACTCAGATTGTAATGTTATGCCTTCATAATCAAGCTCTGCAATAAAAATGCGGCCCGTGGGCATTTCAACATCTTCAAATGTAAACGTGCCGTTTGCATTGACGATATCATCCAGACTCAGGACCTCTTGTGGAGTTGAATTTGGATCAGTTCCATGATCAAAGCCACGTAAAGTAATCTTTAAATCGGATGGTAAATCTGCGCCTGTATTATTCTCCACCAGTCCATTGACTGTTCCGAATCCCGGCTGTAAGATCGCAGTCGCTTGACCCGGGACTGGAGTCTGCGCTGTCTCTTCAACCGGCGTCCCCGCGTCTGAGACAGGAGTCTGCGTAGCGGGAGCAGCTTCGGTGGCAGGAAGCGGCGTGGAAGCTGATGCAACGGCAGCAGAGGAAAAGGAAAGAGTCCGCAAGTAAGCGGCAACTGCCCACACTTCATCTTCATTTAGATTTGCACCAAAGGCTTTTACTTCATCATTCCCCTCTTTGATCATGCGCGCCAATTCCACTTCGCTCAATGAAGATATCTTGGATAGATCTCTGAAGTAATCCGTTGAACAATCGCCACAGTTGTTTTCAAATAGTTCTTGGCCTCTTGCAATTTCCTCTTGCGTTGTATGGAAGGTCATCGCGTATGCGACAACATCCCAACGCTCCTGGTCACTGAGGCTTGCAAATGGAGGCATAAAGCGCTCGATATTACCCTGCGTGACGATCATATACCACTGCTCAAGAGATGCCGAGCGTGCTATCTCAGGCAAACCAAAAGCCGGCACGGTTACGCCCTGCAATTGAATCCCCTGCTCGCCATCCCCCATCCCCGTCTCACCATGACACGGCGCGCACTTCTCTGAATAGATCGCTGCACCGTTATCGAGGCTTGGCGCCTGTGAAGGGTAAAGCGGTCCTAGCGTTGCCGCAGGAGTTGGCGGCACGTAATTTGGAGGAGGGGTGATATCTTCAGCCAGTGTGAGGTTGCAGGCTGTGAGGATGAGCGCTCCAAGAATGAGCGGAATGTTTTTGAGTAATCTCATGATGTAATTTTAAAGTAATTTGTAATGAATATTTACCGGTTAACAATTACTTTTTACGTGAGTGCCTTCCCACATGCCGGACAGAAGCGGTCGGATACCATTACAGCCTTGCCACACTTTGGACAGAAGCCAGCAGATTTCCCTTTGCGTTTCAGGCGCCGCGCAGAGATCATTGACTCAATCTTATCATCTGTAAATTCACGTCTTCCAATTGATGCGTCGGCACGCCGCGCGGCAATGGCTTGTTCAATTCGATCCTCCGCTGCCTCTGACACAAGGACCGGTGAGTAGGCAACGTCACGACGACGGCCTTTTTGCCGTGAAGAATCCGTCGTGCTTTGTGCGCCTGCGCGGCGAGGCTCGGAATTGGAGATTCTGTCAGACGTTAGCAAATCTATCTTCCGTAAAACCTCCGCGCCCTTTTGCAAAAGGTTTGTACGCTGCGCCGGATAATCCTCGCTGGGAATCTTCCCAAGCTTGAAATCAAAATCCAGTTCCTGTAAAGAGTTGATAACGCGGTCCCGTTCTGCCATCAAGGCTGAAAGTTCGTGCTCCTCTTCGGTGGCAGGACGCGCATATCTCCGCGCAAGAGGGGCATAAAGATACATTGCCACAAGAATGAGGACTGCCAGAGTAAGGAAAATCGCTGGGATGTCCATATCACATCTACTTCAACAGCGGATCGATCTGCGCGCGGATTTGCTTAATGGAGGTAAGTGGACCGATATGCACATATCGCAGCACACCGTCTTTGTCTATGAAATATGTTTCAGGTACACCGGTGATACGGAAGTATTGTGAAAGAGGTCTTGCACGCTGCAGGTCGCGGTCTTCGCCATTGGGATAGGTAATGTTGAATTTCCTGAGATATACTTTCGCTTCGGTAGGTGTATCCACATAGTCTGCGCCGATGAATACGACCTGGCCATTTGACTCGTACTCCTGCCAGGCGGCTTGCAGCGCGGCTGCTTCCTGTTCGCATGGTTTGCACCATGAAGCCCAAAAATTGATGACAACCACTTTGCCACGCAAATCGGAAAAGTTTATTTGTGTTTGACCGTTGTATTCATATCCCTCGAATAGAGAAAACGTGAAATCACTGATTGCGCTTCCGGGCTGGACGGTCCCTTCCTGCGTACGTCTGAGTTGCACTCCAACAATAACAAGCAAACCCACCAGGAATGCCCAGATAACGATTTGTATCCAGATCGGTACGCCACGACGCGGTGCAGCGTTGGTTAGTTCAGCCATGAAGGTTTTGTTAACTTCTCTTCTTAAGTTCTTCTTCCAGCTTTGCAACATACGGATCTGAGACGCGCTTCGCATCATTTCCACCGTCCCGTCGGTCATTCCCGAGTGAGCCTGATTCCGTTGCAACAGGCTTTTTCCACACTTGAAAGCCACGGAAGAGCAAGAGAGCGCCCAGCAGAAAAGCTGCTATGGGCACAGCATAAGTGAGCACCCGGTTGGGTGGCTCGTTCAAAACCTGGGGACCGTAATGCTCGACAAAATATTGTTTTATCTCTGCTTCACTTTTTCCTTGTGTGAGCATTTCACGAATTAAATCACGCCACTGACGACATGCTTCGGTGGGACAAACATCCAATGGCGTACTCTCGCACACGGGGCAATACAGTTGTTTCGCAATTCTGTTTACCTCATCATCTGTGGGTGTTCCGTCCTGCGCAAAGACAGATGTAGCAAATAAAGTTGCCATGAGTGCAATCAGTAGTGCATGTTGTGTATTGTATAAGAATCTTCGCAGTGAAGATAATGCAATCATATCTGTCTACCTATCCACCTAATCCGCTGCGCTGGTCTGTTGAACGTGTCTGCTCGCCCGGACGTTGACATGCTCCGCGTCCCTTTCGGGCCAGGCTGCGATGATAATCCCGGCAAGGAAGAGCAGGCTTCCAAGCCAGAGCCAGTTGACCAGCGGATTGACATAAATCTTGAAAGTCGCGCCGATCGCAGAAGCAGGTTCCCAATCCACAAGCAGAACATAAAGATCATCTCTCATTGTCGAACGGTTACCAGGAATGGTCATGTTCTGTTGTGAGTCATAATAATAGTCAATGCGGGGAACAAGCTGTCCCAGATATTCACCATCCTGGTATACGTCCAAAACTGCACGCCGGTAGTTTACGCCACTGGGCAGGTCATCCCATTGCGCGATCTCTTTATATCTCAATTCATAGTTCGCGAGTGAAAGCGATTCACCCTGCCGAACCGTGCCCTGTGTTTCTACCTGGAAGAGTTCAATGCCGAGAATCCCAATCGCCATCAGCATCATGCTCAGATGAATAATATAGCCGCCATATCGCCGGCGATTGCGTCCGGTCAGATTCCAAAAGGCCGTGAAGATATTCTCATTTTGACTTCTCTGGCGCGCATTTGCCCCACGCCAGTATTCATACAGGGTTACCAGAATGACAAAAGCAACAAGGAAGAATCCAATAATGGCATATACATTACGTGTGTAGGTCATAAAAATCAGGACAGTTATGATTATGGCGCCAACAGTTGGCTTCCAGATGGTGCGGCCAAGAGTTTTCACGGTGGAATGTCCCCATGCAGAAAGCGGCGCGATACCCATGAGCAGCATCAATGCCGCAAACAGCGGACCTGTGGCTCGCTCATAGAATGGCGGTCCGACTGTCACCTTCTGCCCCGTGAAGAGTTCCGAGATCAATGGGAAGATCACACCCCAGAAACAAACCACCAATATACTAATGAACATCAGATTGTTGAGCAGAAATAAAGCCTCGCGCGAAAGCAGGGAGGTCATTTGCGTTTCTGATTTCAAACTGTCCCAGCGATAGATGATCAGAGCCACTGATGTGATCAATGTAACGCTGACGAAGCCCATGAATAGTGGACCAATTGCACTTTGAGCAAATGCATGAACGGATGATAAAACACCAGAGCGTGTAAGAAATGTACCAAAGATGACGAGATCATAAGTGAGGATAATAAGCAGCATGTTCCAGTGCTTCATCATGCCGCGCTTTTCCTGGATCATGACCGAATGTAAAAATGCTGTCCCGGTGAGCCATGGCATGAACGCCGCGATCTCAACTGGGTCCCAGCCCCAGTACCCTCCCCAGCCAAGCACATCATATGCCCAGCGCCCGCCAAGTACCAGACCAAATGACAGGAACAGCCAGGCCCATAACGTCCAGCGACGAGTCAGGCGAATCCACCGGTCATCGGTACGGCCCGTGATCAACGCTGCCATCGCGAACGCATACGGGATGACAAATGAAACGAAGCCAAGATAAAGCATGGGCGGATGAATGACCATACCCGGGTGGCGAAGAAGCGGATTTAATCCACGCCCATCCTGCGGGGTAAAGAGGGTGCCGTTCGCCGGATGGAATGTGTGCGGTTCAATCCCCGCTGACGTTTGATATAGCTGCGCAAACGGATTCTCGAAGAAGACGTTCATCCCAATAAAGAAAGCCATGGTAATACAGGCAACAAAGATCACCCACGGCAGGAACTCACGGTCGCGATCCCACTTTCGCAGCGTGACAAGGGATGTAAACGCGGACATCAACCATGACCAAAATAGAAGCGAGCCTGCCTGCCCGCCCCACCAGGCTGTGACCTTGAGATAGGTCGGCATGGAACGGCTGGTCACTTCATAAACAAACTGGACTTCAAAACGGTTGTTGACCAGAAGATAAATAAGAACCCCTGCGGTCAAAGTAAGCAGGGGCCATGTGAGCAACATGGCGCGGCGCGCGCTCTCCACCATTGCAGGATCTTTCCGGCTTGTACCATAGATTGCTGCAAAGGCGCTGTAAAGCGTTACTAAAAAAGTAACGGTCAATATCCCAAAACCCAGGTTAGCGATCATTCACATATCCTCAAATAAACCTGACAGGTCTTTGCGTAGCACCCGCGAAGCTGCGCGGAGGGGCTAGGATCTGTCATTTTTATTCATTATCCGGCCTGTTCAGGTACGGCCTCTTCATATCGCGTTGGACATTTGAGCAAAAGCTCCTCAGCATAGAAGACACCATCTGTTCCCAGATGGCCCGTCATGATAGCCTGAGCTTCGTTACGAAGCAGGTCGGGTTTGACACCAACATAGACAACCTTCATGCGCGCGCGGGATGGATCCATCACAGCCTGGTGCAGGGCCTCAGCCAGGCCGCCTTCGGTTGCGATATCAGGGGAGTCCGCTGGGACGTGTGCAACCTCAAAGGTCAGGGTCAGGCTTTGGGCGTCGTATTGAATCGAATCGCCGATCACCGCGCCGGAGACGCGCAGGTTTTTATCCACGACCTCCTGTCGCTTTGCATTGAGCTCATCAACCGTCATAAAGAATTCCAGGTTGGAGGCAGTTGCAGTCCATATCAGAAAAACAACCGCGCCTAAAATCATTGTTCCACCAACGACAAATTTGTTGACTTTCATGTCTGCCTCCAATGCTGACGATAAAAAGAATGTGCGTTAATGCAAAATTGAATTTTACATGAACAGATTAATAGGGAGTGAGAAGTGAGTAGATGATTATCACCTGATTTCTCCAAATCTATTTTATCTCAATACTGTCTTGATAACTCTGCCAAATTCTGAAAATGCAAACAAGTGATATCGCGGCACGGCGTTCGGGTGGTATGAAGACGAGACTTCGGAAGTCGATGTGCCTGGCTTCCGAAGTCTTATTTAATAGAGGTTCACGTCTGGTTGAAACGTGCTGCTTACTACTTATCTAACCCATTCAAATGTCTCTTAGAGACTAGGTGGTTTGTAGTTTATGGGGCATCTCCTAACGATTTCAAATATTCGACCAGGTCAGCTTTCTCATTATCTGTCAACCCCAGTGCGAACAATGTATTGTAGTGATTGACGACGTCGAGGAGAGTGGCAAACCGTCCATCATGATAAAAGCCGCCTGTTGTATGTGTCCAAAGGCCTTTAAGTGGTGCGGTGCGATACATTTCGTCTGGGGACCGATCAGCCTGGAAGGAATCAATACCCATTTCGGCCGGGGTATGCAAGTTCCAACCTGGTTCGGTAAACAACGGAGGCACATGACAGGTAGCACATTGGGCTTTGCCATTTGTGGCAAATAATGCCTGTCCACGTGCGGCAGCCGCTGGATTAAAGCTCCCGGCCGGTGGCTGTGGAGCAAGCAGGGATAGTTGATAGGCATGCAAAGCTGGCAGCTTGGAGGTGATCAGATCTGTCGGATTCCTTATGTTTCCAAATCCCTCTCTTGCTGCAATTGGGAATTTGACAGCGTCATCTAGACGCGGATCGTAGAATGTTCCTTTGCCATGCATCTCGATATTCGCAACGAAAGCATTCCAATAGGGAACTGAACCCCAGCCCGTCCAGGTGTGCAGGTTGACGCCTGCCAGACCAAATGCCGGCGGGATCAGTGTTGCACCGGAAACGTTTGTACCGGTGACTATCCCATTCGTAACTTGTTGAGGGTTAAATGCCTTGCCATCCAAAACCAGCTCGGCATCGAACTTTCCGGGCCCCCAGCTATTGAGCACGGTGCGCACCGTGGCCTGATCGGTGCCCAACAGATCCGCGAAGGACTGTAGATTAGGCGAGAGTGCAACAATCGCACCCACATTCAAGTCGCGGTTGGCCCAGCCATCCAGCCGTCGGCCAATCCCCGTAGCAAAGGAATTATCTACAGTGGAATGGCATAATGCGCACTGAATTCCCATCGAACGTAGGCCGCCATCGTCATTAAAAAATCCAGTGACACCGACAACAGCATTCAACTTTAGCAGAGCCAGCGTTACGGCTGGGTCATTAAGATCAACTTGTCCCTTCCTCAGCTGTTTTCGAAGTCCTTCTGGAAGGGCCTGGACATCGACTTTCAACCCGACCTGCAAGGCAGTTGCCGGGCTTACTCCGGGGCCTACACCGCCAAACTGCTCACCCTGAATTGCCTGGTGAAGCTGAAGCTCCCCGCCCCAGAAGTCCTCATCCCCAAACGTATCAAAACGGAAGATCTGTTGGCCTTCGGCGATCAGGTTCGCTGTCTTGCTGGCATTTGCCTGTCTGCCAACAGCTACGAAGGTCAATATCAGGAGCAATGCGCCTGAATAGATCAATAGTTCGTAACGTATTTTGCGTTCCAGCATAATACTCTCCTTTATTATCCCTATAACCAATGTCACGCTAAGCCAATAGAGAGCCCAGAATCCTGCATTCAGGAAAAGTGAGTGGGCTTCCTCCCCTCAATCGTTATTATGCCAAGTATCTTATTTCAATGCACTCCTTTCTTACAGATGAAGGGCAATTGATAAAAAGAGACACAATGCTTATCTAAATATACGTTTATATGGAAGAACTGGATTTACCAACAGCGCCTATGGCAATTATGGACAACGATTTATGCTTTTAGGCGTACACGAATATTTTCTGTCTATTAGTTTCACAAGGACGGCACTTCTTACCAAATGAAAAGCGCTTCCAATTCTTTGGAAGCGCCCATAACATGTGGAGAACGGCTTAAATTCAGCGAATTAAATTCTTTAGATCGTCTGATGATGGCATTTCGCCTTCGTTCTCAAGACGTACAAGGTCACGCAGAGTCTCATATTCTTCGCGACAGACAGAACATTGATTCAAATGCTGTCGTAGATGCGGCATTTTCACCTCGTGATTCCCAATGGTCAATTCCAGTTCGACAAATTGGGATGTCAAATTAAAACATTCGGAGCAAGAGATTTCCTCATCTCGAGTGTTGTAGATATTTCGCAAGAAATTTTTACTGTTCATCAATACTCTTCAATCATACGTTGCTAATTGAGCAGGCATCTTACCTTGAGATACTAAACAAGAGGAGCATCTCGGCTACATCAAAGCCGCGCGCCTGCAAACCACTTTTGAGCTTGCGACGCGCATCGTGAAGCATTTTATAGATCGCGTTTCGGTTTGTGCCCAGTTGTCTTACCACTTCATCCATAGAAACCTCGTTGAAGACCATCATGGCAAGGACGCGGCGCTGTTTGTCTGTCAGGTCACGTTCAATCACCTCCCGAATAGTTTCGATCAATTCCCCTTGCAGAACGAATTGATCAGACGCAGGTCCTGGCGACTTATCCCTCATCGCCCATTCACGGAGAGCGGCATCACTGAAGAATGACAAATCATCCAGTGATATGCCTTTCCATCGTTCCTGCCGGGCAGTCATGAGGGCCTTGTTGACAGCAAATTTATAAGCCCAGGTGGTGAATTTGCTATCGCCCCGAAAATCCGAAATATGGTTCATGACGGCGATCAGAGCGTCTTGCGCGCAATCCTCCGCGAGTTGCAAAATTTCATCACGTCCCAGACCCCTGAAATCGTCCAGGTTTCGGCTGAAGAAGAACAGGACTGCACGCAACAAAAGATTCCGCAGGTCTGAAATCGCCGCCTCCTGCGATACACTGCTGGCTCTCAGTTCGTACAGCCATTCCTCATTTGTACGCATCTTCGACATCAAAAGTATTATATCAAGAACGCATTTTGAAAGAATCTACACTTCGTCTTCCTCTTCTTCCTTCCTCACGCCAAATGCTTCATCGATACGTGCTAAATCATCGGAAGAGAGTTATGACGCAGCTTCCGCCGCTGATCCTCACGACAAAATGAACTTCGCTTGTTTCTTGCAGCCGCTCGCGGATTTTCAAAGAGGTCACATGTCCGTCCACCAGCACAGAAATGTTGGGGCGGATTTTATCGCCTTCGCACAGACGTTCCTGGATGCCGGGGAATTGCGATTCCAAATTCTCAATCGCCTCGCGCACCGTGGAGCCCAGCACAGTGACCGACTGTTTTCCCTGTGTAAGGTCGCGCAGTGGGGCGGGAATCCAAAGAGTGGGCATAGGTTATTTAGCCATGTCACGCTGAGCGCCCGGCACTTCTGTCGAGCCAGATGTAGGTAAGGACTCAACGATCATCTCAGAAATTCTTCACTTCGCGCAGAGGACTGAACGGTGGTTAATGCTTCAGCGCCGTGACCACGCGCGCGGGCGACATCGGCAATGAAGTCATACGAATACCAATCGCACGATATATCGCATTTGCAATTGCGGCAGGCGGTGGAACGATGGGGACTTCGCCGACACCGCGCGCGCCATAAGGATGCCCGGGATTGGGAACTTCAACGATAATTGCCTCGATCATCGGTAGATCGAGCGCAACAGGCATGCGATAATCGAGCAGGCTTGTGTTGAGTAACCTGCCTTGTTCATCGTAAAGATATTCCTCGTTCAGCGCCCAGCCAACACCCTGTGCCACACCACCTTGCATTTGACTCTCGACATAAGCCGGGTAGATCGCCTTGCCGGCATCCTGCACGGCGGTGTAGCGCAGGATCTGCACCTTGCCTGTGTCGGAGTCAACTTCCACGTCCACGATGTGCGCCGCAAAGGCGGGACCATATTTTTTAGGCTGCACCGCCGCACTCGCGACAACCGGTCCGCCAGTTTCGTCAAGTTTGGAGGCGATCTCCTTGAAGGTCATCTGCTTGTCACCGTAGATAAAACTTCCATTTTCAAAGCGGACTTGATCCGCCTCAACCTCCCATAGGATAGCTGCACGTTCCAACAATTTTTCCTTCAAGCTGTTGGCTGTTTCATAGACAGCCCAGCCAGTCGCAAAGGTGGTACGGCTTCCGTAAGTGCCTTCGGTGTATCCAACAGAGTTCGTATCTGCAACAATAGGACGCACATCCTCGGCGGGGATTCCCAACGTCTCTGCAAGCTGCATAGCTAGTGACGTACGCGTACCGCCAATATCCACGGACCCTTCCACTAGATTTACTGTCCCGTCTGTGTTCACGCTGGCAGACGCGCTGGATTTTCCTCCATAGTTGAACCAAAAGCCGGTCGCAATGCCGCGCCCGCAATTCGGTCCGGGAAGAGGCGATTGATAATGCGGGGAGTCTTTAGCGGCCTGCAATGTTTCTAAATAGCCGATGCGTGCAAAGACCGTCCCATCCACGCGACGGTCGCCTTCCTTTGAGCCATTGATGAGGCGGAACTCGATCGGGTCCATTCCCAGTTTCTCGCTCAATTCATCGATCACGGTTTCCGCAGCGAACGCGGCATTTGTCCCACCCGGTGCGCGGTACGCAGCAATACGCGGCTTGTTGACCAGCACATCGTACCCGTCAATGACCGCGTTTTCGATGCGATAGGGCGCAAGCAAAACACCCATCCCGCCACCCACCGACCCGCCGGGAAATGCGCCCACCTCGTAGATCAGTGTTGCCTCAGCGGCCGTGATTCTGCCCGAGGCATCCGCGCCCAATTTGAGTTTGATGTATGAACCGGAGGTCGGTCCGGTGGAGGTCAACACGTCCGCGCGGCTCATCGTCAATTTGACGGGGCGGTATCCACTTTTGAGCGAGAGCAAAACGGCTAGGGGTTCGAGGTAGACGCCGTTCTTTCCGCCGAACCCGCCACCGATCTCCATCGGTATCACACGGATATTCGAGACTGGGATTTCAAGGATCTCCGCCACTTGTTCACGCACACCGAACGCGCCTTGTGTGCTGCACCAGATTGTGACCTGTCCATCGGGGTTGTACAGCGCGGTGCCGTTCTGTGGCTCGATGTAGCCCTGATGCACCATTGTTGTGGTGAACTCGCGCTCGACGATCACGGTCGCCTCTTTGAATCCTCTTTCGATGTCGCCGCATTTGTCCTGATAATGGCCGGCGATGTTAGAAGGGACATCACCTTTTTTGCCGAACTCCTCCGTCCGGACTTCGTCCAGCAGAATCGGCGCATGCGCCTCCATTGCCGTGCGGACATCCAGCACGGGCGGCAGGACTTCATACTCCACCTGGATCAGACCCAACGCCTCCTGCGCGACGTTGGAACTGTTCGCGGCAACCGCGGCGACCGCGTGCCCGAAGTAAAGTACCTTGTCGCGTGCCAGCACGTTGTTGCTTTGATATCGCCTGTTGATGACACTTTCGCCCAATTCGACAATTTTGCTTTCGAG
>LLBY010001789.1_pt6 | contig 11581 bp, 1 predicted proteins | sample 1489401 | NCBI WGS metagenome assembly LLBY01 (sample SAMN04092656, study PRJNA295927) | soil metagenome | biome: Soil prokaryotic community; feature: Bulk soil; isolation source: soil from tomato rhizosphere | host: tomato cultivar Hawaii 7996 | place: South Korea | collected 2011-11-01 | reverse complement strand
GAAACGATGCCGGAGGGCAGGGTGACGTGTTGCGAGGAGGCGGAGGCGAGTTGAAGCGCGCCGTCGAGCCGGCCCGGCTCGATCCAGGCGGGGGAGCCGACCGCGGCGCCGTGGATCTCGCGTCCGCTGGAGTCGGACACGACGTCGCCGGAGGTTTCGTCGAATTTCAGGNNCGACGTAGTGGTAGGTCGTGCCGTGGTTGAGGCCGGAGTGGGATTGGTCGGTGAACGGCAGTCCGTCGGCGAGCGTGGCGTAGGGGCCGCCGCTGGTGGTCGAATACTTCACGGTGTAGCGCGTGGCGTTGGGGACGGCGTTCCATGCGAGGTCGAGCGAGAGCGGACCGGGCGTGGCGGCGAGGTTTTGCGGGGCCGCGAGGGGCGAGGCGTGGAGCGCGATCTCGGAGGCGCCCAGCGCCTGGCTGTAGAGGCGGAAGTCGTCGAGGGCGGCGTCGAGATAGGGGTCGTTCCACTGGGACTTGCCGAGGTAGTTTTGGGTGGTGGCGCCGAGGTCGGAGGGGGTGAGGGTGATGGTGCCCAAGCCGGCGAGGGAGCCGTTGACGTAGAGGGAGACGGTGGTGCCGGAGCGGGTGACGGCGACGTGGGTCCAGACGCCGGTGGCGAGGGCGATGGCGGAGCCGCTCACGGTTTGCTCGGCGACGCTGGTGGTGCGGATGCCGAAGCGGAGTTTGGCGTTGTTCGGCGCGGTGGGGGAATACTGGGTGCTGAGGAACATGTAGTTGTTCGTGCCGGTGCCGAAGTCGAAGATGCGCTGCCAGGTGGCGAAGGCGTTGACCTTGATCCAGGTCGAGACGGTGAAGTCGGTGACGCCGTTCACGATGCCGGAGGGGAGCGTGGCATACTGGGAGGACGCCGCGGCGAGGTTGAGGCCGTTGCCGAGTTTGCCGGAGGCGAGGGTCGGGGCGCCGACCAGGGTGGCGTGGAAGGCGCGGCCGCTGGAGTCGGAGGCGACGGTGCCCGCGCTTTCGTCGAACTTGAGGTGGAGGGCCAGGGTGTTCGGCGTGGCGGAGGCCTCGGCGGAGTCGGGCCCGGAGCCTTGGGCGTTGGCGCCGCCGACGACGTAGTGGTAGGTGACGCCGTTGGTGAGTCCGGTGTCGGTGTAGGTGAGGTCCGTCACGCCTTCGGCGATGGTGGTGTAGGGGCCGCCGCTGGTGGTGGAGCGTTTGACGGTGTAGCTGGTGGTGGCGTTGGGGTGCCAGGCGAGGGTGGCCTGGGTGTCGCCGGAGGCGGCGACCAAGCGCTGCGGCGCGCCTGCGGCGGGGTTGGCCATGTCCGCGAGCTCGGCCGGATTCAGCGCGGAGGAGTAGATGCGGAAATCGTCGAGGGTGCTGTTGAGGGCGGCGTCGGGGAACTGCGATTTGCCGAGGTAGTTCTGCGTGGTGAAGCCGAGGTCGGCGGGGTTGAGGGCGATGGTGCCGGAGCCGGCGAGGGAGCCGTTGACATAGAGCGAAACGGTGGTGCCGGAGCGGGTGACGGCGACGTGGGTCCAGACGCCGGCGGTGAGCACGACGGAGCTGTCGATGAACTGCTCGGCGCCGACACTTGGGTTGCGGATGGAGAAGCGGGGACGGCCGGCGCCGGCGGGACCCTGCGCGGCGAGGAACATGAAGTTGTCCGTGGCGGAGCCGAAGTCGAAGATGCGCTGCCAGGTGGCGAAGGCGTTGACCTTGATCCAGGTGGCGACCGTGAAATCGGTGAGTCCGCTGGTGATGCCGGCGGGGAGCTTGGCGTGCTGGGCGGAGGTCGCGGGGAGATTGAGGCCGCCGTCGAGAATGCCGGCCGCGAAGCCGGCGCCGTTCATGAGATCGGCGTGCTGGCCGCGGCCGCTGGAGTCGGTGGCGATGGCGCCGCCGGTCTCGTCGAACTTGAGATGGGCGACCAGGGTGCCCGAGCCCACGGCGACCTCGCTGGAGTCGGGGCCGGTGCCGTCGGCGTTGGTGGCGACGACGACGTAGTAGTAGGTGGCGTCGTGGTTGACGCCCATGTCGGTGCAGGTCGTGCCGGTCAGGCCCTCGGCCACCGTCGTGTAGGGGCCGCCGCTGCTGGTCGCCCGCTTCACGCCGTAGCTCGTCGCTCCGCCGCTGGCGGTCCAACTCAAGGTGACGCGACCGGTGCCCAGTATCGCGGTCAGGCTGGTCGGCGCTTCCGGCGGGGCGGTCAGAGTCGTGACGGCGGCCTGCGCGGAATCGGCGCTCTCGCCGCTGCCGTTGATCGCGGACACGACGTAGTAATAGGTCGTGCTGGAGTTCAGGCCGGTGTCCGAGTAGCTCGTCGTATTCACCTCAGGGAGGACGGGCGTGTAGGGGCCGCCGCTGACGGTCGCGCGTTTGATGCGGTAACTGACCGCGCCGTCGCTGGCCGTCCACGAGAGGTTGATCTGACTGATGGAGACCGCCGAGCCCGCCAAGCCGGTCGGAGCGGTCGGCATGGGCTGCGGCGTGGCGGCGACGCCGACCAACCACTGCTGGTTGTCGGCGCCGCTGTGGGTTGATTGGACAATGTTCGCCCCGCCGGCGGTCGAAGCGCCGTCCACCTCCGCGACCAGGCCGCTGTTCGCGGATTCGATGCGCAAAAAGCCGTCGCCGTCGGCGGCGATTTTCCAGAGCTGGCTGGTGGTTCCGCTCCAAGGCTGGATGACCAGATTGTCGCCGGCATCGGAGCCGCCGCCGTTGTCGAGGACCTTGGCGTCGCTCGCGTGGGTGGCGACGTTGGTGGCGCGATACAGGCCATTGCCCTGCCAGGAGAGCTGCCAACGCTGACTATCGAAGGCGTTCCAGTCCGATTGGACCGTCGCGGTGCCGTCGGCGGTGGCGCCGGAGGCGAGATCGACGACCTTGTTGGTGTTGCGGTTGGCGAGGACGTAGGAGCCGCTCGGGACGGTGCGTCCGCTGTCGCCCCAGAGGCCGAGCTCGCTGAGGTGCAGGAAGGCGCCGTCGCCGTTGTTGGCGGTGATGTTGAGCCGGTAGTGGCGGTAGGCGGTGGTGTTGCCGATGTCGAAGACCCTCTGGTAGGCGCGGAACTCGAAAATATAGTCGGTCTGCGTGTCGAGGGTGGTCCAGGTGGCGCCGTCGTTGGAGCCTTGAAATTGCCAGTCCTTTGGATCGCGCCCGGGGATGAGGGGGGCGCTGGTGATGGTGTAGCGCTTGACGACCTGCGCGGAGTCCACGCCGAAGTCATACTGCAACCAGCCGGTCGTTCCCCCGTGGAACCAGAACGAGCCGAAGTTCTGGTCGAAGGCGCTGGCGGAGTTCGTGGCGGCCGAGTTGCCGCTGTCGCCGGCCATGCCGTCGAAGGCGAGGTTGATCAGCGACACGGGAAGCCGGGCGGCGTAGAACTCGGGTGAATTGGCGCTGGTGCCGGCGGAGTTCTTGGCGCGGGCGACGTAGTAGTAGGTGGTGCCGGCGGCCGCGGAGGTGTCCACGTAGCTCGTCTTGTCGGCGGTGAGGTCGCCGGCGATGACGGTGTAGCCGGAGCCGGAGGTGGTGGAGCGGAGCAGATCGTAGCTGGTGGCGCCGAAGGAGGGCAGCCAGCGCAGGGTGATGGCTTTGTTCGAGCCCGAGGCGAGCATGGCGGCGGGGGCGGCCGGGGTCGTCACGAGGCCGCCGGTGCCGCCGGTGAAGGCGACGTTGGCGAAGGTGGCTGTATTCGGCGTGGCATTACCGCTGGAGACGAAGAAGCCGACATAGACGGTGGGCGGCAGATTGCCGAAGTCCGAGCTGATGGTGGGGGACCAACTGGTGCCGTCCTGGGAAGCGTAGCTGGTGATGACGTTGTTCTTGCGTTCGACCTTGAGCCAGTAGGGCAGCGGGAGAGGCAGGCCCTGTGCGCGGGCCGCCCAATTTTTTCCGCCCCAGGTCACGGTCCAGCCGCGTGAATGGGCCTCGATCAGGTTGCCGTTCGAGGCCGTGGGCACGATGGCGGTCCAGGAGCGCTGCGAAACGGTGCCGACCAGATTATCGCGGATCATGAGGCCCATCTTGCCGTTTTGCGAACCCGAGAAGGTGACCGAGGTGACCTGGGCGACCATGGCGCAGTCGCCGGTCATCTCTTTGTAAACAAATTGGCCGTCGTCGGCGCCATCGGTCCAGGCCCCGCTGCCGAGGCCGGTGACTGTCCATACGCCATCCGCATAGGACGCGCTGCGTCCGGCGGTCTGGCCGCCGAGGGTGGTGAGGGTCAAGCCGCTCGACGCGGGGGAAACCGTCGGGCGAGGATCGGGCGCCGGCGGGGTGGCCGTGGAGAAGTCCGCGGTCCTGGCGAACATGAAGTTGCCGCCGTCAACGCCCTGCTCCCCTAGCTTCCGGTCTATCCAAGGCGTCGGCAGGCCGAAGCGGTTTTTGTAGGCGTTTTGGAGGAGGTAATAGGCGCCGCGGTTCTGGCTGACCAGCCAGGCCGCGTTTTGATAGTAGTGATAATCGACGGTGCCGTAGGGGACGAAGGGAGTGTCCCACGCCGAGGTGTTGCGGGCGTGATACTCGCCGGCGGCGAGCAGGCGGTTGTCCAACTCGGAGAAGACATCGACGCCCTGTTTCCAGAGGATTTCGGCGGTGAGGGTGCGGGCGTAAAGGTCGTTGAAGCCGTGGCCGATGTCGCGGCCGGTTTCGCCCATCTGGCCGGTGGCGAGGATATTGGGCAGGCCGGCTCCCGGATAGTTGCGGAAGACGTCAACGACGTGGTTGAACATTTCGGTGTCGTCGCAGAAGACGGCCATCACCGCGCCGGCGACGATGTTGAGGGAGCCTTTGTTGGCGGGACCGGAGATGTTGAATTGGGCGGCGGTCGAGCGCCAGAGGACGTTCCGGAAGTAGTTCTGGACGGTGATCGTGTCCTGCTGGGTCCAGCCGGGCCAGGTGCCGCGGAGGATGCTGGCGCCGCCGCCGTAGCAAATGGCGTAGTCGCCGAGGTCGAGGCCGGATTCGTTGCCGCCAAAAGTCTTATGCACGGTGGCCCAGGCGACGAGGATGTCGCGGGCCTTCTGGGCATAGGCCTCGTTGCCGGTGAAATACCACATTCGGGCGAGGTTATAGACGGCGATCATGTCGCCCCGCCACGGCCAGAGGTTTTCGTTGGGGTTGCGTTTCACCACCTCGAAGGGGCCGCCCATGCCGTAGGTGAGCTGGGAGCGGCCGTCGGACGCGAGCGCGGCGTAGCCGGATTTCCAAGGCTCCTTGTCGAGGTTGGCCTTGATCGTATCAAGCTCCGCAAGGGTGTTCGGTATGCAAGGGTGGGTGAAGGCGCGGGCGGGAACGACCACGGCACCGAGGAAGACCGCGACGACCGTGAGCAGGACAAGATTTCTCATTTTGAAAGAACGGATGGTTGTTTTCCGGAGGAGGATTCGAGCAATCTCCAGCGGGTCGCGTGTGGCTGGCACTCCGCCGCCGACGCAACCGGACGAGTCGGCGACGTGGTCGGGCGATGGAGGGCGGGAAGATATGGCAAAAAAGTAACGAATACTTTCGTGTTTTCCTCGTGGACGCCCGTCGGGACCAGATCGGAAACGGGTTTCCCTGTTAGCTTAGGTTTCGCGGGGTTTCGTCCGCGATCCCTCCTTTCCCGCGTTTGGTCCCGCCGCGCCAAACGCGGCGAATGCTCGCTTGGGGTCCCACACGATGGCGCAACGCGAACGAGGAGTCGGCGGGGGCGTCGGCAGGACACGTATATTCATTTTATAAATACGAATGCCTGGCGGGAGGCCCTCTGTGCCGGTCTTTGACGCCGATCATGCGCGGCCGGGAGGCGTGTCGAGCCGGGGCGTGGTTGAGCTAACATGGTAAGCACGGGCAAGGGTTGCCCGCGAGATGACCAGACGCGAAATTTCACGCGTACATCTTTCCCTTATATAGCGCCGTCATATGCCGGTTTGACCCCTGCCCCGCATGGCCTCCCCGCATCGTCTGATGCGGCGTTCATGCTTCACGATTTAGCCCAAAATAATCATGCCCCTCGATACTCGTGCGCGTCCGCGCCACCGTCGCCTGCTTTCGTCCAAGCTTCTCGTCGGCATAGCCGCATCCCTCGCCGCCGCATCCGCCTTGCACGCCGCCAGCGGCGTCTGGTCCGGCGCCGCCGACAGCGCTTGGTCCAATGTCTCCAATTGGAGCGCCAGCCCCGTCCCGGGCACGGGTGACACCGCCACCTTTGACAGCGCGGGCAACGCCAACACCACCATCGATCTCGGCGCGAATCTCACCATCGGCTCCGTCGTTTTCGACACCTCCGCCGCCGCAGCCTACACCATCGGTTCGGGCGGGGCGGGCGGCCAGACGCTCACGCTCGGCACGGTTGGAAACGCGATCACGATCAGTTCGACCGTCGCGGCCGACCAGCTGTTCAACTCGAACCTCGCGTTGAGCATCACGGGGGCCTACACGCTCACGAACAACAGCGCGACGAACAGCCTCGCCATTGCGGGCGGCATCAGCGCGTCGACGGCCGGCACAAAGACTCTCACGGTGGCCGGCTCGGGCAACACGACCATCAGCGGCGCCATCGCCGATGGATCGGGCCAGGTGGCCTTGACCAAGAGCGGGACCGGAACGCTGGAACTCACGGGGGCGAACACCAACACGGGCTTGATCGCCGTCGCGGGTGGCACGCTTACCCTTTCAAACACCGCTGGCACGAATACGACCAATGGCAATTTCAGGGTCGGCACGGTCGCCAACACACCCGCGACTCTCAAAATCACCTCCGGTGCGAACATCAACAACCGCTTCAATCTGTTCGTCGGCGACGCCGGCGCGGGCACGGGCGGCGGCGCGGTTTACCAGAGCGGTGGCACGCTGACGCTCACGCAGGTGGCCAATCTGGACAACCTCCGCATCGGCTCGAACGCCGGCGGCTATGGCTACTACCAGCTCTCCGGCGGCACCCTTACCACAAACGAGGCGGGCATCGGAGCCAGCCTCGCCAACACGGTCGGTGTGATGGATGTGTCGGGGGGATCCTTCATCTCGAACGGATGGATCGTTCTCGGCCGCGGAACCCAAACGAGCTCCGGCCTGCTCAACGTGACCGGAGGCTCGGTGGAGTTTAGCAAGGTCAACGGCGCCGCGGATGCCAACAACTCCCGCTTGGGTTTGCAGTGGGGTAACAGCAGCGGCGCGCAATCGGTCGTTAACATCGCCAACGGCTCCGTCACGGGCGACGACTACATCGACCTCGCGGTCGTAAACACGGCCGGCACTCTGGGGGCGATCAATCTGCTCTCGGGCGGCCTTTTGCAGGGATCGCGTGTCACCGCCGCCACAGCAAATCCCACGGCCCTCCTCAACTTCAACGGCGGCACCCTGAGAGCGCACACGACGAACGCCGACGTAAACTTCCTGAGCAGCGGCAACATCGACGCGGTCACCGTTTATGGCGGTGGCGGTGGCATTGATAACAACGGGACCAGCATCACGGTCGGCAAGGTCCTGGCCGGAGCGACGGGCAATGGCGTGACTTCCATCGCGGTCACCGATGGCGGCTCGGGATATATCGGCGCGCCCTTGGTGAAGATCACGGGAGGCACCGGCAACCCGGCGACCGGCTACGCGGTGATGGTGGACGACGGCACCGGCAAGGGCACCTACAAGGTCGGCGGCATCGTCATCACCAGCCCCGGCACTTACTCGGTGGATCCCACCACGGTGACACTCACCGGAGGAGGCGCTTTGACCGCCGCCACCATCGGCGCCATTACGACCGGCACCAACGCGAGCGGCGGCGGCATGACCTTTTCGGGCTCCGGCACGACCACGGTCACCGGCGTCAACACCTATACCGGCAACACGACCATCAATGGCGGCAGCCTCGTGCTCGCCGACAACGCCTCGCTCAAGTTCGTGATCGGCGCGAATGGCGTGAACAACAAGATGGCGGGCAACGGCTCCGTCACCCTCGACGGCGACTTCGTCTTCGATCTCTCCGGCGCCGGCACGACGCTGGGCGATTCCTGGCAGATCGTGGACGTCTCCACGCTAAACGAGACCTTCGGGGCGACTTTCAGCATTCTCGACTTCACCCTCGACGAGGGCAAGTGGGTCCGTCCGGTCAACAGCACCTTCTACGTGTTTGATCCCGCGACCGGTGTGCTGAGCGTGATCAGCGATCCGGATTTTGTTTATCCCCCTCCCACCGTTACCCAAGGCGGCCAGGGCACCAGTTACGCGACCGGCACCGACATCGTTCTGGGCGTCACCGCCTCCGGTTACGGCACCCTCACCTATCAGTGGTATTATCAGGCCGACGCCGGTGCCACGCCGACCGCCATCGTGGACGCCACCGGCGCCACGCTGACCGTCTCCAACGCCACCGCCGCCAACGGCGGCATCTACTCGATCACCGTCACCGACGACGCCGCCGTGGCCGCCGGCAAGCCGGCCACCACCACCACGGTCGCCTTCTTGCCCATCGCCGTTCAGCCGGCGAACGACCTGGCCGTGTCCTACTACCGCTTCGAGGACGGCACGAACGGCGACAGCATCTCGCCCGCGCTCGACTCGGTCGGCGACAGCAACCTGACCCTGCTCGGCACCACGACCTACACCAACGCGGGCCTTCCCTATTCCACGATCCCCGCCACCGGCGCCGCCAACACCTTGGGCGCGAGTTTCCCGGCCACGGGCAACAACGGCCTCGTCGCGCCGACCACCGGCTCGCTTGCCGACACCGCGCTCACCAACTTCACGGTCGAGGCCTTTGTTCGCTTCAGCGACCTGAGCGGCACCCAGACCCTCGTCGGCCGTGACGACTCGTTGGTGGAGGGCTCGGGCTCGCTCACCGCCGGCCAAGGCTTGGGCGGCCAGGCGCTCTTCTACCTTTCGAAGGGCGGCGCCGGGTTCCGCGTCGAACTGATCACCAAGGACAACACCAATATCCAGATCAACAGCACGAGTCTGCCTGCGATCGGCGGCTGGTATCACGTCGCCGCCGTCGGCGACGCCGGCACCGGCACCCTCAAGCTCTACGTCAACGGCGCCGAGGTCGGCTCCGTCACCGGCTACAACGGCCTCTTCGTTCCTACCTCCGGCTCCGACACGCCTTGGACCGTGGGCCGCGGTGATTTCAATCTGAATGACACGGACTTCTTCCGAGGCGATGTGGACGAAGTGCGCATCACCCAGGCGGCGCTGCTCCCGAGCCAGTTCCTCAACTCCGCCGGCGGCGTGGCGGTCGTTCCTCCCACCGCCAGCATCTCGCCGACCTACGCCTCGGTTTATCCTGGCGCCGATGTGGTCTTCACCGCCACCGCCAGCTCCAACCACGAGGGCACGCTCAGCTACCAGTGGTATATGGATGGCGTCGAGCTTGAGGGCGAAACCGCCGCCACGCTCTCCCGTTCATCCGTCACGCTCGGCTCCAATGGCGTGTATTCCGTCGTCGTCACCGACTCCGCCGGAACCTCGCTCGGCGTCCCGCTCTCCACGACCGTCTCCGCCCGTCTGCGCGTCCTGGATGTCCCCTCCGCCGGCACCCGCGCCATCGGCCTCAATTTCGTCGGCGCGGCCACCGGCACCAACAACTGGTCCAAAGAGCTTGGCATCATGTCGGCCGGCCAGTCCGCCGGCGTCTATCCGATGGCCAACTGGAACAACTCCGCGACCGTCACCGGCGTCGCCGTCCAGAGCACGCCGCTCCCCTTGGTCGAGTCGAACGCATCGGGCGCGGCCGCGATCTCGGCCACCTGGAACGCCGTCGGCGCCTGGTCGGCCCAGTCCAACACGGGAGACGTGGCCGCCAAGACACCGGACGGCCTCCTCCTGCACGGCTACATCGAGTCCCGCCTCGCCGCCGGCGCCAGCGTGACCGTATTCAATATTCCCTACGCCAGCTACGACGTCTACGTCCATGTGGCGGGTGGCGCCAACGGCGAGGTGGGCAGCCTCAAGATCAACCGTGAAGGCTCGCCGACCTATTACTACCGCGTGTTCCAGCACGACGGCTACGTCGTCACGCCCAAGCCCGACACGACGACCCCCTATACCGTCCCGGTCGCCATGGGCGAGTCCCTCACCCGTTCCGACGCGCTCGTCACGCCTCCCGCGACCTTCGTGCGCTTCACCGGCGTCACCGGCTACGATCTCACCATCACGGCGATCGATTCGCTGCTGAACAGGAACGCCGGCGGCATCGCCGCGATCGAGATCGTGGACCGCACTCCCGCGGGCACGGCTTATCCCGTGGTCGTGTCCAACGCCCCGGCCTCCAAGCTGGTGCAGGGAGGCGCGAACGTGAACTTTAGCGTCACGGCGGTTTCCCAAAACTCCGGCACGCTCGCCTATCAGTGGAAGAAGGACGGCGTCGATCTGCCCGGCCAGACCGGCACCACGCTCAGTTTGAGCGGCGTCACCGGCGCCTCGAGCGGCAGCTACAGCGTGACCATCACCGACACCTCGGGGCTGGGCACGGTCACGGCCACCCGCACGGCCTCGCTCATCGTGGTGGACGCGACCCGTTCGCTCCTGATCAACGGCGACATCAACACCGCCGCTTCGCCGACCTACGTGGGCGACGGCATCCTGCGCGCCGACGGCACCCAGGCCGCCACGAACGTCGACGAGACCAACCCGGTCGTGTGGAACGGCATTCTGGGTGCTTCCGGCGCGGCTACCCGTCCGCTTGCGCAGGAGTCCACCGGCCTGGGCCTCCCCGGCGTGACCTTCAGCTATTCCGGTGCGAACGGCGCCGAGGACAACACGATTAGCGGAGGCGGCGTCGCAGATCCCGCCTCCGAGCTCGAGCGCGACTACCTCTATGCCAACGCCGGAGCCACCACTCCCATCGTCGGTACCATCTCGGGCTTGCAGGCGCTCGCCGGCAAGCAAGTGAGCCTCCTGGTTTACGCGGTGGGCAAGACCGCGAAAGCCGGAGCCGCGGTGAATTCCGCGACGGTAAACGACGTCGCCAATGTGACCTTGGCTTCGGCCAACAACCATCTCCTCAGCCCTGCGGTCCAGACCACGGTCGCCGGAGTCGGAGGCACCGAAGACCCGGGACGCAATATCGAGTTCAACAACCCCTATTATTATGAAGGCATCTATGCCGGCGCAGCCTACGCGGCCTTCACGGGCGTGGTGGATGCGAACGGGACTGTGTCGTGGAATCTCACCCCCGTCACCACGGAGGCGGGCGGTGGCGGCCTGGTGCCCTTGGTCGGCTTCCAGCTCTTGATCACCGATGTCAATATCGCGCCCCCCGTGCCCGCCGGTCTGAGCGCCACCGCCGGCACCGGCCAGATCGCTCTGGACTGGACCGCCTCCAGCGGTGCCACCTCCTACACGATCAAGCGCGCCACGAGCTTCGCCGGCCCCTACGCCACGATCAGCCAGGGGGTGGTGACCGGCACCAGCTACACCGACAGCGACGTGACCGGTGGCACGACCTACTACTACGCGGTCGCGGCGGCCAACAACCTCGCTCAAAGCGCCGATAGCGAGCCGGCGTCGGCGACCCTGGCGAGCGCCTTGAATACTTGGCGCCAGACCCACTTTGGCACCACCGCCAACGAGGGTGACGCGGCCAACACCGCCGACCCCGACCACGATGGCCAGGCCAACCTGCTCGAATACGCCCTCGGC
>LLBY010002777.1_pt6 | contig 11592 bp, 10 predicted proteins | sample 1489401 | NCBI WGS metagenome assembly LLBY01 (sample SAMN04092656, study PRJNA295927) | soil metagenome | biome: Soil prokaryotic community; feature: Bulk soil; isolation source: soil from tomato rhizosphere | host: tomato cultivar Hawaii 7996 | place: South Korea | collected 2011-11-01 | reverse complement strand
CCTCATTTGACAAGGCCATTGAAATCGATTCCGATCATGTGAAAGCATTGAATGGTAAAGCATGGATAACGGCCTTCTATTTTCCGAATCGCTTAGCAGAATCGTTAGAAATAATCAAACGTGCCTTGGGTATAGATCCAACTGATATAGATATTCTTTATACATATGGGTTTATTCTGGAAAATTTAGGATCTTACCAGGAGTCGCTTTCGATTTATCGTCACATACTAAAGCAAGATCCATTAATACCTGAGGTTTGGTATAGATGTTTTGTATCTAAAACCAAAACCAGCGATAGTGAATCCTCTGACTCGGCGTTTTATTTGAATCAAGCCATTGATTTGAATCCTGAATATGCAGAATTATCTAGAGAAGACGACCAAAAGAAGATTGCTGAGAGAGAAGTTCGTTTTTCAATTCCATTTATGGGAATTTAAATTCGACAGTGGCAAAACATTTGCATTTTACGCAATTAAGTAAAGAAAAACAAATTGCTACTACAAATGGTCAATTTGTGGTATTGTTAGTATAGTGTAAAAAGTATCCAAGGATAATATGCACTTAATTTAGAGAACATACTAAGATACAAAATTTTAACTTTTACTATCTCGTCATAAAATTTTTAATAGTATTTGTATTTGATATTCATTGATCATCATTGGATTTAAGTAATCAAGATTTTGCAAAAATTCATTGCGATCGCATTAGGGAATTAGATCCCCTTATTAGATTTGTAGGTATTGCAAACGCAATGGGCACCCTTCTAGGTACTTCGCATAGGAAACAACTTCAACCATTGTTGAACGAAGATGAGACGCGATTATACTCTATGCAGGCGGTACTTAGAGCCGAACTACGAGAAGATTTTCAGAAAAATATGGGCACACTAATTTATTCGGTAGGAAAATATGACAAGTTGCTTAGAGCCACTGTCCCTATGGTCGGAGCAAATGGCCAAAAATACTATGTCTTGATTTCTTTGGACGTGGATGCGGATGCATTTAATATTCTGGAAAAAAAAATTCTACCGTATATCGATTTACTTAAAGAAGAACCGCAAACCTGATTACTCGATTACTTTGTATGCACTACAAAATGCTTGAAAGCAGTTGCAATTACTGTAATTTTGAATATAAATAATTGATTATTACAAATAAAATATTACTAATTATTATAAGGGTTGTTGCATTTAATGTATACATGAGACAAAAATTTTCAGCAGGAAGTAAATGTGAATGTATGTGCCATGGAAAGGCAGGAATAGTAGATTATTGTGGGTATTGCTCTTCGTCACACCGCAGAGTGAATTCTGGATTCCGACCTAGAAACTGATTTCAGTTCATATTCTAAATCCAATTTTAACATACTAAGAGAGGATATATAACTCTCTGAACCAAAAATTGGTTGAACAAATATTTTAACTTGCTTTCCTTAAATTAATGCCGGTTATCTTATCTAGTTTTTTAGCTAATGTAGTATTTTTTATGTATTCTTGATATTTGTAAATTTTAATACCAATTATCAAACAGAATTTTTTAATAGGTGTCCTTCCAGTGTCTTTCCAAGTCTCCTAACCTATTCATTGCTTCTAAATTGTTTTGTAAATCACAATAATTCGGCTCATGTCGAATCTTGGAGAATACTTCAATAACTTGGTCGTTTGTGACACCATGTTTCATATCATAATTTATGTTTCGAATGATATTAGATAATTTACCGTATTTCTTGTGCTTTCTTATCTCCCACTTTGATGCATCATCAGGTAGCCCTTTTACATATTTTAAAACAGTCTTTTCCATATTTTCAATATGCCAACTTTTTAAGGGAAAATTATTCGTAGTCAAAAAATCATCTATGATAGTATACGCATAGAAGTATATAATGTTGAAGTTGCATTTTTTTGCCTCTTGTTTTTATTCACTGCTACTATTCTCTATTCAAATATCTAATTTAGCATCTCTCTCTAGATCCATTGACTTGATGCAAATACCTTGAAGGTGGTCTGACCACTGTCAAAACTGTATCATCTAACTAATTCCTTAGTGTTACTATAATTGAACAATAGGGTATTCTAAAAAACTGAAATTCAGAGTTAATCTTGAACCTAAAATATGGATTAAAAAATAAATAGGATCTACCTATGTGGGTATGATCCTATTGACCAGTGCTGTTTTGTAATGCTGATGTGGATGCTAAGGGACTTTCTTCAAGAGAAGCCATTGGTGATGAACTTTCTTCAAGTAATCTCAATGGTGATGAGCATTCGCCATTTTGTTGATCAGCGAAGTTAAGGTTGTTACCAGTCAAAGCATTAAATTCAGGTGATATTGATTGTGCGTCGGTTCCACTTTCTTGGTCTTGTTCTGTCTCTTGCTCGGCTGAGCTACTTGGTTGTTGGCCTAATGCACTATTTCCAGTACAGTCTCCTAAACCTCCTAATGTTGCTAGTGCGTTTGGAACGTATGCTCCAACGATGCCTGCTACAAGTAAAGCAGAAATTATTCCTGTAATGAATTTATTCATCAGGTTCAAAAACCAGATATCATATTTACAAATTTATCAAATTTATTACTGTGAAATCCTCGTAGCAAAACTACAATCCAATTCTAATACTTCTTTTCAATTTTACTATATTCTGCTAGATTCCAATAGGATAATTGAACCTAGTTATTTTTACGAAATCCCATCACCGAATGCTAAATTGACTTTCATGTCTGAGCATCAAAGTTATTAGTAGCATCCTTATATGCAGTTTTATTAAAAGCAACTGGAGATAGATATTTGCAAAGCCATTCAAGAAGAGCTTATCAATTAGAGCTGTCCAAATACCTAATAGTCTAAATTAACACTACTAATTTACAATTGACAGATTTTAGTCTCTATTTTAAAGAAAAAAATATGACTTTGATTGAATTATCCATGCTAATCAAAAAAGAAAAATTATCTCCAGTCCTATTGGCAAGTACTTGTCTATATAGAATAAAAAAATTAAATTCCGTTTTCAACTCATTTATAACAGTGTTACCACAAGACGTCATTCTCGCAAAAGCTAAAGAATGTGAGAAATCGATTCAATCAAACAATTACATTGGCCCTCTTCATGGGATCCCATTTTCAGTAAAGGATCTGATTCATGTAAAGGATCTAAAATTTACTGCAGGTTCAAAATATTACGATAATTATATTTCAAAAAACACCGCTCCAGTAGTCAAGAAATTAGAAAATGCAGGAGCTATTCTTATAGGTAGCAACAATCTAAATGAATTGGCCTCTGGAATCACTGGAAAAAATAGCCTATTTGGTGATACCAAAAATCCCGATGATTTATCAAGAATTTCGGGGGGATCAAGCGGGGGTTCAGCAGTCGCAGTTGCTACTGGAATGGTTGTCTTTTCAATTGGTACTGATACAGGAGGGTCGATAAGAGTCCCATCCTCGCTATGTGGTGTAGTAGGATTAAAACCAACATTTGGTACTATTAGTGTATCCGGTACTTTACCTCTTTCGCCCTCTTTAGATCACATTGGAATAATAACTCGGAATACGATTGATTCCCAGATCGTTTTTGAAGTCATCAAATCATCGTACAGTAGGTCCAAACTGAAAAGACTTTTGCCTTCTAACACTAATGCCTTTAGTAATTTCCATCATTTAGTGTTATTATATCCAGCAAACTATTTCCTTGATATTTTAAACGAGGGAATAAAAAATAGATACTTTGAGATTTTATCGCTATTGAGAAAAAACGGATTCAATTTAAAGCTTGTTAATTTTAGACTAGCCAAACAGTACTTTCAAAGTTGGAGAATAGTCCGTCTATATGAAGCAGCACAAGTTCATTCGGACAAAATCAAAAATAACTCGGGCCTATTATCTGAAGAGGTGAGAATGATGCTAGTAAGAGGGAGCAAAATACGGTCTTCTTTGTATCAGGAAGCCCGGAAAAAGATAGCAAATATCAAAAAGGAGTTTATGGACATATTTGATAATGTTAATAAGATTCTCTTACTGCCCACCACCGTTATACATGCTCCAAAACTACGCAATACTAATATAAATATCAATCATCGGAATTTTATTACTCGTGATCTGCTCCTAAGAAACACAATCGTATTTAACAGTATTGGATTTCCGGCATTAACAATCCCTTTGAATAATCTTAATTCATCCCCATCGATACTTCCAATAGGATTGCAAATTGTGGGTGCTCCTCTTAGTGATAAATTAGTCCTGAGAACTGGGTCTGCCATTGAATCACTTGTTTCAACTTATAATTTATCGAACAAATATTAATAACCAAAGAAAGAAATGAAGGCCATGTGAATATCGGTTAATAAGATAAAAACTCTATAAATCATAAGAATCTTTAAAACAACATAGTGGATTTGAATCATTATGGACGGTTTATCAAAAAAATACCTGCTTGAAAATATGAATGCGGTGGAGGTGAGCAAACTTCATAAATCTAGAGCAATAGCATTCTTGTTGATTGGCTCATGCGAAAACCATGGTAATCATCTCCCATTTGGATCTGATTCTATTTTTCCAGTTAATCTTGCGCAGTTAGTTTTAGATAATATTCATAAATCTAAATCCGAGCAAGAGAATGATCAAAAGTTCATCGTATTACCTGTTGTTCCTTATGGAGTGAGCATCCACCACATTGACTATCAAATGACAATTAGTTTGAGATCATCAACCATGATAAGCCTAATAGAGGATCTTCTGAAAAGCCTTGCATCAAACGGGATTAAGCGCGTTATAATTTTAAATGGTCATGATGGAAATATTGCTCCTGCAGAGACCGCTGCTAGAAACATCAAAAATGAATATCCCGATATGGTGATCGCATGCCTGGAATCTTGGTGGACTTTGGTGGGCCAAAAAAATAGGAATGTTTTTGATGTGTGGGACGGACTTGGTCATGGTGGTGAAGCCGAAACATCGGCTTTGCTCGCTGTAAGGCCAGATCTAGTCAATTTGAGTTTGGCACCTGAACAAACTATTCCAAATTTACCTGGAGAGGATATCCGAATCTATTGGAAATTTAATGAGCTTACAAACACTGGCTCGACAGGCGCACCCAAGTCGGCAACAGTAGAGAAGGGGGAGGAAATAATAAGAATTCTCACAAAGGTTATAGTTGATTTTTTGGAAAAAATGGATTCAAACGGTTGGAAATATGGAATTTCAACTATTGATGACAAATAGATAGATACGTTTGATAACGAGTCAGGTTCATACATGGACTTTAACCTCAAGATTTCTTACGTTGAGTTCGTTCATTTTCATTATTTTTTTTAATGTCGTCTGTAAATCCATGTTGGATTCTATGACTAGTAACACTGTGTGAAAATAATGTGTTTTTTCTTTGGTACTTGGACAGTTGGTTTGGTATCAAAATATAAATCTGCAGTATGGTCAGTAATTAGATGATACTAAAATGAGCAACTATTTTGTCTTGATTATCATATCGCATTTCTCGAGGGTCTTGGATTTATTAGATAAACTAGTGAGAATTGGGAACCAATCGCGAGTGATGTTATCTGTTAAGGAGACAGCAGTTATTCTCTGAAAAGCTTTTGGGCCAACATAGTTACTCTTTTACCCAACGCTCTTGCTACCTTGATGTCTGCATCATCGATTTCTCTATTCGCCAGTGGGCCAACAATTCTACTTGGACCGTACGGACTACCACTTTGGGTTAGTTCAGGAACAGAATAGGGTACCCCTACAATTATCATCCCGTGGTGAAGCATTGGAAACATCATCGAAATTGCGGTCGTTTCCTGGCCTCCATGAACAGAGGCAGCGCCGGTAAAAACAGCACCCAACTTGCCTATGAGAGCCCCGTCCATCCAAAGTTTGCTTGTTCTATCCCATAATGCTTTCAGGGGTGCTGCCATATTTCCAAATCTTGTAGGTGAACCAAAAATAATTGCGTCATAATGTGGTAATTCTTTGACCAAATCATCAACACTACTTGTCGGGTATCTATTATTCATGTCTTCTACCACCTTGGACCATTGTGGATTCTGAGAAATAACTTCGGTTGGGACATCGTCTGCGATTCTGCGAAGGGCTACACTTACATTTGACAATTCTTTGGCACCGTATGCTATTTCTTCAGCCATTTTTACAGTATTGCCATATCTTGAATAAAATAAGATGAGAATTTTTACCGGTTTATCAGACATGATGATTTAGTCCTTTTCTAAATATTTAAAGGATCTAAATTTTCCGACCACTTACTGTAGTTATTGTGAGAACGATAAAGTTAATATTTATAAATGGATATTTATTTTTTGTACTTGGGAATAATTAGCTTCTTAATTGGCCTTGCAATTTCGACTATCTTGATTTACATTGTTACAAAGTTACTTGGGGAAAAGGAAGGCATTAAAATAGCGCTCTTTGCCGCACTGTTGGGTTCAATAATGTTTGGAATTATAAATTATATTTTTGGAAACGGCATTATTGCGGCAGCTGTAGGTGGTATCATTTGGCTTGTTTCTCTAAAGTGGTTATATAGCACTGGATGGCTCAAAGCGATTTTGATAGCAGTGGTACTTTGGATTGTGGTTGCCATTGTGGGCACATTTTTACCTACATTTCCCAATCCATTTTGATAAGACGAGGAATTCTAATCTAACCTGACTTTCTGTAATTACGATCTAGATATTAGGCATGTAGACCTGGTATAAGTAATGGTCGAAATATTTTCTATTTTAAATTTTTACTATCCTCAAATTATTCTGTATCTGGATTATTTTGGTACGGTTGCATTTGCTGTAACTGGAGCGTTTAAAGCGATTGAGCAAAAATCAGATTTAGTTGGTGTGGCTATTTTGTCAACTATAGCCGGGTTATCGGGGGGGATAATAAGAGACGTGTTGTTTGGTCGCTTTCCCCCGGCTGCTCTATCTGATCCCACCTATTTTGTGCTTACAATATTTACCGGGTTTGTGGTGTTTTTTTCATATCATAAAATTAAAAAACACTGGAATGTATTTCTAAAGTGCGACGCGGTTGGTCTAGGTGTTTTCACCATAATAGGTGCGACTATGGCTTTTGCAATTTTTGGACCAAATTTACTTTTAATAACATTTGCTGGATTGATAACTGCAACAGGTGGAGGAATATTAAGAGACGTATTTGTTAATGATATGCCCTTGGTTTTTGTTAGAGAGTTGTATGCAACAGCAAGTTTTGGAGGGGTACTCGTCTTTTATGCCTTGGTCCTCCTAGCAGACCCGGTGATCGCTGCTATTACAGGAATCATAACTGCAACAGGAATAAGGCTATTGGCGATGAAATATGATTGGAATCTACCAAAAGCAAGAATATCGTAAACTAGTGTTTGTATGAATTACTAGCTAATCATGTTGGGTTCTATGGTTTGTACTTTTGTAAATTGCAAGACTACAAGACTACAAGATTGGTACTTGTTTCTATTTTTGTCGCCATCATCCCATTAGCAACAAAACAGGATAGACTCTGTCGACCGGTCTAAATTCGGCAAATGATAAGTAAAACGAAATTGGAATTAGAACCAATCTGCGTCTTAGATGAGCAATGTGCATATATTTATGATATCTCTACAAACCCTTTGTTAGCAAAGTTTAATTCTCATATTATGTCAAAAACTACTATTAAATTGCTAGTTGTATATAGGAGACTATTGATCATTAATTGAATTCTACTAATGTTTCTACCAATAAGTTAAATGATAGTCAACCCAAAAGTGTTAGGACTATAAGTACAATAAATCCATCTACTGAGGAAGTTTTACGTGAATATAATCTCATAACCAAGGAGGAAGTTGCCGATCTGGCCAGAAAGTCTAAAAAGGCATACAAGGAATGGCGCAAGGACTATAAAAGAAGGACTGGATTTCTGTATGCTTTCGCAAACGAATTTAAAAAAGAAAGAGAGCGACTTGCCAAGGTAGCCACACTCGAAATGGGAAAGACCATTAAGGAGGCAAGGTCCGAAATAGACAAATGTGCCTGGGCAGTTGAATATTTTGCAGATAACGGCGGTGTCTTTTTACATGACGAGGTTATTAATACCGATGCAAGAAAATCAATAGTAACGTTTGAGCCCCTAGGGGTTATTGCCAGTTTGATGCCCTGGAATTTTCCATATTGGCAAGCATTGAGGTTTGCTGCACCTTCGTTGATAGCAGGCAACACGATTATCTTAAAGCCGTCTAGTGTTACGATGCAATGCGGGTTGGAAATAGAAAAAATATTTGAGAAAATTGGTTTGCCTGATTATGTATTTAAAACAGTTATTGCTTCAGGAAAAGAGGCTGAATATTTGATCGATTCTGAAGATGTCAGTGCGGTTACGTTCACCGGCAGCGTACCGGTGGGTGCAAAAGTGGCTCAGCACGCAACTTCAAAGTTAAAGAAAGTGGTACTAGAGCTGGGCGGAAGTGATCCCTTCGTAGTTTGCGAAGATGCTGACATAGAAAAGGCATCAAGTGGCGCGGTTAAGGGTAGATTTATTAATTGTGGACAAAGCTGTATTGCCTCCAAACGCTTTATTGTCGTAAAAAATATAGCCAATCAATTTTTGGAAAAATTCATTGAAAAAACAGAAAAGCTCAAAGTTGGTGACCCCTTATCAGAGGAAACTGATATCGGTCCCATGGTAAATCTGGCGGCTATTGAAAATATCGATGAAATGGTAAAAAAGTCAATTAAAGAAGGAGCCGAACTAGCTACTGGCGGGCAAAGGCTAGGAAAGGAAAATGGTGGCAACAATAAAGGCTTCTTTTACAAACCCACCATACTTAAGAACGTTACTCCAAGGATGGAGGTGGCTAGGGAAGAGACTTTTGGTCCGGTAGCACCTGTTATTGTTGCTGAAGATGAGCAACAGGCACTTGAAATAGCAAACGATACAAAATTTGGATTGGGTGCAAGTGTATGGACGCAAAATTTAAACAAAGCTGAAAAATATTCAAAACTGCTCCAAGCAGGAATCGTGACTGTCAACAACGTGGTCGTATCTGATCCTAGAGTTCCTTTTGGGGGAATCAAAAATAGTGGATTTGGACGTGAACTTTCAAAACATGGAATGTTTGAATTTGTAAATATAAAATCGATAAGGTTTTACGATCAATTGATTCATCAGCATTACGTAGAGTGATAATAGATCCTAACTCTTTTGGTGCAAAAAAGAAAAGTATTAACAAATATTTGCTAGTGCTGATAGGGCCTCAACATCCAGAGGATTTATTTTACCAAGCCAATTATTTGGCAAAAAAATCAAGTCATTAGCAAGTTTGCAGATGACAATTTGCAAGTTTTCCAACATTGCAAATTTAGAAATACAAAAAGTTAGCAGAATTTTCTAAGAGTATACTGACGGACTACTTAAAGCATAAAGCACATTGTACTTTTTTCTCTTTATTGAATCAACCAAAGTATTGTCTTGAAATATGGGGTAGAGATTATGATAGAATAAAGGACACTTGTATTCTCGCAGAAGAATTGGGATACTACGGGTATTTTTACGGAGAATCACTAACTAACCTTGATCTTGATTGTTGGACGGTACTGTCTACCCTAATTCCAATAACCAAAACTATCAAACTTGGACCAGTTATTACTTATATTAATCCTGATTACAGGAGTTTAGCCTTACTCGCTAAACAGTCCATCACATTCCAAGATATATCAAACGGACGACTTGAGTTTCGGACAGGGGCTGGGGCCAAATCAAAATATTCTGTTTCTTGGTGGGACCCCTATGGTATTGATTACCCTGAACCTCAAAAACGTATCGCAATTTTTGAAGAAGGTCTGTCGCTATTTCGTAAATATATAGGAAGGAATTTTTTGGTTAATTTTGACAAAAACGACATTCAATCACCAAAAACACAAAAAGAGATCGATAGATCTGATGAACATTCTAATGCCATTTATCATGATGGAAAATATTTTAGGGCAACTGGAGCCGAAATGGAAAAGTCCGTACCAGATATTCCCATTACTATTGCAGCCAACGGTACTAAAATGATGCGAATTGCAGCAAGGTTTGCAGATATTTGGGAATCATCGTACTTGACACCAATGGAATTCTCAGCAAAGAACAGAAAATTCGAAGAAATGTCAAAGCAAGAAAATTCTAATAAAGATTCAAAAACTAGAGGTAATCCAAACTCATCTCCAAAGAGATCAATAGAATTAGACGTAATTATTGCCAATTCAAATAAAGAATTACAGGACCAGAAAAAGGTCCTTGCTGTAGAAAGAGGCCCTAAAGCATATAGGCAAGTGTTGCAAAAAGGACTCGTTGGCACCCCAAAAGAAATTCAATCAAAGATCTCAGCATATATAAAGCTGGGTATCGATCAGTTTTTCTTGGCTTTTCAGGATCCACTGGATCCGAAATCAATGGAATTATTCATGCAGTCTGTCAAAGGGGTCAAATAGCTTGATTATTTCGTTCTTTTATTTTTTAGCTGACACAGCTAATCAATTATTATTAGTTTTTTGCGATAACTTTCTCACTCACTCACTCACCCACTCCCTTCCTCTCTTTGTCTTTACCCGTTCCAAAAAAAAATTATGATTTGTTTTAGAAACTGAATGCACTCTGCTTGCAAACATTAATTCAAATTGAATCACGTGCCAACTGTATTTCGACTGAAAACACTTTTTTACTTCTAACGTACCGATATCTATTACAATAATGTGTTCTAACATTAAAGATAATGAAAATATACGATTCTCTAATAGCATGCTCAAAAGAAGCAGTAATGCTTATCAAACCTCTAGGATTTTGTCATTGATGCTAGGTTTTGCAGGCTTGTTAGCTTTTATGAGCAACCCCGTAGCCATCGCACAATTAAATACAATGACAGGCGACTCAAGCCTGGGTCTAGATAAAAATGTAGGAGCGGATACAGAAAACACGTTAAGCAGCGAAATAAACAACAGCTCAGGTACCAATGCAACTTCTGATTCAGGTCCAGGCATACGAAATTTATCGCTACAATCATTTTCTAGTTTTGTAGATGAGATTAATAGCAAAGTTAGATCAGAATCATCAGGCAACAGCTCTGTATCAAATATGACTTCATCTACTCCTGCTTCTTCTTCAATTTCAAATCAATCTTTAGATCAGCGATCAAGTCCATCAAAGCTACTAAACCTTAAAGAAATTGTAATTCAAAACACCACGATGTCCATTCCTGCTCCAGTCAGACATCCCGGACAACCAACTCACGAAGTGGTATTTGCTTTGCCCCTCAGAAATGATGGACACATATGGACAGGAACCGTTACTTTTACTGCGAGCAAGCCCATTGAAGTAGAGGTTCTCCATACTTACACACCCTCTACAATACCTGATTCTGTACATGGTGAGCCATATTATGCCGTCTTACCAGGAAATAATAGTATTGCTATTACCCATCTCAGGCATATCGTAGATGTTCCTATTGAGATCAATGGTACAGGAATAAGTTCAGGTACTTTGAATTTTGCAGGAAACGCCCTAGTGTTTCATAAAACTACTGGAGAACCCTTTACAGTAACATATACTATCGATGCAGTTTCAAAGGAGTTAACAAAG
>LLBY010005730.1_pt8 | contig 11595 bp, 9 predicted proteins | sample 1489401 | NCBI WGS metagenome assembly LLBY01 (sample SAMN04092656, study PRJNA295927) | soil metagenome | biome: Soil prokaryotic community; feature: Bulk soil; isolation source: soil from tomato rhizosphere | host: tomato cultivar Hawaii 7996 | place: South Korea | collected 2011-11-01 | reverse complement strand
AGGTCGCCGCGGGCCACCATGATGGCGTCGGTCACCGCGAGAATGCCTGCCAGGTTCTCGAGTGCCGTGTCCTTTTCGATCTTCGCTATCAGCCTGACATGCTTGGGCAGCAGCGCGCGCAGGTTGGTGAGGTCCTCCGGCCGGCGCACGAACGACATCGCGACGTAGTCCACGCCCAGGCCGGACATGCGGGCAACCTCTTCGCGGTCGCGCTCGCTGATGGCGGGGGCACTGACATTCACACCGGGAAGGTTAATGCCCTTGTTGCTGCTGAGCTGTCCGCCAAACAGGACCGTTCCATTCACCCGGTCGCCCTCGATTCCGGTCACTTCCACCGAAAGCAGCCCATCGTCGAGGAGGATCCGGGATCCCGGACGGAGGTCTGCGGCGAGCCGGTCATAGGTCGTGGGAATCTCCCCGACCGCTGCGCTGGATGCAGGGGCGAATACCACCTTCTGGCCCTGATCCAGGATCAGGGGAGCGTCGAGCCGCCCAACCCGGATGCGGGGACCCTGCAGGTCCACCAGGATCGCGGCGGACTTGCCCTCCTTCTGCCGCTTAGAGAGCACCTCGCGAAGTTGCTGAATCCACTTCACCCGAATTTCGGGCGTCCCGTGCGATGAGTTGATCCGCACGACGTCCACACCGCCATCCAGCAGTGCGACCATGCCTTCCCGGGTGTCCCAGCTCGGCCCCAGGGTGGCCACGATCTTGGTTCGGCGGTAGCGGGTGAGGCTCACGAAGCTCCTTGGCTCGAGTGCGAGGGGTCGGTGCGCATTCTAGCCGCGCTGCGAACCTGCCGCATCCCCCACCAGAGCGCTGTTGCGGGGCCGCTACATGGACGCGCAGTTGTGGCACCGCCCCGGCGCATCGCAGGCTCAGTAATCCCAAGCTGTTGGCCCCTTTCGGCAGTTGCAGCGGTAGCGACACACTCTGGCCCCGCTCTTGCGCCCTGGAATGGTGACTCAGATCACAACCGATCGTCGCCATCTCCAGCACGAGGCTCGCTTGCGGCACATCCTTACCGTGGGTGTGGAGGACTTCTTCCACGCTGACGCCTTCGGGCGGCTGATCCAGCCCCGCATCTGGAACCGTTTCGAACGGCGCCTGGAACGGAGCACCCGTGCCGCCCTCGACCTCTGCGACGAGACCGGTGCGAAGGCGACCTTCTTCGTGCTGGGCTGGATTGCCGAAGTGGCTCCCGAGCTGGTGCGCGAGATCGCCGACCGGGGCCATGAGGTGGCCAGCCGGGGATACGACCATCGCAGCACCTCCGGGCTTGCGCCGGGCGAGTTCCGCGACGACCTCCAGCGGGCTCGGGCCGCCATCGAGAACGCCTCCGGCCGCCCGGTACTGGGGCACCGCGCGGCGCGGCTCTGGTACAGGAAGAAGGACCTGTGGGCGCTCGACGTGCTTGCTGCCGAAGGCTATTCGTACGACTCCAGCCTGGCGCCGCTCTTCCGCGAATTCGCGGATGAGCAGTGGCGCGAAGCTGTCCACCAGCATTCCACGCCTCACGGCCCGATCCAGGAGCTTCCCGTGAGCACCGCGACGGTGCTGGGGCAGCGGATCCCGGTGGCTGGCGGCAATTACTTCCGGCAGCTGCCCGAGGCATTTGTCCGGCGGGAAGTCGCGCGCTGGATGCGCGAGCGCCAGGACCCGTTCGTCATGTATTTCCACGCCTGGGAGCTGGACCCGGACCAGCCGCGCGTCGCTGCACCACTGCTCCAGCGAGTGCGGCACTACCGCAATCTCGATCGCATGCGCGGCATGATCGCCGATTTTCTCGGTCATGCACAATTCGGGAGCGCGGCCCAGTATCTGGGGCTGGAAATCTCGCCAGCCGAAACCCACCCGGCGACCGAACCGCCCGCCATCTCGATTTCCTCGGAAATTGCAGTCTCGCGCGACGGCCGCACGCCGGTGAGCATCGTGGTGCCCTGCTACCAGGAAGAGCGCTCGGTCGCATACCTCGCCAACAGCATTCCCGAGGTGGAAGCCGCCCTCAGTGGGTACGAGGTCCGCTGGATCCTCGTGGACGACGGCTCTACCGATGGCACCTGGCAACAGCTGACTCATCATTTCGCAGGACGCCCCGACGTCGTCCTCATGCGGCACCCCCGCAATCATGGTATCGCCGCCGCCATCCGGAGCGGCATCCTTCGGGCCCGGACCGAGATCGTCTGCTCCATCGATGCCGACTGCAGCTACGACCCGGTGGGGCTGGCACGACTGATTCCCCTGCTCGGACCCGGCGTGGACATGGTCACTGCGTCGCCGTATCACGCCAATGGCACCGTGCAGAACGTCCCCGCGTGGCGGTTGGGCCTGTCACGGAGCCTGTCACGCATATACCAGTTGCTGCTGGGCCAGGATATCGCGACCTGGACCAGCTGCTTCCGGGTCTATCGCCGCAGGTCGGTCGTGGCCCTCAAGGTGGACCGGGGAAACTTCCTGGGCATAGCGGAACTGGCAGGCAGGATGGTTCTCGCCGGCGGCCGGATAGTGGAGCAGCCGGAGACGCTCAGCGTGCGCGTGCTGGGCCGTTCCAAGCTGAGGGTGGCCCGGACCATCGCCGGTCACATTGGTCTCGCTGGTGAACTGTTCGCGCAGAGGATGCGATCGGCACTGTGGCGCCGCATGGGGCTCGCCCGCATCCGCCGGCGGGTGGAGGAGCCGCTCCATGCAGATGGCCGCTACTAGCGTCGGAGTGGTGGGCGGCGGAGTGCTGGGAATGACCGTGGCGCTTCGGCTGGCCCAGCGGGGGCACCAGGTGACGCTGCTGGAGTCGGCGCCGTCCACCGGGGGGCTCGCTTCTGCCGAGGCCATCGGTGACGTGACGTGGGACCGGTTCTATCACGTCATGCTCCTGTCCGACAGCCATCTCGTCGGCCTGCTGGACGAGCTCGGCCTGGGCAGCAAGGCGCACTGGCGCGAGACCCGGACCGGCTTCTATGGCGACGGCCGCCTCCACGAGATGTCGTCCAGCCTCGACTTCGCGCGCTTCCCCCTCCTCACCTTCGCCGAGAAGGCCCGCCTGGCCGCGACCATCCTGCACGCGTCACGGGTCCGGGATCCGATGCCGCTGGAGAAGCAGCCAGTGGAGCACTGGCTGCGCCGCTGGTCGGGAGACCGCGTGTTCGAGCGCATGTGGCTTCCGCTGCTGCGCTCGAAGCTGGGGGAGAACTATCGCATCGCCAGCGCGGCCTTCCTCTGGGCCATTATCGCACGGCTCTACGCCGCACGGCGGTCGGGGCTGAAGCGCGAGCTGTTCGGTCATGTGGATGGCGGATACTCCACCGTACTCGGAGCTCTCGCCGGCAGGCTGGAGTCAGCTGGTGTGAGCGTTCGCACCGGCGCGCGGGCAGAGGAGGTCCGCCGAGTCGATGGCCGAACGCGGGTGAGGCTGGGAACCGGTGAGGCCCTCGAGTTCGACAACGCCGTCCTCACGGTCCCCTGCCCCGCGGTGGCCCGGCTCTGCCCTGAACTCACGCAGGAAGAGCGTGACCGGCTGGAGGCCGTGGTCTACCAGGGCATCATCTGCGGTTCCTTCCTCCTCTCGCGGCCCCTGGGCGGCTACTACGTCACCAACATCGTGGACGACGGCTTTCCCTTCACCGGCGTCATCGAGATGACCGCGCTGGTCGACCCGGCAGCCCTGGGCGGCCGGACGCTGGTGTACCTCCCGCGCTACCTGCCCCAGACCGCAGCCGCGTGGAACCACGACGACGAATGGCACCGGTCCCAGTTCCTGGACGGCCTCAGGCGGATGTACCCTGACCTTCGTGATGAGGAAGTTCTTGCCTCGAATGTGGCACGCTCACGCGACGTGCTCGCGGTCACGACGCTCGATTACAGCCGTCGCTGCCTGCCTCCGCTGCACACGTCGCAGCCGGGAGTCTACGTGGTGAACTCGGCGCAGATCGCGCACGGTACGCTCAACGTGAACGAGACGCTGGCGCTGGCCGAGCGGCAATCGGCCGAGCTGGCCCGGGAATGGTCGGGGAAGGCGCGGGCCGCGGCATGAGCGGCGACCTGCCGGCCGGGTCGGTTTCGCTCGACGCCGACAACCTTTGGTCCTACCTCAAGACCCATGGCGACGACGCCTGGCGCGGCTGGCCATCGTACCTCGACCGTTTCGTGCCCCTGGCGCTCGACGCACTGGATGAGGTTGGACTCCGGATAACGTTCTTCGTGGTGGGGCGCGACGCCGAGCTGGCGCCCGACAGGGAGGTACTCCGTTCGATCGTCGAGGCCGGCCACCAGGTGGGCAATCACAGCTTTGAGCACGAGCCGTGGCTCCACCGGTACACACGGGAAGCCATCGCTGCGGAGATCTCCCGGGCAGAAGACGCCATTGCGGCCTCCACCGGCGAGCGCCCCACCGGGTTTCGCGGCCCCGGTTTCAGCTGGAGCGCCGACGTCCTCGACGTGCTGGCAGAGCGAGGCTACCGCTACGATGCCTCAACCCTGCCCACGTTCGTGGGTCCGCTGGCGCGGGCATACTACTTTCGTTCTACCAGGCTGACACCCGGGCAGCGCGAGGAGCGCGCGGCACTGTTTGGCGGATTCCGCGAAGGACTCCGGCCCACCCGCCCTTACCGGTGGCAGCTGGCGAGCGGGCGCAGCCTGCTCGAGATCCCGGTGTCCACCGTTCCAGTGGTGAAGACGCCATTCCACCTCACGTACCTGCTCTACCTGAGCCGGATTTCGGAGCGACTCATGTGGGCCTACCTGCGGAGTGCGATCGCGGCACACCAGGCGCTGGGCACGGGGCCCAGCTTCCTGCTGCACCCGCTGGACCTGTTGAGCGGGGAGAACGTTCCCGAACTTCGGTTCTTTCCAGGCATGGACCTGCCCGCGGCCCGCAAGCGTGACCTGTTCGTCCGTGTGCTGCTGCTGTTGCGGGAACACTTCACCCTCGGTCCGATGGCAACACATGCCGACGCGCTGGAGGCGCAGTCCCCTGCGCGACTCCGGCTTCGGATGGCCGTGGCCTGACTGGTAATCGAACGCTTCGGCTGGAAGTTTGACAGCTGGAGAAACGGGGCAGCTTGGCGCGTGGGTTGCACCAGCCTTCCACCAAGCCCCCCATTCAGGAATGAACGAAATGCCGCTTTCCTTTGCGCCCGACGGCAGTGCCCAGTGGTCACTCCGCAAGATCGCAGTCATCGGCCCCGGTATCGTCGGGACTCCGATGGCGGCGCTTCTGGCGGATGCGCGGATCACCGAGGGCACCCGGGCACCGGCCCACGTGGTCGTGGTGCAGCGGGCCTCGATCACTTCGGGCTGGAAAGTGGAGGCAATCAACGCGGGCCGCTCTCCCATCGGCGGCGTCGAGCCGGAGCTGGACGCCATCATTCGCGACACCGTAAAGGCGGGCCTCCTCTCGGCCACACACGACTACGGCACCCTGCGCGACGCGGATGTGGTGCTGGTATGCGTGCAGACCGACAAGAAGGGCTGGGGGCCCGACTACGGCCCCCTGCTCGACGCGCTGCATGCCACCGCCCGCGAGCTGGCCCGGCGCGAGGCCGGCCAGCTGCCCGTGGTGATAATCGAATCCACCCTGGCGCCTTCCTCGATGGCGACGATCGTTCGGGACCTCTTCGCCGAGCATGGCCTCCATGACGGCGTCGATGTGCTGCTCGCCAACAGCCCCAACCGGGTCATGCCGGGACGGCTGGTGGAGCGGGTCGCCGCTTCGGACAAGCTCGTGGCGGGCACCGATCCCCGCACCACTGCGCTGGTGGCCCGGCTCTACCGGCACGTCGTGCGGCGGGGCGCGCTGCACCAGACCTCGAGCCTCACCGCCGAGATAGTGAAGACGCTGGAGAATGCGTATCGCGACGTTCGCATCGCGTTCTCGGCCGAGCTGGTGCGCTGGTGCGATGAGCGGGATGTCGACTTCTACGCGTTGCGCGATGCCGTCAATGCCCGGCTGGACCAGGCCGACTCCGCGTCGTCGGATTCAGGTGCGGTTCCCAGTGGTGCTCTGCTGATTCCGATGATAGGCGTGGGCGGACACTGCCTCCCCAAGGACGGAGTGCTGCTCTGGTGGCGGAGACGCGAGGCCGGACACGATCCGCGCTCCAGCCTCATCCTGCAGGCCCGGCGAATAAACGATGCGGCGCCCCAGGTGGCCATCGACATGATGGAGCGCGGGTTCGGGCCGGTCCGCGGACGCCGGGTTGCCCTGCTGGGCGTGGCCTATCGGTTCGACTCGGAGGACACCCGCAATTCTCCCACGCTCGCGCTGGCACGCAGGCTGGAGGCGCGGGGCGCGACCGTCACCATGCACGATCCCCACGTCCACGAGCGCGACCAGAACCTGGTGCGGTCGGGACTGGCGGCGTCGTTCTCGCGCGAGCTCGCTCCGGCTGTGGCAGAGGCCGAGATCCTCGTGTTCTGCACCGCCCACGAAGCCTATCGCGATTCGCTGGCAGACGTGCTGGCCGAGGCCCCGTCGGCCACGGCCGTCTTCGATGGCGCCAATGTCTACCGGCGAGATGATGCCGAGTCGCTGGGCGTTTCCTACAGTGGAATCGGCCGGGGGTGGCGTGCGCCGGGCGCGGAGCTGATCTCGTTTGCCCTCGACGCCTTCCGGGCGATGGAGCGCGGACTGGCAAACGAACTGCTCTCCACGGTGCGCTTCCTCAACGAGAATTACGCCCCCGACGACTTCAACCGGGCCTCGCTGGAAGAGGTTCGCCAGCTTGCGGGCACCTGCGTTACCGGCTGCGCGATTGCGGAGCCGGGGCCGGTATACGAAGTGGCGTCACATGACGGCTGGGTGCCGTCGCTGGTCCGGATCGCGGTGCGGGCCGGCAGGAGGAGGCGCCTCAGCGACCGGATAGGCGGAGTACCTGAACTCCTGGGAAGGTGGCTACGGGAAGACTCGGCGGGAACCGCCGCTGGATAAGCCGTTCGAAGCGGTCGAAATAGACCCTCCCGAAGTGCTCATGCGGCGCCAGCTCGATCACGAGCAAGGCGCCGCTCGCATTTGTCAGGGCCGAATCGATGCGGGTGGCGAGCGCAGCGGTGTCGGCCAGGGACTGGCCGGTAACTGCCGCCAGGTCGGATCGGCGCATGTCCAGGGGCCGGGGAAGCGGAACGAGCCGCGCAGGTCCGTGATACTCGAGAGCAAGTGCCGCCGCGAGGCTCGGCCGGTACACCAGCACCACGTCACCAGCCGACGCCTCGCGATCCAGTACGGCTGCCACCTCGCGCGCATGGCCGGTCTTCGCCAGAGGTGCCCACTGGATGACGGAAACCGTGAGTCCGCCCGCCACCAGCAGCGCCGTGGCCGACTTTCGCACCCGGGACGATGCTCCGGAAAGCACCATCGCCAGCGCAGCCAGTGACGGAGGTACCACCCCTGCCAGGTGGCGTTCAGCCAGGAGGTGATCGGGGACCCGCAACCTCAGCAGCATGAACAGGAGCACCAGCACCGCCGGCAGGACGAGCAACCCTGCCAGCTGGCGCGACCTGCGACGGCTCACCTGCCATAGCGCGGTGCCAAGGAGGGTCGCGAGTGCGAGCCGCACGCCCCACAACACCGCCCGCCGAAGCGGCCCTTCGGGAAGCACCCTGCCGGTGGCCTCCACCGGCGGCAGCAACAGCGTCTCGACCCGGTGGATCCCAAAGGCAACAACCCCTGCCGGGCCGGGACTTTCGGCGCCGGGTACCGGTTGGGCGCCGTGGCGCTGCATTTGATCCGGCACGTGCCGCAAGATCGGGATGACCATCATCCCGGTCACCAGCATCAGCCCCACATAGCGGGCCAGCAGCCGCCACCCCTTCGCCACCAGGATCGCTGGTGCCCCCGCGAGAAGCAGAAAGCCGGTGTAATACTGGGTGGCCAGCAGCAGGCTGGACAGCAGAACCAGGCCGGCACCCCTGGCGAGGAACCCGCTCCTCGACAGCTTGCCGGCCGCCAGGAAATTCCGCCAGAACAGGCAGACCCAGGCGACCCCCAGTGCCAGGGTGAGGGCGTAGACCCGGGCCTCCGCCGCGGCCCACAGAGCGACTGGACTGGTGGCGAGGAGCAGGGCCAGGAGCCGGCCCGGGCCCGGGCCGGACCTGGCGGCACCGGCGGCGGCCAGGCAACGGCCGGCCACGAAGATGGCCGTCACCACGGCCGCCACCGAAAACATCCGGGCCCAGAGGACGCTGCCGGACACGATCCGCCAGATGGAAAGCAGCACGAAGTAGAGCGGAGGCTGGAGTTCGAACTCCCGGGCCCGGGTCACTGCCTCGACTGGGCCGTAGGAAGCACTCGAAAGCGCCATCGCCTCGTCGCCCCAGACGCCAACCACCGCGCTGAGGACGGTAGCGACCAGCGCGAACAACGCCGCCAGCGCCACCAGACCCCAGTCCCTTTTCCACACTGGAGCGTGCTCTTGTTTCGGGCTATGCTCGGGCAAAACCAGGCCCTTGTGGAAAAGTGAAAGCGCCCGATGCGGGGCTGGCTCTTACATGCCGCTAGATCCCGCCCCTCACCTCACATTCAACTTCAAATCAAAATTATAAACACAGAGAAGGCAATAACTTGATGGGATTGACACCACACGCATTCTCGCCTTGCGACAGTGGCGACACTTATCAGATTGGGCGACACCAAGATGGATTTTCCACGGAATCAACAGCGATTTCTGGTCAATTTCGGCAGTCCACAACCGGATGTTGATCACTCCGGATAGCCTACCTCGACACTTCCCCGCTCTACCGCCAGCCAGGTGCTGGTCCAGCGAATGGGCGAGGACTGGAGCAGCACCGCCAGCAACCCATCGCCGGTGACCACCAGAGAGCCTCCCATCTGCCCGCTACGGTTGCCGGGAAGCTGCAGGGTTATCGTGATGGGAAGCGCCGGCGGAGTGAGGAGCCTCCACTCGAGGGCGAGGTCTGAGGTCGAGTCAGCGAGCTGGACCGAACCCTCCCAGCGGAGCTGGGTCTCGTCGATCCGGGACCGGCTCAGGCTGGTACCGCTCACCGAGTCCACCTGAAAGTCGGCTTCGAAAGTTTCGACCTCGGCGCGGTCCGACAGGCCGGTCCGCCGCAGGAGCGAGCGGCTGGTTGAGAACAGGATGGTCCGGGCTCCGGGGTCGTCCTGGGCGCCGAGCCTCCAGAAGAGGAGACCCTGGAGCCGGTCGTCGTCATGGTACCGGCGCCCACCGGCCCAGACGGTGCCGATGTGAAGCAGGCAGATGCGGGACGGTACCCAGGCGCCGAAGTCAGGCTCGCCCTCCACCAGCCTCGCCAGAACCGGCGCTGGGGCCTGGGAGGCGGAAATTGGCGCCAGCTGGGTCCTCGTCGGTGGCGCGAGCCGCATGCTGTCGGGATGGATCAGGAAGTCGGCGCAGTAGCCCCCGCGCACCGCCTCAAGGAGCCAGGGCGCGGCGGCTTCCTGCGCCGGGAGAACTCCGGCGGCGAGACAGGTCCCCAGAACCGCGAGAGCGAGGCCCCGAACCGGGGAACTCACCCCTTGGCTGCTGCCTGCACCGCCGCCTTCAGCTTCTCGTAGGCGGTGGCGTCGAGGGCCCCGAATCGCATGTCGCGATAGGTGACCCTGCCCTCGCGATTGACCACGAAAACCGTCCGGCGGGGGGTGCTCTCGCCGTTGCTACCGTAGAGCCGGGCCACCCGCTGGTTGGGATCGCTGAGGAGCCGGAACGGAAGATCAAGGCTTGCCGCAAACCGCTGGTGGGTTTCCAGCGAGTCGGCGCTTACGCCCACCACCACGGCATCACCGAAGAGCTCCTGGAAGCGCTCGGCGAACGCCTTCATCTCGGCGGTGCAGCCGCTGGTGAAATCCTTGGGGTAGAAGGCCAGGACCACCACTTCGCCAAGGTGCCGCTGCAGGACGAAGTCGTCCGACATCGAACCTACGGAATCGGCGCTGGCCCAGGGCAGCCGGAAATTGGGCGCCATCTCGCCGCTTCCGGGGCCGGACTCGAACCGGGCAACCGGCTGGCTGTTGCGACTGGCCGGCTGCTGCTGGCCTTGCGCGGCCAACGAGCCAGCAGCGGCGGCCGTGAACATCAGTGAAACGATCATGCTGCGCATCTCAGTCGTCCTTTTTGCCGGGAGTCTGCCGCGACGCCACTTGGCGCAAGGCAGGTTCGAGGTTCTGGGTGCCGCCCAGCCCGGTGTACACCACCCGGCCATCGGCGTCCGCAATCATGATCCAGGAAGTCGCGGGCGGACCGTAGGCCCGGGCCGCCACCCCGCTGGAGTCGTACAGGGCCCGGAACGGAGGGGCCTCGTCCTGCATGTACTGCCGCACGCCATCAAGGGTTTCAGCTATGGTGACGTTTATGCCGATGAATTCCACCGCGTCGCCGTACTCCTCATGCGCCTGCCTGAGCCTGGGCAGCATCGCCTCGCAGGAAGTGCACCACGTCGCCCAGAATTCGACGAGCAAGGGCCGCTTACCCAGCACATCGGCCAGATCGAAGCTCCCACCGGCGAGGTCGGGGATAACCACGGCGGGCGCTGCGTCGCCCACGGCTATCAGGGCGTCCTCCTGCGCGGCCAGTGGTGTCACTGCCAGTAACCATGTGCAGGCCAGCGCAGCAACAGCCCCGAACAGCCTCATTCCGTGACCGCCCTGACGGCCCTGTCCGACTTGTCCGCCCTGCCGGCTCCATTCCCGTACCGGCTCCGGACATAATCGTCCAGAATCGCGACAAACTCATCCACGATGCGGTCGCCCTTCAGCGTCACGCGCAATTGGCCATCCACGAAGACCGGCGCCTTGGGATCCTCGAACGTGCCCGGCAGCGAGATGCCTATGTCAGCATGCTTGCTTTCACCGGGTCCGTTCACGACGCATCCCATGACCGCCACCTTGAGCTCCTCCACACCGGGGTATTCCGAACGCCATGCCGGCATCCGGTCCCGCAGGTGATGCTGGATGTCCAGCGCCAGCTGCTGGAAGTAGGTGGATGTGGTGCGGCCGCAGCCGGGGCAGCTCGTCACCTGGGGCGTGAAGCTCCGGAGGTCAAGGCTCTGGAGGATCTGCTGCGCCACGCGGACCTCCTCGCTCCGGTCGCCGCCGGGCTCGGGCGTGAGCGAGACCCGGATGGTGTCGCCAATCCCTTCCTGCAGCAGGATCGCCAGCCCGGCCGCGCTTGCGACGATGCCCTTGGCACCCATGCCCGCTTCGGTGAGGCCCAGGTGCAGCGGATGGTCGCCGCGCGCGGCCAGGGCCCGGTACACGTCCACCAGATCCTGCACCCCGGACACCTTGGCACTCAGGATGATCCGGTCGTGCGCCATTCCCACCGACTCGGCGAAGGCTGCGCTCTGCACTGCGCTCTCTACCATGGCCGCCATGGTGACGTCCCGCGCGTCCTGGGGCGCGGCGGAGGCGGCGTTGGCGTCCATCATCGTGGTAAGGAGGTTCTGGTCCAGCGAGCCCCAGTTGACCCCGATGCGGACCGGCTTGTTGTTGGCCAGGGCCACCTCGATGATGGTGCGGAAGTGCTCATCCTGGCGCTTGCCGCCGACGTTCCCGGGATTGATGCGGTACTTGGAGAGAGCCCGCGCGCATTCAGGGAAGCGGGTGAGGAGCAGGTGGCCGTTGTAGTGGAA
>LLBY010087872.1_pt3 | contig 11608 bp, 8 predicted proteins | sample 1489401 | NCBI WGS metagenome assembly LLBY01 (sample SAMN04092656, study PRJNA295927) | soil metagenome | biome: Soil prokaryotic community; feature: Bulk soil; isolation source: soil from tomato rhizosphere | host: tomato cultivar Hawaii 7996 | place: South Korea | collected 2011-11-01 | reverse complement strand
TCGCAACTGTTGCAAGAAACTGAGCATTCCTGCCGTTGCATCAGAAAGAAGTTGCGAAGATTGTCCACTACCAACGATATGACAAAGGCCGCTGGAATTTAACTCCAGCGGCCTTTCTTGCCAATCGGTATTCAAAAAAATCAAGGCGGACAAGAAGTGGACCATCGATGGTGGCCTGGGCTATCCTTCGGAAAAATGCTCTCTGAAAGCACGAGAACCAGTGAGCTTCATCATTGGAAACCGAGACATGTTTGGCCTGACCTTAAGGTGCCGTTCGAAATTCCAGAAAAAACTTTCCCGAAAGGAAGCGATGCGCGCAAATCTATTCTGGACGCGATCGCTCACATCAACCCAAAAGACACAGGTGCAGCTCTTTGATCGTAAGGGCCGCGAAGACATCAAGGATGAACTCCAGCGACCTTCATCTTTAGGCTAATCTGACTCGAGCTCGGTTTGGGTTCGACATTTCAAAGCCGTCGGCATGCCAAAAGGTTTCTAATCCGACTCGGTCGTAGATTGCGATTTCATCGTCATAAATTGGGTACATGCCAACCAGATATATAGTTCTGTCCGGCAGCACAAACTTCGACTGTTCTTGATCGAGAAATGATGGCGCAAACAGAAGATACGCATTCATTTCTCCCTCTTCTGGCGAGATTGGGTCGTCTATCTTGAAGATATCACCGTATGAGAACCGCCTTTCACCAAAGAACGACGACGCAAAATAACCTGCAGCCATTCCCCAACAATCGCTTTGGCTCTCCATGGTAACGATTAGTTCAGGCGCACCAAATTTCCAATCAGGATGGTTTGCTGCCGACAAGTTACATGTGACGGCTGTAAGAAAACCTTGTTCGGGCAAGTCGGCGAAGAAGAAGATGTAAATGATCGGCTTGTCCGGACATTGAATCCTCTTGATCGTAGTGACTTGGCCAAATCTGGCTTCAAGTGCATCGAGCCAGAGCTTTCCAAAGTGCTCACCGTTCATCATGGTTCCCGCTAGACTCACGTTTGTACCGGTTCAGGATCTCGCAGATTTCCTCTGCCGATCGGTTGAAGTGATCGGGCAGTGCGCCCTCTATTCCTGTTAGGCTTGCCGAAATCTTGCGGCCGACTTGCATTTTTTATAAGACTCTGAATATCTAATACCGATCATTTTTGTTTTGGACAAAGCTGTTCTCGTATAGTCGATATAAAACTCGTCAACATCGCTCCAGGCTAGCTTCATCGGTTTGAACAACGTCTTCATTTCGATACCGGAACGATTGACCTTTAACTGAACCGCGCCCGGGATCAGTGTGTATTAAGCACACCAGAAAACCAACTCCGAAAAAGGCGATACCAATAACGCTCCATATCGCTCCGTCTCCAGTAAAGTAAATAAGACACACAAATAGTGCGGCCATTGACTCGTGGACCATCGTTCTAATATTATGCGCAGACCTCGCGAACACTGGTCTTGAATCGAGTTCCACCAAACTCGAAAACCCGGAACTCGAATCTAATTTGATGTGGCTGGTCCTCTAGCCTGCGTTTCGCCCGGCGCATCCTTCCGCTCCAGCCTGAGACATATCCAAAAACCTTCACTAAGGAGATTGCCATGAGCCAGTCACCAGTAAATATTGTGTACCCGATCGATGGGGCAAGTTATCCAATTGTCGATCCAGCCTGTAAGGTGCAGTCGGCCTACTTCACAGCCAGTTTCGGGACAACGTGCGCCGGCGGACCTCACACCGTAAAGTGGGGCTTCGATAACACGGAGGTCGGCCGGGCACAGTTCTACGATCAGTTCAGCGCACAGTTCACCTGGAAATTGCCGGCAGGATCACATGAGTTCTGGGCCGCTTCTCAGTGTGGAGATGCCAGGGTTAAGTTCAGCATCGGATAATAAACGGCAGTCCTGATGCTCTGATTTAAGGCTGGATATTTTTGCTGCTGGATCTCAACGCAGCAACGTAGTGGACTGTCTTTTTTTCGAATCAAAGACAGACACAAAAACTCACCCTAATGACATTGTTGATAGAAGTGTGCTCAATACTGCTATCACAAGGAGATACTCACCATGGCCGCTAAACTCAATACCTACTTCCAGACGTTTAAGACAGATAACCTCGGTCAGATATTCATGACCGGCATCCTGGATGTGCAGGCCTATAACAAAGTCCACATCGAAATCATTCAGTGGCCTCACGCGCCGGTCAGCATGCAGGTCTCATGTATGATGGGCAAAATAAGTGGCTCAACGCTGGCGCAAGTCGTAGGCCAGTTTCCGCTCGGAACCGCGGGCGTCATACACTCGTTCGACGTGATTGGTCCCGACTTCAGCGTGGTGCTGACTGGTGGGACACCGAAAACGGATGTGCCCATACAAGCATGGGTCTTTCTTCACTGAGCGCGCGCAGACAACACCACACTAACGAGTTGCCGCCCGCAACACACGGGCGGCAGTTCATCATTCTAAAAATGTAATCAAACTGTTGCAGTGCTTCCACGTTCTTATGTCTTCAATAAAAAGATATTGCAAGTAGAAAGTTTCTTGGATACGATGCGGCCCCTCCGAAGCCCCAAGGTGTTGAAATTGTATTAATCCCTCGAACGAGTACCCGGTTAGTCTCTCTCTATAAATAAGCCCGACCTAGCGATTCGAACATTCAGTCAACGTTCGAGATGGCCCCGTGTGTTGTGCTCGATACCCAGAGCATTCTAACCACAGCCGAAGACTCGTCGGAGTGCGCTCAGTTCCTCGCGTAAAGCCGAAATAGTTGCCGGCCCTGTCAATTCAAAAGGGGTTTACGTCGTGAATACATACCATCCTTTTCGCCCAAGGGTTGTGCGAATCACACAAACAATTCTGTTGATTCTCGCCAGCGTCACTTTCGGTAAAGTGACTGCAGCCGAGTTAGGAAGCGCGCATGCCGGCACAGATGTCGTGCGCCGCGCCACTTCAATTTACGAACCCGTCTCATCCGAAATAAACAAAGCCGACTCGCCTGATGCGATCAAGTGGTTGCGGACGTCGGCGTCACTGCAACAACAACTTCCAGCGCCTGTTCCCACTTGCAACACCATGATCACAGCCAAGGTGGTCGCGATCGATCAGGTGCAAACTTACAATCGCTTCGGCGCTTTCAACCCCGCAGGTATGCAGTACGCTCTCGAGCGCGACGTGGTCCAGAATTCTGCGGGTGTTTATCAACTGAAACCAGGCAAACGCCCGCGACCAATCGTGTTGCGTGTCAACGTGGGCGATTGTTTGCAGGTAAACTTCACCAATCGTCTTCAGGATCCGCGCCCGGACAACAATTCAACTGCAACCCGCAAGGCGTCAATGCACGTCAACGGGCTCAACTATGTCGATAACATAAAGTCTGATGGCGCAAATGTAGGACAGAACCCTTCCTCACTCGTCAAGCCTGGCGATTCAATTGTCTACACATGGTACGCCGGCAAGCAGGGCGTTTACATGATCAACTCGATGGGCGCGGCGGCCGGCGGCGAAGGTGACGGCGGCCAGGTTGATCTGGGACTGTTTGGCTCGGTCAATGTCGAGCCGCGTGGTTCGAAGTGGTATCGCTCGCAGGTAACCGCAGCTCAACTCAACGCGGCGATTGTTCCCACGCCGAATAACCTGCTGAAGATCAACTACGAAGCAATGTTTCCCGTAGGACATCCTGACGCAGGCTTTCCAGTGCTGAACATGCGTCGCGGCAATGAGATCGTTTACACCGACATCAACGCCATCATCACGGACCCGTCCGGCACGCTTCAGGAAGACTGCACCCTCGCGCCGCCGTCAAGCACTTGCGGTCAACCGTTCCGTGAGTTCTCAGTGATCTTTCATGATGAGATCAAGGCGGTCCAGGCTTTCAAGATGCTCGATGAAGAGTTGTTTCACGGAGTCCGCGACGGCTTCGCGATCAACTACGGATCTGAGTCGCTGGGCGCGAGGTTAGTAGCCAATCGACTCAAGGTGGGACCGGCGAAGAATTGCAACGAATGTAAGTTTGAAGAGTTTTTCCTTGAATCGCATCCCCAGGGCGATCCGGCGATCATCGTGAAGAGAGACGCCAACAACGTTGCCGTCGAGGCCCTCTTCCCGGACGACCCATCAAACGTTCATCATTCGTATCTGAACGATCCGGTACGTTTCCTTAACGTTCATATTGGACCAAAGGAAACGCATGTATTTCACTTGCACGCGCACCAGTGGCTACAAAGTCCGCGGGATCAGAATTCAACATACCTCGATTCGCAAACCATCTCACCCGGCGCGGCTTTCACTTACGAGATCAACTACGGCGGCAGCGGAAACCGGAACATCAATCCCGGCGACTCTATCTTCCATTGCCACCTCTACCCGCATTTTGCGCAAGGCATGTGGGAATTGTGGCGCAACCACGATGTGTTCGAACGAGGCACACCCGATCGCAGCCTGCCTGATGCCGAGATTGCCGGCGGTGTTCCGACACCGGCCATAGTGCCGATTCCCGGTAAACCGTTACCGGTGATGCCGACGGCTCAATTCAAGGGATATCCTTTTTACATTGCCGGCGAGGTGGGCCACCGTCCGCCGCAGCCTCCGCTTGACGCGGAGTGGGATGGTGGTTTGCAGCGGCACATCATTCTGCAAGCCAGTTCGATCGACGGTAAAGACGCCATTGAACCCCACTTCCTCGCGGATCCAGTCGCCTCACGGGTGTTGGCAACCAACAATGATCCCAATCCATTTCCACCGGGTCATCCGCTTCACGACCAATCAATCCTGCTCGCGTTTGCGCGCAAGCTGAAGTCGGCACAGTGGCGGCCGCTTCAACCCTCGGGCGAACCACAGGAACAAGTGGCTATGAGTTTTCATGATGGAACTCTATTTCCGAGTGTGTCCTTCGAAACCAAGTACGGCTGGAAAGCGAGAGGCTATCCGACGTCTTATCCTGACGGCACGACAAACGCAGACGCGCTGTTCTTAGTTAACGGATTACCGGCCATCGCCGGCGCTCCGTTCGCCAATCCTTGCCCGCAGGGGACGACTGTTCGGCCCTATCGCACGGCGTACATCCAGTTCGACATGGTTGTAAACAATTTCAAGTGGCACGACCGGCAAGCGAGAATCACTATGCTTGAAAAGGACGCACTTGATACGAACCAGAACCCACCGAATCCGGAGCCGATATTTTTCCGGGCTAACTCCGGTGAGTGTGTGAGGTTTGCCGCCACCAACCTGATTCCCGGAAATCTCAATCTGGACGACTTTCAGATCTTTACACCGACCGACACCATCGGCCAGCACATTCACCTCGTGAAGTTTGACGTGACTTCGTCAGACGGCGCGGGCAATGGTTGGAATTATGAAGACGGCACCTTCTCGCCCGACGACGTGAGAGAGCGGATTGCGGCGATTCGCGAATTTAACGGCTGTTCCACCGGGCCAGTCAACGATCCGAATTGCCCCGTACCGAAACCGCATCCCGTGTTCGGCACCGGCGACAAAGGTCAATTCCTCGGCGCTCAAACCACAATACAACGCTGGTGGGCGGATCCACTCGTTAACAACGCGGGCCAGGATCGCACGATTCGAACAGTGTTCACTCACGATCACTTTAGTCCGAGTTCACACCAGCATCACGGACTCTACGGCGCGCTCGTAGTTGAACCGCGCAACTCTGCGTGGCAGAAACTCGACGGCACACCACTGGGCGGCAGACCGGATGGAGGACCGACTTCATTCGCGGCCAACATCATTCCACCGGCAGGGGAGCAGAAGCCTTTCCGAGAGTTCAATCTGGCGTTCGCCGATTTTGCCATCGTCTATACAGACGATTTGCAACCAGTAAATCCGCCGGGACGCAAGGAGGCTGATTTACCGATCGCGATCGAACCCACGCCCGAACCACATCCCGAAGCTATTTCGGCGGCTGATCCGGGCACCCAGCTCATCAACTATAAAAACGAGCCGATCCCATTGCGTATCGGTGCAAAAGACTCGAGCGGCGAGTTCAAACAGAAACCCGGCGACGCCGGCGATCTCTCGAAAGTGTTTGACTCCAGCATACACAACGATCCCTTCACACCACTGCTACAAGCTTACGAAGGTGACCGCACGATGGTGCGCCTGATCCAGGGTGCGCAGGAAGAGCAGCACGTCTTCAATATCCACGGCTTGAAGTGGCTCTTTGAACCGTCGTCTCCAAATTCCGGTTTCAGAAATGGCCAGCAGATCGGGATCTCGGAACACTTCGAGTTTGAAGTTGGTCCAATTCCGTTCGGCGACAACAAGCTCGCCCGGAGATTTACGGATCTGCTTTACTCGTCGGCCGCGACCGACAATCTGTGGGACGGCATGTGGGGCATCATGCGCGTGTACCAGGGAATTCAACCGCAGTTTGATACGCAGGCGGCGGGAGCATTGCGTTCAGGCAGCGGCGGCCTCGCGCCTTTGCCCGACAATACTGCCGGAGAAGTCGCAAACAAGAGTGCGTTCTTCAACTCAGTCTGTCCTACAAATGCGCCGCCGCGTCCATACACTGTCTTTGCCGTGCTCGCGCGCGATCTATTACCGGAACAAGCGCTCATCTACAACGATCACTTCCGTCGCGTAATCGAGGATGAAGACGCGATCATGTTTGTGAACAAGGAAGACTACGACCGGCTGCAGTCCGGCGATCTAAAGCCGGAACCGTTGATCCTGAGAGCCAATGCGGGTGACTGCATCAAGGTTACGCTGATCAATCAATTGCCGGCGGTCGTTCCCGAACATGATAGTTGGAACATGATGCCGATGATCGTCAACCGGTTCAATTTCAACCAGGTGCGTACGTCCAATCGTGTCGGGTTACATCCGCAGCTCGTCGTCCTAAACAGTCGCAACAACGACGGGTCCGCGGTTGGTTTTAATCTCGATTCGACTGTTGGACCAAACGAGCAAATCACCTACACGTGGTATGCCGGTCATCACAAGCTCGGCTCGGACGGACTGCCGGCGGAGATCCCGGTCGAGTTTGGTTCGATTAACCTGCGCGACATGGGCGATGTCATCAAGCATGCTTCGCACGGAGCAATCGGCTCGCTCATCATTGAACCGCAGGGATCGACCTGGGCGATAGATGCCAATAGCCGCGCGATTGCTGACATCTTCGTCAACGGGATACAGCAGACGATGTTCCGCGAGTTTGTCGTGCACTACCAGGACGACTTGAGTTTGCAATTCAGGCCGATCTGGTCCCAGTTCCCGACACCCAAGCCACAGCCACTGCGCAACATCGGCGCCACCGACGATGCCGAAGACAGCGGCATGAAGGCGTTCAACTATCGCACTGAACCTTTCTGGCTTCGCATGGGAGTAAACATCGACACGCCGGAGGAGGAGCAAAACGATCTGGACTTCTCCAACGTGCTCAGCTCGATCGATCCAAATCCGGGTTGTGGTGGTCCATGCGGTGATCCGGCGACGCCTCTCTTCGAAGTAACGGTCGGAACACCGGTGCGCTTCCGCGTGCTGCATCCGGCCGGGCATCCGCGCCAACACGGCTTCACGCTCTTTGGACATCACTGGCAATTCGAGCCGTGGACCAACAACTCGACGGTGCAGGGCGTAAACCCGTTCACCTTTGAAGTCGGTTCGGATAGCGGCATTGGGCCAACGCGGCATGTAAACATCCTGACCACGTCCGGCGGGCAGTTTCGTGTTCCAGGCGACTACCTATACCGGACGCAGGATAGCTTCAACTTCTCCGGTGGTGGGCTATGGGGCATCTTCCGCGTGAAACCGCTGCAATGAGGTTGGTTGTGATTTCATCGACGGCCCTTGGGATTTGCCGAGGGCCGCACCAACTTAGCTTTGTCTCAAAGTCAGGAGGTCGCACTTGGACACGGTCAGTACCGTCCGCGATAGCGGATGGGTCGCTGATCAGCCTTTGATATTGAATCCGAAGATTTAACCCACCCGCTACCGCGAGGTGGTACTGACTGTGTCCAAGCAAGATCTTGGAGGTGAACATTGCGCATACTGATCTCAACATTCTGTCTTGCTTTATCGACCGCGTTGGTTGCAACGGCGCAGATCGGTGGTCCGATCAAAACCAGGATCGTTTCCCAACGCTTCGAGCACGAAGGCATTGCGGTAGATTTTTCAGTGGCCGCGCCTGACGACCGTGGCCTCGTTGCCGGATCGAATGCTGTCGCCGCCTTCCGAATCACCGACGCACGTACCGGTGAGCCACTCACCGGACTGCACCCGAACGCATGGATCAGTTCTCGCATAGGTGAACGTGTTCCTAACGATGTCGAGTGCAAAGATAAGATTGCTTCGTTCATGGGCGGGCTGCTGAGCGTGCGACCCGACATCGACCTCAACAGTTATCTGGTTTGGACCATCAATCACGACAATACGATCTCGGTAATCAATCCACAGATCGCCTTCAGTCGCACCAAGCTCGAGAATCTGATTGTCTTGCCGGGCGCGGGCGCTGACTGGACGTTTTCAAAATCCAACGACGTTCTTTACGTAACGCTCCCGGAGCTCTCGGCCGTGGCTGTCGTTGACACAGTCACAAGAAAAGTCACGCAAACGATTCCCTTAAAATCGGGAACCAAACCGCGACGCATCGTCCTCGATTCAAGCGGCAGCCACGCGCTCGTGGGCCTCGATGATTCACCGTTTGTTGCCATCATCGACACTAAGGCCAACAAGCTGGCGGCAATGATCTCTACGGGAGAGGGATTACACCAGATCGAGTTTGAGCCGGCTGGCCGTTTCGCGTACGTGAGCAACAGCAAAGCTAATACGGTTTCAATCATCGACACGAAAAAGTTGGCGAAGGTTTCTGACCTCAGTGTCGGCGATACACCGGTGCCGATAGCTTACAGTTCCGCCAGCCGCTCGTTTTATGTAGCTTCACTCAACGGCGCTGCAATTTCAGTGATCGATCCGGTAAAGCAGCGAGTGGTTACTACTATTCCGACTGAGCCCGGTGTGATCGCGTTGCGGTTTGCTCCGGACGGACGCTTTGGTTTTCTTGTCAACCAGGTCAAAAGCACCGTTTCGATTCTCGATGCAGCCACTAACAAGATCGTCGCCGGCGCGAAAGTAGTCAAAGACCCCGACCAGGTGGTTTTCACGCGCGGTTATGCCTACATCCACTCCATCGGTTCGGAAAAGTTTTCGTTGATCGAGTTAACTGACTTCACCAAAACAACCCCCGCCCCGGTCGATATACAGGGAGGACAAAAAGCACCTGACACGATGCCTGAAGAGATCGGCGTCGCCGATATGATCGCGCCAACACCCGAAGGCAACGCCGTAATGATCGCCAACAACCCCGATCAGCTTCTTTATTACTACGTCGAAGGGATGATGGCGCCGATGGGCACCTTCAGCAATTACAAGCGCCGTCCAAGGGCGTTGCTGTTGCTCGATCGGAGTCTCTCCGAAACGGCGCCGGGGATTTATTCGACCAACATCAAGCTGCGCCATAGTGGTCGTTTCGACGTGCCGGTATTGCTGGACCAGCCACGTCTTCACAAATGCTTTCAACTCGAGGTTGGACCATCGCCTGAAGGTGAGAGTGAGCGTGTAGGAGTGTCTATCGCCGTCGAGCCAATGTTCAAGTCCGATCGGGTTAAGACAGGCGAAACCGTGTCGCTCAAGTTCAAGATCGTCGATTCGGTGACCAAACAACCGCTCAAGGGTCTTAGCGACGTGACCGTGCTGGTTTTTCAACAACCCGGAATCTGGCAGCAACGACAGGTCGCGAAGGAGATCGATGCGGGCGTTTACGAGGTAACACAGGTCTTTCCGAGCTCGGGGTTATTCAACGTCATGATAGGTGCAACGTCGCGAGGCGTGGCATTTGCCGACTTACCATTCGAAACGGTGAAGGTGTTTGATGAGTAACAGATTACTGCTGGCCGCAACGTTGTCGATTGTCGTGATTTGTTCTTGTGAGGGTGTCGCGACGGCGCAACCACGTCCACCGGAAAATGATGTGTCGTCAGCTTCGGCCAAATATTTCCCCAACCTCGTCATGCGTTCGCAGGATGACGTACCCGTTCATTTCTACGAGGATCTATTAAAGGGCAAGGTGGTTCTGATCAACTTTATCTTTACGACTTGTCAGGGAGTTTGTTCGCCAATGACCGCCAATCTTGCGCGCGTGCAAAGTTACCTGGCTGAGCAAATGGACAAGGAAGTCGTGATGATCTCGATCAGCGTGGATCCGGAGACGGATACGCCCGGCGTGCTGAAGAAGTATGCAGCTAAATTCAAGGCCGGGCCCGGTTGGTATTTTCTGACGGGCGAAAAAAGGAATGTCGATTGGGTGCTCTACAAGCTCGGTGGATACGTCGAGGAGAAACAGCAACATACCAGTCTGCTGATTATCGGGAATGAAGCGACGGGAGAATGGATGAAAGTCAACGCCATGGGGGCTCCATCAGAGATCGCCAGCCTCGTCACGAAGTTGCTCAAATAGGTTCATCCACAGATTACACAGAGTTTTTATTCATCAAAACGAATGACATCACTTGTTCCCAGACTCATCTTGATATTGCTTGTATTCTGTGTGCACAGCGCATTCTCACAGAGTCGCAGCGGTCTCACCGATCAGGAAAAACGTGGCAAGGAGATTTACGTCAAAGGTGAAAATGGTCCAAATGCGATAACCGCGACCCTCGGCAACAGCGATCTGGAAGTGCCTGCATCTTCGTTTTCATGCGCGAACTGTCATGGACGTCGTGGCGAAGGAACACGAGAGGGAGGATTGCAGCCGCCGCCTATCGATTGGGAAACAATCACGAGACCTTCCATGTCTCCGCTCACACGCCGGCCACGTCCCGCATATGACGAGACAACGTTGACGCGCGCCATCACCAGCTCGCTGGATCCGGCAGGTGGTCGCCTGCATCCCGCGATGCCGCATTACAAGATGACGAGCGCGCAGATGGCCGATTTGATCGCTTATCTCAAGCAGGTCGGAAAAGAATCCGATCATGAGATTGGTGTAACTGACGAGGCAATCAAGGTTGGAGCGGTGTTGCCGTTGAGCGGCTCACTGGCAAAGATCGGGGAGGATATTAAGTCAGTTCTCGTGGCGAGCTTCGCGGATATAAATCGTCAGGGTGGAATTTATGGTCGTCGTTTCGAGTTGCTAGTGGAGGATTCAGGAGGGACTTCCGCGCTGACTCTCGAGGCGACGAGACGATTGATCGATCAAGATGTCTTTGCATTGGTCGCGAGCTTTGAACCGGGAGACAGCGGCGCTATCGACGAGCTAATCAAGAGCAAAGAGATTCCGCTCGTTGGACCATTGACACTCTCGCCGCGCCTGACGCTCCCGCCCAATCCTTATATTTTTTACATGTTTCCGACTTTTGCGGATCAGGTCCGAACGCTCGTGGACTTTGCCAACGTTACGGCGCAGGGCAAGCGAGCGCGATTGGGAGTTGTTTATTCACGAAACAACTTCAATCAGGACGCGCTTTCAGGACTGCGCGCTCAAGCCAGAATGTATGCGATGGAAATCGTTTTCGAGCAGGAATACGAAGCCGGTAAATTGAACGTCTCCGAAGCGGTCGAGCTGCTTAAAAAGAAACAGGTAACTGATGTTTTCTTTTT
>LLBY010057404.1_pt3 | contig 11611 bp, 15 predicted proteins | sample 1489401 | NCBI WGS metagenome assembly LLBY01 (sample SAMN04092656, study PRJNA295927) | soil metagenome | biome: Soil prokaryotic community; feature: Bulk soil; isolation source: soil from tomato rhizosphere | host: tomato cultivar Hawaii 7996 | place: South Korea | collected 2011-11-01 | reverse complement strand
AACCAAAAAAGGAATATAATGTAAAAGAGAATCATCAACTTTGAAAGTCTTAGTTAATAATTCCATTTCGTATTCTGAAATTAGTAAGCTTAAATCGCACCGATAAATTGCAGCTAATTCTCTTTTGAAAATATCTGAAAGATAATCTTGAAAAGTCAATGTTCTGGCTTGCTTAAAAGCTGTTTCTCTTGCTTTTCTGAGAAAATGTAGGTCTTCAGTGTCTAATATTCGTATGGCATTGGGACAATTTTCAGCAACTCTCCAACCATATTGTTCTTCTATCATAAAGCGATCAAATAAAACAATTGAAGGATTTAATTGGGTAATTAAAGCATCAAAACTGTTGTTATTTAACTTTATATGATGCGTGATAATATTTTGATTTTCTAATGGATAAGAAAAATCAGATTTGCTAGCAGAAGATAGAAATGTAATTTTGTAATTCACTTTTTGGAACAACGTTATGAGTTGAAGCATTCTACTTCCAGCAGCAGTAGAAGTTGGTTCTGGCCAAACGGTTCCTATAATTACTAAATGATTTTGCATGTAACAAAGATAAAATTAAGAATCAATAATTTTGACTTGGAATTTGGAATTTAATGTTTGAAATTTGAAGGAATTATATTTATAAAAAAAATTGAATGAAATCTTTTTTTACTTATTGTCCCAATTGTCAGTCCACTCATTTTATATTTGAAAATAATTTTCGTTTTCACTGTCAAGATTGTGATTTTACTTATTATCATAATATTGCTGCAGCTGTAGCAATTGTCTTTACATTTGAAGATAAGGTATTATTTACAGTTCGTAATGTTGATCCAGACAGAGGGAAATTAGATTTACCAGGTGGATTTATTGACCCTAATGAAACTGCAGAAGAAGCATCTTGTAGAGAAATAAAAGAAGAATTGGGTTTAAATTTACTTCCAAAGGATTTAAAATACATTACTACTTCCCCAAATAATTATTTGTATAAAGATGTACCATATCGGACAATGGATATTTTTTATGAATATAATTTAGAATCCGATAATATTTCTGTAATTGCCAAAGATGAAATTCAAGAATTAGTTTGGATAAAGCGTTCAGAAATTGATTTGAATAAAATAGGTTTTGTTTCTATAAGAAAAGTAATGGGTAAGTATTATTGTAATTAATTATTTGTATGTTTAAAATTACTTTTACTTGCTTTGTACTATTTTTTGCAATTTTTTTAGGTTTTGCTAATGAAGAAACCAATGCCTGTAAAAGTTTCTTATTTTGAAGGTTTAGAACATATTTTATCAGTCAATTAAAATTGACATGGTGGAAAAGAATAAAAGTTTAATTGAAGAAAACAATATGGTACAGTTTTAGATTTTTCAGACAGTTTCATTTTATAAATTCAGGCTAAGTTTTTTTCTTTTTTAAAACTTTATGCACAATTATGAAAACCATTTGGCATAGGTCTATAAGAATAGTATTGTAATACTTCTTCAATGGCAAATTGTAAAGCTTTATTTATAGGTAATATTAAATTTCCTAATTTAAAATCTATTTGTGAAAGATTCATGTAATAATCTGTAAAAATGGGAACTGAAAGACCATTATTAATTTCTTCATTTGATTTTTCAAAAGCTTCTTTTTGTCCCTCTTTAATAATTTTACATGTAGCTAAACGATATTGTCCATATTTATCTTTATTGGCACCAAAACCAAATAACCTACATATTAAACCTCTATATTTATAATCATTACAACTTCCTGTGTTTTTATCCATAATCGATAACGGAGCATAAATAAAACAGGTTGCTTTTTTGTTTTTTTGCAGTTTGTTTAAAACTTCCTGTGCAGTTCCATTTAAATAGAGATGAAATGCCCATGGCAAAAACTCCAGAGGAGAGGCATCTATTTCAGGATTTGTGCAGCATTTTCCACAACCAGCTACACAACTTAACTTAGTATGTTTTTGAAAGCTTATAATTTCTAATTCAAGTTTAGAAAATAATGCTTCCACTAATAGCACTCGCTTTTCTATAGACATATTTTTTATGCAAGGTACGTTTAAAAGCAGGTTATAAATATTTTTTTATGAAAGTTTTAGATATTGATTTTAATTAATCGAATCTGTTTTTTGTATTACAGTTGGTTTAGGAATAACAACTGGTGTTGCAACAATTTTTGGTTTATTATTTTTATCTTTAACTGGAATTAAAATTTCTGTAATAAACTCAGAAGGTTTAGTCGTGTTTGAACGGTCTTTTTTATGAATTTCAGTAATTTTATAATCTTTATCTAAAATATACTCTTCATTTTGTTCTATAAATGCTAAGGCTTTTGTCCAAACTTCTTTTCTGTGACTATAACTTCCTTTCAAAGTTATTTTTAAAGCACTATATTCTTCTTGATAATGACCAGTAATATCGCTTAATGGTGTGGTTAAGATTTCTTCCTCTATTGGAATACAAGCAGCAAAATATAATGGTTCATCGTTAATGTTCCAAGATGCAAATTGAATAAAGGCATCTCCATTAATAACAATATCATTTTGCTTTACAAATTTTTGTAAGTTCTGTAAAGCATTGTTACTTCTTATGGGGAACTCCGTTAAACTACAAGAATCTTTTTGTTGAATATAATAACTGGCGTGACTGTTAACAACTCCATTGATTAAAATATTAAAATTACTTATTTCGTTAATTAAGTATTCATTAATATTTTCAAGTCCGTGTTCTATTTTTGAAGTAAACATAAACTCGTTACCACCTTTTAAGAATGAAAGTAATTTTTCATTAAAAGTTAAACTTCCTTTTATTCCCCAAATTACTTTTGTTTCTCCTTTTTCTTCATGAAATTTCCAATACAAGTTGTACTTTTTATCTCCTTCTTGTTCCAATTGGTAAATAGAATCAGTGCCAAAAAGTTGTGTAGTTGTTATTTTAGTTGCATCCCAATTTATGAATGCTCCTTCTCCATAAGTAATTTCAGAAAGTGAGGTTTTTGTATTTGAATTTAATTCAGGATACCAACTATTCCAATTTTTATAGTCATTAATATATTGAAAAATAGTGTTTTTCGAGTTAGCAATTGTTTTTTTACTTTTGTAATTAAACTCATTAGGTTGAGTGGCAATAAATACAATGAAAGCAATAGATAATAGTAATAAAAGTAGAAAAATATATTTTGCTATTCTCATTTTTTTGGCAAATTAGGGTTTTCCAAATATATAAAATTAATCCTTTAAATAGAATTTTATGAAAAATAATAAGCCTATAAATAATAGAAAGCCAAATAGTATCCAATAAATGCCTTTATATTGAGATTTTAACTCTTTTAAATCTTTACGATATACATATATCATGACAAAAATAAAAGCAATAACGAAAAATATAGCAAAATACCATTGACCTGTTGAAAACATGATTATAATTTTTTTACAAAAGTAAGAAATGAAACAAGCATTTAAATAAATTTACTGGAATAAAATAGTGTAAAAATGAAAAAACAATTAGAAGCAGTTGCTTTATTTCACAAAACCTATAATTTAGGAATTAGTCATGAAGTAAAAGCAACTATAAGTGAGCAAAAAAAGCAACTTCGTTATGATTTAATGAAAGAAGAAAATGAAGAATATTTTGAAGCAGCTCAAAAGAATGATATAGTAGAAATAGCAGATGCTCTAGGCGATATGTTATACATTTTATGTGGAACTATTTTAGAACATGGTTTGCAATATAAGATTGAAGAAGTTTTTGACGAAATTCAAAGAAGTAATATGAGTAAACTAGGAGAAGACGGAAAACCAATCTATAGAGAAGATGGAAAGGTAATGAAAGGACCTAATTATTTTAAACCTAATTTTGAGCCTATATTGAAATAAAGGCAATATTTTCAAAACTACTATAAAAAAGAAGCGATTTTCAAAATGAAAATCGCTTTTTATCATTAAATTTTAAACACTGAATACTGATCACTTTAAACTGAACACTAAATCTTCACTGTCCATCCAAAAGTATCTTCGTCTATTTTATATTGAATATTGTTTAGTTTCTCTTTTAATTCTAAAGCTAAAGGATTGTCTAATTTTGGTAATTCATAGTAAGTATCTTTATATTCAAAGCCTACTATAGGATTTATTACAGCAGCAGTTCCTGCTCCAAAAATTTCTTGTAAAGTTCCATTTTTTGCAGCAGCAACAAGTTCGTCTACAAGAACAGATCGAACTTCTACATTTATATTTTCTCTTTTTGCTAAATCAATAATGCTTTTTCTTGTAATTCCATCCAAAATTCTTTCACTTGTAGGAGCTGTGTATAAAGTATCATTAATTCTAAAGAAAACATTCATGGTTCCAGCTTCTTCCAATTTGGTATGAGTAGCATCGTCTGTCCAAATGATTTGTTGATAACCTTTTTCATTTGCTAGTTTTGTTGGATAAAATTGAGCTGAATAATTTCCAGCAGCTTTTGCAGCTCCAATTCCTCCATTAGCAGCTCTACTAAAATGTTCTGCAATTAGGACCTTAACTTCACCAGAATAATATGATTTTGCTGGAGAAAGAATAATCATAAAACGGTAATAAACAGCAGGAGCAGCAACAACACCTTTACCAGTAGCAATCATAAACGGTCTTATGTATAAGGAATTACCTTTTCCTTTTTTTACCCATTCTTTTTCTATTTCTAATAATTGCTTTAAACCGCCCATGAAAACTTCTTCAGGAACTTCTGGCATTGCCATTCTAACAGCACTCTTGTTAAAACGTTGGTAGTTTTGATCTGGTCTAAAAAGCCAAACTGCATCATTCTCATCTTTAAAAGCCTTCATTCCTTCAAAAATGGCTTGACCATAATGAAATACTTTTGCAGAAGGATCTATCATAAATGGAGCATAAGGTTCTATAGATGGTTTTTTCCAAACTCCGTTTTCATAATCACAAACCAACATGTGATCAGTAAAAGTATTTCCGAAACTTAATTTTTCAAAATCAACTTCATTAATCTTTGATACAGAAGCTAGTTTTATATCGATATCTGCTATAGTTTTAATTTCCATTTTTTAGTTGTTTATCTAGATTTATTAAAAAAAAACCAAAGGAATCTGCACCTTATGGATTTTCGTTGCAAATTTAACAAAAAAAGATTTGTTCTTTAATAATGTTAAAGAAAATAAATAATGATATTATCAGCAAAAAAATTTTATTTTTAAACAATTAATTTATTTTTGTAATAAATAAAATTTAATAATGATGAAAAAAATATTTTTTGTTGCAGCCTTAACACTATTACTAGTAAGTTGCCAAGATAAAAAACAAACGGAAGTTGTAGTAGAAGAGACGCAAAATGAGAGTCCTTATGCTTCTTTTGGTGATTCAATTGCTTCTGAAGGAGCTTTATCTTCTGCTGAAATGATGCAAAAATTTGAAACATTAAAAGAGGGAGATACTTTAGATGTTAAATTTAAATCTTCAATTAATAGTGTATGTAAGAAAAAAGGCTGCTGGATGACTTTAGATTTAACAAATGAAAAAGAAACTTTTGTAAAATTTAAAGATTATGCTTTTTTTGTTCCTAAAAATGCTGAAGAAAAAGAAGTTATTGTAAATGGGAAAGCTTTTGTGAGTATCGAAAGTGTAGAAGATTTACAACATTATGCTAAAGATGCTGGAAAATCTAAAGAAGCTATAGATAGTATTACAGAGCCTAAAGTAACTTATTCTTTCCTAGCTGATGGAGTTTTAATTGCTAAATAAATAATGAAGAATTATCTTTTACTATTTGTTATTGTCTTTTATTTTGGCTGTAATCAAAAAGAGGAAAATACTGAGGTTGTTTTAGAAAAAACAGAATTTGACATGTATGAATTCTCTGAAATGGCAGGATTAATGGAGCAAATGTATGCTGAAAACAAAAAAATAAAAGAAAGTATTGAAAAAGGGGAATCAATTGGGAAGTTTCCAGACTATTTTTCAACTATTTATGAAGCCGAGTTAACCGATAAAAATGATAGAGATACTTTTTTTAATGAACAAGCAAAAATATTTATTGAAGCACAGCAAATGATATATGAGGATAATAAAGATGTTAAAGATCATTTTAACCGTGCAATTGATGCATGTATTCAATGTCATCAACAAAAATGTTTAGGTCCAATTCCAAAAATAAAGAAATTGTACATAAAATAAATAAGACAAAGAGTTTAGGATTTTCTTAAACTCTTTTCGTTTTAAACTAATTCTATTATGAAAAGAGAAATTATAACTACTAATGACGGTTCTTCTAGTATTTTTTTACCAGAATGGAACGAGAGTTATCACTCTAAATTTGGAGCTATTCAAGAAGCTAAACATGTTTTTATAAAGAATGGGCTAGATTTGTTTCATAAGGAAGATAGTATTTCTATTTTAGAAATAGGTTTTGGTACAGGTTTAAATGCATTTATAACTTTACTTGAAGCAGAAAAAAGAAAGCAAAAAACAAATTATGTTGGAGTAGAGGCTTATCCTGTTTCATTAGAAGAAATTAAGCTGTTGAATTACCCAAATCAATTAGAAGCTATGGACAAAAACGATTTGTTTATTAAAATGCATCAAACAGATTGGGAAATGGAGCATTTGATATCAAATTATTTTATAATTAAAAAGAGAGAACAATTTTTTAATACTATAACAGATGAAAATGCATTTGATTTAATTTATTTTGATGCTTTTGGATTTCGTGTGCAGCCCGAGTTATGGACAGAAGAAATATTTCAAAAAATGTTTAATGCTTTAAATCCAGAAGGAATATTAGTAACTTATGCTTGTAGAACAGTTATTAAAAAGGCTATGCTTGCGGCTGGCTTTACTGTTGAAAAATTACCAGGAGCACCCGGTAAACGAGAAATGTTGCGTGCAAAAAAAGTCTAATTCTGTATAAATAATTAATAAGTTGTGATTTTAAATTTTAAATTTAGTATAATATTAGCAATATTTTCACATTTCATAACGTTCTAATATTAAAAAAAAGAGTATATTTACATTAAGTTCTTATACCAGAGTCTAACAAATATTAATTGAATTAGAATGACTAGATCGATGTATTCCTATTCAAAATCTATACTTGAAAGAGTAAGTTTTGATCCAAAACTATTTTGTAAAGAGTTAGAAAAAGCAATAAAAATATTATTGCCTTATGAAATTGACCAATTAAGAGATTGGTTAATACAATTTACTGAAGAAAAACCAGAATTGAGGCAGTGTTTAATTTACATAAACTAAAATAAAAGGAGCAATTTGCTCCTTTTTTTATTTTTTAGCTTTTGGGCTTATTATTTCTACATCATGGAAAGCAATTGCACCTCTTACAACTCCTGCAATTGTATCTCTTAAAGCTTCAATTATATGTATTTTTAGTTCACTTTTTGGATAAATTAGACTAACTTCCCTAGATGGCTTAGGATTTTTAAATTGTCTAAGTTTAAATTTGTTTTTATCGTTTAAATCTAAACTGTGTAAATAAGGTAATAAAGTTGTTCCCAAACCTTCATCAGCTAATTTAATTAATGTTTCAAAACTTCCACTTTCAATTTGAAAATGATTTTCATTTAGATAAGCATTGTTCTTACAAAGATTTACTATTCCATTTTTAAAGCAATGTCCATCTTGAAGTAAAAGAATATGGTCTAAATCTAAATCACTAACTTCAATTTCTTTTTTATCAAAACTTTTATGATTATCAGGAATGTATGCTACAAAAGGTTCGTAATATAAAACTATTTCTTTAATATTTTCCTCTTCAAGTGGTGTAGCAGCGATAGCACAGTCTAAATGACCATTTTTAAGTTTTTGGATAATATCTTCAGTTGTATTCTCTTCAATTACAAGATTTACTTTAGGGTATTTAGTTATAAAATTATTAAGAAACATAGGTAACAAAGTTGGCATTATAGTTGGAATAATTCCCACTTTAAATTCTCCTCCTACATAACCTTTTTGTTGGTCTACAATATCTTTTATTCTTCCTGCTTCATTTACTATATTTTTAGCTTGGTTGACAATTTTATGACCAATTTCTGTTAATAAAATTGGTTTTTTACTTCTATCAAAAATTAAAATATCTAATTCGTCTTCTAATTTCTGAATTTGCATGCTTAAAGTAGGTTGTGTAACAAAACATTTTTCAGCTGCCAGAGTAAAATTTTTATGCTCAGCTACAGCTAAAACATAATATAATTGCGTAATAGTCATTGTATAAATATTTTTGATAAAAATATAAAAACTATCAATTTGATTTATAATAAAATTGTTTTTTTTTGGAATAAATTTGACAAAAATTAAACTATAAAATTATAATCATGGAAATTAATGCATTAGGATTATCAATCAAAGATTCAGAAAAAGGAATAGAAAAGTTAAATATCTTATTATCTAATTTTCAAATTTATTATCAAAATTTAAGAGGTTTACACTGGAATATTAGAGGAAAGCGCTTTTTTGATTTGCATGTTAAATTTGAAGAGATGTATAATGATAGTCAGTTAAAAATTGATTTAATAGCAGAGCGAGTACTTACTTTAGGAGGTAGACCAATGCATACTTTTGCTGAATATATTGAGAATAACAGCTTGAAAATTGGGAAAAACATTTCAAAAGATACAGAAGCTATCCAATTAATAGTAGATTCACTTAGTAAATTATTAGAAATTGAAAGAATAATTTTAAATGAATCTGCTGAAAATAATGATGAAGGGACAAATGCAATGATGAGTGACTTTATAAAAGAACAAGAGAAAACGATTTGGATGATGCATGCTTGGATGGAAGAATAAATTAAAAATTATATAAATTTTAAGAAATCATACTTAAAATCATTTTATATTTGCTTTATGAATTTTTTGAGTAAAATAGTTTTATTTTTTTTCATTACATTTTTGATAACACCAACTATTATTAGTGTTGTTAATCAGGATGTAGATATTTCTTCTTTTTATAATCTTTCAGAGGAAGAGGAAAAGAATGGAAGTAGCATATCATTTGAAGAAATAAAACTAATTGCAAAAACGGATTCATATTTTCTTTTCTATTATTCAAGAATAAAATTTGGAGTTTTTAACTTGCAAGATGATTTAATTATATGCAATTATAAAGCGTCTATATTTATTCCACCTCCAGATTTAATTTAAGAAACAGTTTATTTTAGTACTATTTTTTAAATTAATTATTTTTATGTTTAAATATTTAAAAAACGATATTCCTGCGAGTATTGTTGTCTTTTTTGTTGCATTACCACTTTGTTTAGGAATTGCTTTAGCTAGTGATGCTCCTCCTTTATCTGGATTGATTGCTGGTATAATTGGTGGTATCGTTGTAGGTTCTCTTAGTAAATCAAAAATAGGAGTGAGTGGTCCAGCAGCTGGTTTAGCAGCTATTGTGGCAAGTGCCATTAGTTCTTTAGGTAGCTTTGAGTTGTTTTTATCTACAGTTGTTTTAGCTGGAATAATTCAAATTCTTTTTGGAGTTTTAAGAATGGGTGTTATAGGTTATTATTTTCCTAACAGTGTTATTAAAGGAATGTTAACAGGTATTGGAATTATTATTATTTTAAAACAAATTCCACACTTTTTCGGTTATGATTTAGAGGCGGAAGGAGCAGATAGTTTTTTTTGGGGAGTTTCTGGAGAAAATACTTTTTCTGCTATTGTGCATGTACTCGATAATATTACTTTAGGATCTTTAATTATAGGTTTGTTTGGGTTAATACTTATTTTATGCTGGGATAATATTTTATCAAAGAAGCATACTTTTTTTAAAATTATTCAAGGTTCTTTAGTAGCTGTTTTTCTTGGAACTATTTTGCAAGTTATTTTTAGTAAAACAAGTAGTTTTGTTATTGAAGGAAAACATTTAGTCCAAATTCCAGTTCCAGAAAAAATTTCAGAATTTGCTTCACTCTTAAGTTTTCCCGATTTTAGTCAGGTTTTTACAATGGATGTTTTTACAATTGCATTTACATTAGCTTTGGTAGCCAGTCTAGAAACTTTATTAAGTGTTGAAGCTACTGATAAGTTAGATCCAGATAAGAACATAACTCCTCCTAATAGAGAATTATTTGCTCAAGGGTTGGGTAATATTTTTTCTGGTTTAATAGGTGGTTTACCTATTACTCAGGTTATTGTAAGAAGTTCTGCAAACATACAATCTAATGCAAAAACAAAATTATCAGCTATCATACATGGTGTATTGTTGCTAATTGCTGTTTTAGCTATACCAATGCTTTTAAATCACATTCCTAAATCAGTTTTAGCAGCAGTGTTAATAATTGTAGGTTTTAAATTAGCAAAGCCATCTTTATTTAAAAAGATGTTTAATTTAGGTTGGACACAATTTGTACCTTTTATTGTGACTGTTGTAGTGATTATTTTTACAAATCTATTAATTGGAATTTTTACTGGACTAGCCATTGGTGTAATAGTTATTTTAGTTAAAAGTTATCAGAATTCATTGTTTTTGCATAAAAAAGAGTCTGGTGATCATAAAATTATTGAAATGACTTTTGCAGAAGAGATAACTTTCTTAAACAAAGCGTCAATTCAAAAGGAGCTATTTAGCTTACCAGAGAATTCTCGTTTAGAATTAGATATTAGAAAAACAATTTTTCTTGATTATGATATTGTGGAAATATTAGAAGATTTTGTAATACAGGCAAGGAATAAAAACATTTTTATACATTTAAAATCGGAAAGAGGTGTAGTAGATAACCCTACAAGTTTTATTGAATTTTTTAAACTAAAAAAACAATCTAGATAACTAGATATAAATTTATTAAGTCATGGCAGAATTTTATAAAAAAATAATTGAAAACAATAAAAAATGGGTTGAAGAAAAACTTCAAATAAGCCCAGATTTCTTTAATAATTTAGCTGAAGGTCAAAATCCACCTTTGTTATGGATTGGATGTTCAGATAGTCGTGTTCCTGCAAACGAAATAATAGGAGCTGAACCAGGTGAAGTGTTTGTACATAGAAATATTGCAAATATGGTTGTACATAGCGATATGAACATGTTAAGTGTACTTGATTATGCTGTAAATGCTTTAAAAGTAAAACATGTAATCGTTTGTGGACATTATGGTTGTGGAGGTGTAAAAGCAGCTATGGGAAATAGTTCTATAGGGATAATTGATAATTGGATTAGACACATTAAAGATGTGTATCGATTTCACCATAAAGAATTAGATGCTATAGAAGATGAGAAATTACGTTTTAATAGGTTTGTAGAATTAAATGTTAAAGAACAAGTTCTAGACTTGGCTAAAACATCTATAGTACAATCTGCATGGAAAAACGGGCAAGAATTGAGTATTCATGGATGGGTTTATGGCTGAAATTCAGGTTATGTAACAGATTTAGATGTTAACTTAAGCAATAACAGTGATTTAGATAATGTCTACCAATTAATATTTTAAAAATTAGAAAATTGAAAAAGGGTAGTGTAAATTTATTCTTCTAAGTTTTCATTAAAAGCTGAAGGTAATAATTGTGGAATATATTTTACCAAGATGGGTAATAAAATTCCACCACCAGGAAGTAAGAAAATAGTTAGCGATGGTATTGTTTTACAAATATCTAGTAGCTGTTTTTTTACTTTCTTTTT
>LLBY010003527.1_pt8 | contig 11616 bp, 10 predicted proteins | sample 1489401 | NCBI WGS metagenome assembly LLBY01 (sample SAMN04092656, study PRJNA295927) | soil metagenome | biome: Soil prokaryotic community; feature: Bulk soil; isolation source: soil from tomato rhizosphere | host: tomato cultivar Hawaii 7996 | place: South Korea | collected 2011-11-01 | reverse complement strand
TTAGTGCCTCAAGGACAGAAAAAGAACTGAATGCATTTGTCAATCAGCGTTACGAACAGTTGTTGCAGATCAACCTTAATTCGCAGTCGTATCACAATTTAATAGCGCGGAATATGAAGATCATCGAGGGGGCGAATGATCGTTTGAAAAACAGCAGTAAATTTCTGGACAAATCAAGAGAGGAACGGGATGAGCACTTGCATAAGCAACTCGAAACGGAATACGAACGACTCGAAAAATTGTACAAGGAAATTCAAGAAGCGGCACAAAAGTGGAAAAAGGAATTAAAGTCCCGCAAAAAATAGAATGGGACGCAAAAAGTTAGAATATTAACCGTGTACCGCTCAACCCAACTTTCAAAATGTAAAAAACCGTAACTGGTTGTAAACATTCACTTCGTTACAAAATAAATACGGCTTTAGTTTGTTAACAAAGCAATTAGCGATAACTTTGTCAAACGGAGTTGATATGAGTGAATTTATAACAGGGCCTTACTTAAGCCAGATCTCTTTTCCCAAAGATCTGAGGGAGAAGTTCTCCATAGATGACTTGCCGCATGTAGCGGATGATGTTCGTCAATACATAATCGATGTTATTTCTGAAATAGGTAACAGTCATTTCGGCGCGAGTCTGGGTGTTGTGGAGTTAACCGTCGCCATTCATTATGTTTTCAATACTCCCGATGATCAATTAGTGTGGGACGTAGGTCATCAGGCATACGGACATAAAATTCTTACGGGACGAAAAGAACTTTTTCCTACCAACCGGCTTAAGGGGGGCATCTCCGGATTCCCGAAAAGGTCAGAAAGTGAATACGATACTTTTGGGGTCGGACATTCATCAACTTCAATTTCTGCGGCACTTGGAATGGCAGTTGCCAATAATTACAAAGGGCTTAAAAATCGACAGCATGTTGCGGTTATTGGTGATGGCGCATTGACCGCAGGTCTCGCTTTTGAGGGCTTGAATCATGCGGGATTTGAAAAAGACAACAATCTGCTGGTTATCCTTAACGACAATTGCATGTCGATTGACCCCAATGTTGGAGCGCTGAAGGAATACCTCACAGATATTACGACTTCGCATACCTACAATAAGGTTAAGGATGAGGTGTGGAACCTGTTGGGTAAAATTTCAAAGTTTGGTCCGGACGCACAAACGGTTGCTTCCAAAATATCTCAAGCGCTGAAAGGGTCACTGCTCAAACAAAGCAATCTCTTCGAATCGCTCAATTTCCGGTATTTTGGTCCGGTCGACGGTCACGATGTAATTGGACTGGCAAAGGTGCTGGAAGATTTAAAAGATATTCCAGGTCCGAAAATTCTTCATTGCATCACCAGAAAGGGTGCGGGTTATAAGTTTTCCGAAGAAGGCGACCCCACCAAATGGCATGCTCCGGGTGTTTTCAATAAGGATACGGGTGAAATTGTAAAGGTACTACCGAAATCACCTCAACCACCTAAATACCAGGATGTCTTTGGTCACACCATCGTAGAACTTGCCGAGAAAAATGAAAAAATAATGGGGGTAACCCCGGCAATGCCCAGCGGTTGCTCCTTAACCTTTATGATGGCAGCCATGCCGGAGCGTACTTTCGACGTAGGTATTGCCGAACAGCATGCGGTTACATTTTCAGCAGGGCTGGCTACTCAGGGTATGATTCCCTTCTGTAATATCTATTCCTCCTTTATGCAGAGAGCTTTGGATCAGGCTCTTCACGACGTTGCCCTACAAAATCTCAATGTTGTGTTTTGTTTAGATCGCGGCGGACTGGTTGGTGCGGATGGAGCTACTCATCATGGTGCGTACGATCTGGCTTACATGCGCTGCATTCCAAACATGGTGGTTAGTGCGCCGATGGATGAATCCGAACTGCGCAACCTCATGTATACGGCACAACTTCCCGATCAGGGCCCGTTCTCCATTCGTTATCCACGGGGTAACGGAGTAATGACGGAATGGAAAAGTGCACTGAAGGAAATAAAGGTTGGAACCGGACGAAAACTGAAATCGGGCAAAGACCTGGCAATTCTCACCATCGGTCACCCCGGAAATTTTGCGCAGCAGGCAATCGACAAACTCAAGGAAAGCGGTGCATCCATCGCACATTATGATTTGCGCTTTGTCAAGCCATTGGATGAAACGCTTCTTCACGAAGTCTTTTCGAAATTTGACAAAGTAATCACCGTGGAAGACGGGTGCTTAATGGGCGGTTTCGGCTCTGCGGTAATTGAGTTCATGGTTGATCAAAATTACCACGCTCAGGTAGAACGTCTCGGCATTCCGGATAAATTCATTCAACACGGAACCCAGCAGGAATTGTGGGCAGATTGCGGTTTTGATACCCAGGCAATTGTTAATACCATAAGCAAAATGCTCAACCTGGATTCCACTTCTTCCTCCAAAGTCGTGAATAACTAATCACTTCTTTCTTCAGCTTGAATTATTTTGTTCTTATCTTTCCTGCCGCATACTACATACTAAGTTCTACAGGAAATGACAACAGATTCATTGAAAAAAACCAATTATGGGGCATTGGCCATATTAAGCACTGTATTCTTCTTCTGGGGGTTTATTGCCGCCGGGAACAGTGTTTTCATTCCTTTTTGTAAAAGCTACTTCAATTTGGACCAGTTTCAAAGTCAGCTCATAGACTTTGCCTTTTATGGTGCCTATTATCTGGGTGCTTTGGCGCTATTTGTTGTGGGTTCCTCAAGGGGAAAAGACCTGGTGGGCTCATGGGGATATAAAAAAAGCATCGTTTTTGGCTTGCTGTTCTCCGCCCTTGGCGCAGGGGCAATGATCATTTCGGTGTATATGAATGTCTTCGCCGGAATGCTGTTTGGGCTGTTTATAGTAGCCTTGGGGTTCTCTCTCCAACAGACTTCAGCGAACCCTTTCATGATAGCACTTGGGGATGAATCAACAGGAAGCAACCGCATTAACCTCGGAGGGGGAATCAACAGTTTTGGGACGACCATTGGTCCACTTGTAATTGCGCTGGCTTTGTTCGGATCCGCAGCAGCTATCGATGAAGACACGATAAAATCCCTGAATTTGTCGAAAGTGATGATTCTGTATGCCTGCGTAGGCGCACTTTTTTTAGGTGTTGCCGCACTATTTGGCTTTTCGAAAAAAGTTCCTGCTGCCATCAACGAGCAAAAACCCGAAAAAGCAAAAAAAGCAATGGCTTCCCTGCTTATCATTACTGGTCTTTTAATTGCCTGCTTTGCACCGGTATTTAATAGTTATCTGAGTCAGTCTCAAAAACAAATTGAAAGGTATCAGGAGAGTATTTCCAATATTCAGGCTGATATGGACAGCCTTTACGAAGCCAGCACCAACCCTTTGCCGAAAGCTAAAAAAGAAGAGCGGGCAGCTGCGCTAAAAAAAATGTTTCCGAACAGGTCGTACGACATTCAGGCTGCCGAGAACCTAATCGATTCATTGCGCAAACCCTTGGAAAAAACACGAATGATCTGGTTAAGTGCGGGGCTTTTGGTTGTACTACTGGGCTTATTGTATTCTTCACTAAAAGGAAGAAAGGAAAAAGAAGGCTGGGGTGCCATGCAATTCCCTCAACTCTCACTGGGCATGCTGGCTATTTTCGTATATGTTGGTGTTGAAGTTGCCATTGGCAGCAACCTAGGAGAACTTCTCAAACAAAAGCAATTCGGTTCTATGGGCTCATCCGACGTAGCCCCTTATGTTTCCATGTTCTGGGGAAGTTTGATGATCGGACGCTGGACCGGGGCAATCAGTGCCTTTGAACTTAAAGATTCCGTGAAACAGATTCTTAGATTCCTTGTTCCCTTAGTTGCTTTCGGTATTGTGCTTGCCGTCGGGTATCTTTACGGTTATGACATCAAACCGCTGCGCTGGTACATCCTTTGCGTTCTTATCCAGATCGCTGCCTTCTACTTCACCAAGGATAAACCGGCTAAAACACTAGCTGTTTTTGCCATCCTAGGCATTACAGCAATGCTTATCGGACTCTGCACGAGCGGAACTTTGGCTATTTACGCATTTTTGAGTGGCGGCTTATTCTGTTCCATTATGTGGCCGTGTATTTTTTCCTTATCGCTCGGCGGATTAAAGGAGTACCAAACACAAGGCTCTGCATTTCTGGTCATGATGATTCTGGGCGGCGCAATTATCCCGCCCTTACAGGGAAAACTGGCAGATTTAATAGGGATTCAGCCATCATTTATTGTAGGAGTACTTTGTTTCGCTTATCTTTCCTTCTTCGCGATCTACGTCAAACGGGTTCTAAAAAGACAGAACTTAAATTTTGAGTAGTTTTAAATTAATCGAATGTTACGTTATTTATTCTTAACCCTTTCAGGTCTTCTTTTCCATGCCGCGCTTGCCCAAAACCCGATCACATTGGGTGATATGTCGAAAAGACTGGTTGCATTTTTTAAAACGCACCACGTGCAGCCACCTGAAATTGACAGCGTCTTTGGCAGGAAGGTATTCGATAACCTGATCCTCGCCTCGGATCCGGACAAATGCATTCTTACTGAGACTGAATATACCACTCTGAAAGAAAAAAGCGCTTCCCTGAGTGAAGAGATTAAAGAGGGTACAACTGTATTTTACGATTATTTTCAATCTATCTACATCAGTGCCGTTGAACGCAGTGAAAAAATTATGCAGGCTTATTTCGAATCAGACATTAATTTGGCGAAACCCCTTACAGCAAGTGTAGCCGAGAATCGTTTTCCTAAAAGTGAAGAACACGCGGACAAATGGAAGCAAGTGCTGAGGTCTTCACTGATGGACTATGTTACGGATCAACTGGAAAGTACTGATTATGAACTCCCCGAAGCAAAAGATCTCGATACGCTCGTACGATTTTCCAAAAATCTGCTGAAAAAGCGCTACGGTGACTACTTTCATAATCTGATTTCCATAGAAAGCGAATTGGAGATTGACTATCTGAACAGTATTACAGAAGCCTACGACGTCCATTCGAACTATTTTACAATGGAGGTAAAACAGTGGTTCACCGAAGAGCTGCAAAGCGAGCGCGAATTGTTTGGTATTACGTATATCAAAAATAACTCAGGAGAATTTGAAATATCCTCGCTGATGCCAGGAAGTTCGGCGTGGCTATCCGGAGAAATTCACACCGGCGATGTCATTATTTCTTTGGAGTTTGGTGATGGGCCACGGATTGAACTACAGGGAATGACACGCTATGAAGCGTCACAATTATTCCAAAAGACCGATTCGAAAGAATTAAAAATTGAACTGAGAAACAAGCAACATGAAATCATCGAAGTGCTGCTTTATAAGGGGAAAGTATATTCTGATGACGACATCATCAAAACAGCAGTACTGGAAGGAGAAAAGAAAATTGCTTATATCTCGCTCCCTGATTTTTATACTAACTGGACCGACACCTCCTCCCTCGGCTGCGCGAATGATGTAGCCAAGGCACTGATAAAACTCAAACGTGAAAATATTGAGGGATTAATTCTTGATCTCCGCGATAATGGTGGAGGATCTTTAAAAGAAGCAGTAGACCTCGTGGGAATTTTTATTGATTTTGGTCCGGTGATGATCAGGAAAGATTACGATGGCGAATTGTGGACCATGAAAGACTTCAACCGGGGCGCTATTTACCATGCTCCGCTGATCGTACTGATCAATGAAGGTTCCGCCTCTGCTTCGGAGGTTGTGGCGGGTTCGCTGCAAGACCATAACAGAGCACTGATCGTTGGTAGAAGAAGTTTTGGAAAAGCGACCGGGCAGAGCATTCTTTCCCTAGATCCGATGATCGAACTGAACCTCACCCAGAAAGAAAACCCGGAATGGGGTTACGTAAAAATAACGGGGCTCGGTATCTATCGCATTGACCTGTCGACCAATCAACTCAATGGTGTTATGCCGGATGTTGAACTGATTCTTCCCTATGATGATGAATTCCAAAGAGAAGCAGATTATCCGAATGTGATTCAGCTGGACAGCATAAATAAAAAAATGTATTACACTCCGGCACCAGAGTTTGATACCGAAAATTTAGTATCCCGAAGTTTGGAACGACAGCAGAGCAACGCCATTCTCAAGGAGTTGAATCTGACCTATCATTCACTGGATTCTCTTTTTGATTTGGGTGAGCCATCTCATTTATCCCTCAAAGATTATCTACTACTCATAAAAAAGGAGCAGCTTCTCTTCGATAAACTGGATACTGCTTACTCAAAGAAAGTGACAAATTATGCGGCACAATCACTGACTTATGATCAGGAAATTTACGACATGAGCGAGTACATGGCGGCATACAGAAACGACTTTCTGGAAAACGTGAACACCGATTACGAATTAGCTGAAGCCTATTCCATTATGCTTGACTTATTGAAAAAATAATATATATTGTATCCCTATTAAATGTTTAAAAAATGAAAAGTATTCTCGCTACCCTGTTTTTACTGGTTTCCTTGTCCTACTCAGCTCAAAATGATGCCATAGCCTACATGAACACCTTCTCAAATGAATATTCAGCAATTCAGCAGAGCATGTGGGATTATACCAGAACAATTTCTCACGGCAAGAGTGCCAGAAAAGTGGAAAAAACGAGATTGGAATTAATTAAACAATCCGATAATGCACTTAGTAATGCAAAAAAGGCAAAAGACTTTAATGGTAGTACCGCTTTCCGCGACTCGGTGATCAGCTATTTCACCATTGTCAATCTCGTTCTCAAGGAAGATTACGAAAAGTTGGTAGATATGGAAGAAGTGGCCGAGCAATCGTATGACCTAATGGAAGCTTATATGACGGCGCGCGATCTGGCGAGCGACAAGCAAACCGAGGCAGCAAACATGATCGGGGAAGAACAACGTAAATTTGCTGAAGCGAATGGCATTACGCTGATTGAATCAACCGATGATCTGGGGCAGAAAATGGAAATTGCCAGTATGGTGTACGAACATTATAACGCGGTTTATCTCATCTTTTTCAAGAGCTTTAAACAGGAGCTGTATCTCATTAATTCCATTTCAGGTCTGGATATGAGCGGAATTGAACAAAACAAAGAAGCCTTGTTGTCGACGTTGGAAGAAGGACGAATCAAAATTAAAGAGGTGCCCCTGTACCAAAACGATGAAACCATGGTAGCATCTACGCGCAACTTGTTCGACTTTTACGAGGAGGAAGCGGAGGGAGTAGCTCTTGTGCAGGATTATTTACTGAAAACCGAAAAATTCAATAAAGTGAAGACTGCTTTTGATGAAAAAAAGGAGAAAAGTCGAACGCAAGCAGATGTTGACCAGTACAACGAAGCGGTAAATGAGATGAACGCCGCCATAACGACATACAATGAGTGGAATGACAAGATGAATGAAAAGCGCTCAAAATTCATCGATGCCTGGAACTCCGCAGCGGCAAAGTTCACTGATAAGCACGTTCCGAAGAAGAAATAATGGGAGATACGACTTGGTAAGCCTGTTTATGAATTCTTAATTTGATCCTTCCCCATTGCGCACCCATCGCAATGGTCCTTCTTACTGAAAAACCGCTTGTAGATTTCGTAAACTACATAGGCAATTGCCCCTAGAATTAATATGCCAACCAATATCCCTTGCATCAGCTTAAGATACTAAAAGTTATCCAGGCTCCCAAATAGGCCAATACACCCATGTATCCCACCTGAATTAAAGGATACTTCCAGCTCTTGGTTTCTCTTTTAACAACCGCCAGCGTGGCCATGCACATCATCGCGTAGACATAAAACACCATCAAACTGGCACCTGCAGCAAGGGAATACACGGGTCTGCCATCCTGATACTTCTCATTTCTCAGTTTGGTGATCAGCGGTGCATTGCTTTCTCCGTCATCCTGAACCGCGTAAATCGTTGCCATAGAACCAACGAAGACTTCCCTTGCAGCAAAGGAGGTGATGAGCGAAATACCGATTTTCCAATCGTAACCCAGCGGCTTTATTACTGGTTCAATTGTTTTACCCAGGATTCCGATATAGGAATTCTCCAAACGCTTGCTGGCGATGTATTGTCCCGCCTCTTCTTTTTCCAAGCCATTCTTCTTGGCGTACTGCGTCGCTTCCTTTCCTGCCCGCTGCATTCTATCGGGAGGACCATATGTCGCCAAGGCCCAGAGGATAATGGAAATAGCGACAATGATTTTTCCTGCATCTACAACAAACACTTTGACCTTTTCAAGTACGGTATAAGCTAAATTTGAGATTCGGGGTGCTTTATAGGAAGGCATTTCCAGTAGCAAAAAACCTTTTTCTCTTGTTCTGATAAGTTTCTTCAGGATCAGTGCCACCAACAAGGCTGTAATAGTCCCAAGAAAATACAGCCCAAATAACACCAGCCCTTGTAGGTTCATGAACCCCAGCACTTTTTCATTCGGAATTACTAAGGCGATCAGCAAGGTATAAACCGGTATTCTGGCGCTGCAACTCATTAAGGGAGCAACCAAAATGGTCGTCAGCCTTTCTTTCGAATTCGAAATGGTCCGTGCCGACATAATCCCGGGAATTGCGCAGGCAACACTCGACATAAGCGGAACCACACTTTTACCATTTAGTCCGAGCGGACGCATGAGACGATCCATGATAAATACCACCCTGGACAAATAGCCGCTTTCCTCCAGAATACCGATAAAGAAAAACAGCAATGCGATTTGCGGAATGAAAATCACCACACCACCAATTCCCGGAATTATTCCCTGAGAGAGCAGATCCGTAAAAATGCCTGATGGCAATGCTTCGGCCGTCCATACACTCAATTGGGCAAAAGCCGAGTCGATTAAATCCATCGGTACCGTAGCGAAAGAAAATATAAACTGGAAAATGACCAACAGTACTCCAATAAAGATCAGGTAACCGAAAACCGGATGAACCAATACCTTGTCTACTCTGGAGGTCAGGTCATTTCTTTGATCTTTTACCTGCTCAATCTTTGCAAGCAGTTTCCGAATCTGTTCGAAACGCTTGTCTGTTTCTTCTATTTGCGCTGTATCATCATTACTATCCGCAATTTCATTCCGGTAAAAAATATGCTCTTTTCTGCTCTTCAGCTTTTGAATTGCATTCAGAATTCTATCCTTGCCCGTCTTAACGCGTGCATTACTGGTGACAATTATCGCTTCCGGAAATGCTGCCTCCAGAGCCGGAATGTCAATCTCAACATTATTTCGTCCGGCAACGTCAATCATGTTCAGGATCATCACAATCGGTATTTGCAAATCGTAAACCTGACTGAAAAGCAACAGGTTCCGCTCCAGATTCGAAGCATCAACTACAACCAAAACGGCATCGGGATATTCTTCAGCCTTTGGATCTGTAAGGTTTCGGTAAACAACCTCCTCGTCTTTTGATCTCGGGTAAATGCTATACGTGCCGGGGAAGTCGACCAGTTTGTGCTCAATACCGGCGACTTCAATTTTTCCAGACTTTTTATCGACAGTAACCCCGGGGAAATTACCCACATGCTGGCGCATTCCTGTCAGCATATTAAAAACCGTACTCTTTCCGGTATTGGGATTACCTATAAGGGCTATATTCATGCTTTAGTCCTTTCGACCATTACAAGTTCTGCTTCATCTTTCCTCAGAGAAAGTATATAACCGTCTACATCAATGGCCATAGGATCGCCCAAGGGAGCCCGAAAAAGTACCTTGATCTTTTTGCCCCTGATAATGCCCATTTCCATCAGTTTCACCTGAAGGGGAGAAACATCCAGATCAGAAACAACAACCATTTCTCCGTTCGCGATATCCGATAGTACCAATCTCATAATTTAGAATGATTACAAATATACACTTTGGAGAGCGAACTCCTCCTCCCCTTTTCAGGGTATTTACGATTAAAGGGGCTTAACGATCAGGCGTGCCGTTTCTCTCGTTTTTTGTTGCAGAAGCACTTCTTTATTCTCCGTAACCCGATCGATCGTTGCTTCGTCGAAATGACGGATGGTAATGAGTTCCAGCCCTTCGTTGAATTTTATCACGTAATGCTCCTCAAATTCAGCCAGCAGTTCCGGAATATTGGTTTTGGAACCGTCGAGGAGAATGGAAAAGTTCAGCGCAGAATTCTGCATCAGATTGATCTTGGCATTCAGTTTCGAGAGCCGGTTAAAAATATCGCTCAGATTCTGTTCAACGATAAATGAAAAATCCTTTGGGGTTATGGATATAAGCACCTGATCCAATTTAAAAATAAAAGAGGGTACCAAATCATCATTGGTGGTTGAAGACTGAATCATGGTTCCCTCCGCTTCAGGATCAATAAAGGACTTTACATACAATGGAATCCCCTTATTCTGAAGAGGCTTTATTGTTTTAGGGTGTATAACGGACGCACCGTAATAAGAAAGTTCAATGGCTTCCTTAAAGGAAATCTGATCTAGCTTTATGGTATTGTCGAACCATTTAGGATCGGCATTTAACATTCCCGGAACATCCTTCCAGATAGTTACACTTTCCGTATCACAGCAGTAGGCAATAATCGCCGCGGTAAAATCCGAGCCTTCTCTACCGAGAGTTGTGGTAAAGCCTTCCGCAGTGTGACCTATAAATCCCTGCGTTACCAGAATGTCGAAGTCATTGAACAGGGGATTGAATTTCTCATTGAACAATTCCTGTGTTCTTTTCCAATCCACTTCAGCTTCTCTGTATTTTCTATCAGTACGAATCAATTCGCGTGCATCGGACCACTGTACTCTTTTTCCCTGCTCCGCCAAATAGGCAACCACAATTTTTGTCGATATAACCTCTCCGAGCGAAACAATCTGATCGTATTCAAAATCAAAGTTTTCAGGAATTCTTTCCTCGTATTTCTCAATAAGTGCATCAAACTCGTGATTGATGACGGCGAAAATTTCAGGATTGTTTTCATTAAAAAGATCCTCCATTATGCTGAGGTGAAAGGTCCTTCTTTCCTCGATCAATTCATTGAAGCCCTTTTCATCTCTTTCCCAAAGACGCATAACTATTTGTTCCAATGCATTGGTCGTTTTACCCATTGCTGAAACTACAATTCCCAGTTTATCCGTATAACGGTCAACAATGGATGCTACATTTCTCACTGCATCCGCATCTTTTACAGAAGCTCCACCAAATTTGAATACTTTCATTCCGTGAAAATTTGTGCAAAGTTAGAAATATAATAAACGCGAAGCAGAACGATTGTTCTTTTTTGAACCAATTGTGATTAACTTAACCGGTCGGTTAAAATCCGCATTTCAATCACCGGAGATATTTTTTCGTAGAGAATATTGTAAACGGCCTCTACTATAGGCATTTCCACCTGAAACTTTTTCTTCATCTCCATTACACTTTTGGTGGCATAATAACCCTCGGCTATCATGTCCATTTCCAGTTGAGCCGTTTTAACCGAATATCCCTTTCCGATCATGAAACCGAAACTCCGGTTCCGCGAAAATTTCGAATATGCCGTAACGAGTAAATCTCCCAGATATGCTGAAGATTTAACATCCCGGTGAATTGGACTCACCTCATCAATAAAATTCTCGATTTCCTGAATGGCATTGGCTATAAGGACAGCCTGAAAATTATCTCCGTATCCCAGACCTGAACAAATTCCCGAAGCTATTGAATACACATTCTTGAGTACCGCTGACA
>LLBY010004219.1_pt3 | contig 11633 bp, 12 predicted proteins | sample 1489401 | NCBI WGS metagenome assembly LLBY01 (sample SAMN04092656, study PRJNA295927) | soil metagenome | biome: Soil prokaryotic community; feature: Bulk soil; isolation source: soil from tomato rhizosphere | host: tomato cultivar Hawaii 7996 | place: South Korea | collected 2011-11-01 | reverse complement strand
TTTTGGCAAAACATGAAGGAAGTGCTTTATGGAATGGCATCGCATGACATGAGCCGCTATGCCCTGCGAACCCGCGCCAGCATGGAGCATCTGTTCATCCTGATCACAATGGGCGATATGATCGGCGTTCCGATCCTGCCGCCCTATTACAGCCTGCGTTTACTACCCTATATCGTCCCCCAAATTTCTACATGGAAACGACGCGTTCTGCGTGAGCGTGAATTCAGCGATGAACATGATTACCATTTGGAAGGACTTTAGAGTTCTGCCCCAGCCGCCGTCCTCGGCGAGGAGGCCGCCTGGAGCAGGCTGAAATCATAGAGAAAGGATTGTCAACATGAGCCCAGAAGAAAGAAAAAGTTTTTGGCAAAACATGAAAGAAGTGCTTTACGGCATGGCCTCGCATGATATGAGCCGCTATGCCTTGCGAACCCGAGCCAGCATGGAGCATCTGTTCATCCTGATCACCATGGGCGATATGATCGGAGTGCCGATCCTGCCGCCTTACTACAGCTTGCGGCTCCTGCCCTATGTTGTCCCGCAGATCTCCACCTGGAAGCGACGCCTGTTACGAGAAAAAGACGTTTCAGATGCCATGTTCTAGAGGATCAATACACAAGTAGACAGGTACACAAGTGCATCGTGTTTACATGTGTACTTGTATACCAGTTTACTCACATCAAGGAGTCTACATGTCACTAAAGAGTGTTTTTGAAGAACATCCTGAACGACGCTATATTATGTTTGGCGGGAAGGGTGGGTTGGGCAAGACCACCTTCTCTGCCGCGACGGCCTACTGGCTTGCCCAACAGGGCAAGAAGGTGCTGGTCTTTTCGGTTGACCCGCAGGCCAGCCTGTCCGATATTTTTCAGAAGGATATTTTCGGCAAGGGTCCCGTCAAGATCATGGAAAATCTCTGGGCGCAGGAGATCGACGCGGACCAGCACATCAAAGCCTATCAAAACGAGATCCGGCAGAAAATCTTAGATATGTATGGATTTGAAGAAGTGCCGGAGGAAATCGAGCAATACATCCAGGCCGCCTCGGCAGAGCCGGCTATGGAAGAGAGCGCCATCTTCGATGCCGTCGTAGACATTGTGGTGCAGGGCGACTATGACTATTACATCTATGACCTTGTTCCACTCGGGCACGCGCTCTATTACCTGAGTATGGCAAAGGTCTATGATGAATGGATCAACAAGATCACAAAGCTGCGCGAGGAAATGCGAGAATATGAGGAAATGGTCTCCCGTTTGAAGCGAGAGAAGGAAACGGAAGAGGACCATATCCTCAACGAATTGCAGTACATCCGCGGGCGCATCAATGCCTCCTCGCAGATCCTGACGGACAAGCAAAAAACAGCCTTCTTTTTCGTTGTCGTACCAGAAGAAATGATCATCTTCGACACCAAAAAAGCAGCTGAATTGTTCGCAAAGTTCGATGTGCCGCTTGCGGGATATGTGGTCAATCGAATTTTGCCGGAAACGCTGTTGAAAGAAACCAACGTCCCTCCCTATCTACGGAACCGCATGCAAATGCAGCAGGGATATCTTGCCAAGATTGAAGAGGATCTCGGTCAACATGTGGTCGCGCAAGTCCCTGAAATGGAACGAGACGTGACCGGGCTGGAGATGATCAGGAAGCTGTCTGAGATTATGTACGGCGAGCCGATAGGAGCAAAGCCATGATCGCGAAAGCCATTGAAATTCCTATGAAAGAGTACGTGAAGCAGCACGACAAGCTGCGCTATATCTTCTTTGGTGGGAAAGGTGGGGTGGGCAAGACCGTGATGGCCGGTGCTACCGCAGTCTGGCTGGCCAAACAGGGCAAGCGTGTCATGCTGGCATCCACGAATCCTGTTCATAGCCTGAGTGGGTTACTGAGTCAAAATGTATTCGGTAAGCCGACGGCCGTGAACGGCACGCCGAATCTGTGGGCATATGAGATCGACACAAAAGAGACCATTGAGCGATCCAAGCAGGAGATCCGGGATAAGATCCAGTGGTTCCTGAAGTTTGCGGATATCTCTACCAAAGCAGAAGACTTCGTCGAATCAGCGACGATGAACCCGGCCTTCGAAGAATCGGCGATGTTCGAGAACATGGTCGATCTGATGCTGCGCGACGAATATGACGTGTATGTCTTCGACACCGCGCCGACCGCGAACGCCCGTCGATTGCTGGGGATGTCCAAGGTCTATTCGCTGTGGGTCAACAAGATGGTCAAGAGCCGCGAGGAGGCGCGTTCCTTGCGAGAGCTGCTTTCCTTCACGAAGAAGAAGGAAGCCGATCCGCTCATGGAATATCTTGTCTCGTTCCGCGACCGTATGGGCAAGGCGCAAAGGCTGCTCACCGATGCAGACCTGACCGCGTTCTTCTTCGTCACCCTCCCTGAGGCGCTGCCCATCGCGGTCATCACACGCTTCATCGGCTGGTTCCACGATTTCGGCATCCCCGTGGGAGGGGTGATCGTCAACATGTTGATCGACCGCTCTCAGGTCACGGGTGATTCTCCCGAGTTCGTCCACAACCGCGTCGACATGCAGGCCCGTTACATGGAGGATATCTGGGAAAAATTCGATGGGATGGTGCGCTCTACTCTTCCGCTGTATGAAACGGAGGTGCGCGGCACCGACTCTCTCAGGCGAATGGGCGATGCTCTTTTTGCCTAAGGCCAGAAGGTGAGGCGTGAGTTATAATTCGCGCCTCACATCTCTTTCCTATTATGAGTTCCAAACGAATCAATCAGAAGCTCACCGAAATCCTGTACGGCATGGCGATCCACGACCAGGTACGTACGCTGGCAAAACAGCGCGGCTCCCTGGAGCATCTTTTTGTGCTGATCAGCTTCGGGGATTTACTGGGCGTCCCGATCCTGCCACCGTATTACAGCTTGCGCCTGCTGCCGTTCGTCGTGCCGCTCATCAATAACTGGAAGCGCCGCATGTTGCGTGAGCGGGATTTGATGGATGCGATTTTTTAGTTAACATAAATAACTGGAGAAGGAAACAGGTACACACGTGTCTACTTGTGTACCTGTTTCCTTGTATACTAAATTAATTCCCAAGGAGAAAACCATGGACCTCGGACTGAAAGACAAACGTGCTTTCGTTGGCGGTTCGTCGCGCGGGCTTGGCTTTGCCACTGCCCTCACGCTTGCCCGGGAAGGATGTCGAGTGGCGGTCAACAGCCGTGAGGAGGAGAACGCGAAATCCGCGGCAGAAAAGATCACCAATGAAACGGGTACCCAAGCTTACGGCTTTGCAGGTGACGTCAGTGATGCGTCCGCCGCGGATGAATTAATTAAAGCGGTGGCTGACCGTCTTGGCGGCCTGGATATTTTGATCACCAACGCGGGCGGTCCGCCAGCTGGATCCTTTGAGTCATTTGACGAAGAGACCTGGCAAAAGGCTGTCGATACCTCCTTCATGAGCCATGTCCGCTTGATTCGGGCTGCCTTACCCCACCTGCGTAAATCTTCCGCGGCAAGCGTCCTCACGGTCACGTCCTATACGGTCAAACAGCCGCTGGCCAATCTTGTGCTCTCGAACAGTATTCGTCTCGCCACGGTTGGTCTGACGAAGTCTTTGGCGCTGGAACTTGGGAAGGAGGATATTCGTTTTAATTCCATCCTGCCGGCGTGGACGCAGACCGAACGCGTCGAGGAGCTAATGGCATTCCGCGCGAAAAACAATAACACGACGGTGGAAGACGAGATTGCCAAATTGACGGCCGAGATCCCGCTTGGCCGTATCGGGCAGCCTGAAGAATTTGCTAACGCAGCCGCGTTTCTGGTTTCTCCAGCCGCCTCTTTCATTCACGGCGTGATGCTTCCCGTGGACGGCGGAATCATTAAGGCAACGCTTTGAAAAAGTATTCAACTCTCCTGTTTCTGATCGTCCTGCTTATCAGTTGTACTGCACAGACTGCCACTCCTGAGGCGGATGCAGCGCGCAGCACGCTGATCAATTTTCTGACCCTGCTCCATGAAGGACAAAACGAAGAGGCGTCCCCGTTATACGCGGGAGAATATGAATCGCTTCAAGTCTTCAATCCCCAGATCGACCCGGGCGATCATGTCGCGCTCTGGGCGTGGGCTTGCGATAACCGATTGTTGCAGTGCCTGGAGGTGCGCTCCGCTACCCTGCAGCACCAGGAGACCGATAGTTATGTATTTCAGGTAGAATTCAACAACCCGGACGGCAGCCTGTTTGTGCTGGGGCCATGCTGCGGTGCCAATGAAACCGAAATGCCGCCTGTCTCACAGTTTGAATTCACGGTCAGCCGGACAGCGGACGGCAAATTTGTTGTGATGAATACGCCCCCGTATGTGCCGTAGAATGGACTGTCACTTTCATTCCATCAAATAAGGATATTCATGTCAAAGCTAACATGCCTCAACTGCGGCTCATCCGAACAGGAGCGGCCGCTGCTCACGCTAAAATTCCAGGGCAAAGAGGTATACCTGTGCCCGCAGTGTATGCCCATCATGATCCACGAGCCGGATCAACTGGTAGACAAACTTCCCGGATTTACCCCACCGACGAGCTCTTCCCCTCACGATCACTAAGTCTCATAAATGAATAGATTGTCCTTCTTGGCGCGCACATCGCTTCTCATCGCGTCCTTCTTCTTCCTGGATAAGATCCTCGCCTTCGTGCGCGTGGGTATCATCTCGCGCCAGTACGCCGGTTCAGTGGAGCTGCTGGATACGTTCAACGCCGCGAACAACCTGCCAGATGTGTTGTTCGCGCTGATCTCCGGGGGCGCGCTGGCGATGGCATTCATCCCATTGATGAGCGAATACCTGACGACGAAAGGTCGCGCTGCGGCATGGGACTTATTGTCTCGTGTCGCGAACTTTGCGTTCCTCGTTACCGGCTCGATTGCTGTGGTCATTGCCATCTTTGCCGAGCCGATCGTGAATGCTGAGCTTGGCATCGCCCCTGGCTTTGGCGCCGAGCAGCGCCAATTGCTTGCGGACCTCATGCGGCTGAATCTCATCGGCACGATCATCTTTTCTATCAGCGGTCTGGTGATGGCCAGCCTGCAAGCCAACCAGCATTTCTTGCTGCCCGCACTCGCCCCAACGATGTATAACGTAGGTCAGATATTTGGCGCGATCTTCCTCGTTCCGCGCTATGGAATCCATGGTCTGGTCTACGGCGTGATTCTGGGCGCCGCGCTGCATTTGCTCGTTCAAATCCCGGCGTTGTTTCGATACGAGTTCAAATGGACACCCGCACTCGACCTGCGTCACAGTGGGCTCATCGAAGCGCTGAAGCTGTTAGCTCCGCGTCTACTGACCATGTTTGGGATTCAGCTGATCTTCATCGCCCGGGATAACCTTGCCTCGCGGCTCGATCAGGTCGGCGCGGTGACGTCCCTGACCTACGGCTGGATGATCATGCAGGTGCCCGAAACGCTGCTCGGCACCGCGATCGCCACGGCCATGCTTCCCACCCTGGCGGAATACGCCGCCCGGGCGGACTGGAGCGAGTTCCATCTGGCGATAGAGAAAGCCCTGCGGGTCCTGATCGCCTTGACGATCCCGGTCGCGGCGGTGATGGCGGCGGGAATCAACCCGCTCGTGCGCGCCGCGTTCGGCTTCGACGCGGAGACCTCAACCCTCGTCACCTGGACGACACGCGCCTATCTTCTCACACTGACCGGGTTCTCCATCCAGGAGATCGCCGCGCGTTCCTTTTATGCGCGCAAGGAACCTATTTTCCCCCTGTACGCGGTCATTTTGCGGCTGGTACTGTTTATCGGGATCGGCATTCTGGGTGTCACCTATTTTCGAGACATCGGGGCGCCGGTCCTCGCGTTTGCCGAGATCGCTTTGTTGATCGAATCGATCGTCCTTTTTAACTGGCTGAGCAAACGGACACATCAGCCGCTGCAGGTCTGGAGCGCCGTATTCAAGGGAGTGGCTGCAGCCCTGCTTGGCGGGGTGATAGCCTATCTTGTAGCTCTCTACCTGCCCGGGTCCGCAGTTTTGACCGCTCTGCTGGGCATGGTCCTCGGCGGGCTGGTCGCGCTTCCCTTCATCTGGTCCGAAGTCAAATTGCTTCTCAGATTATGAATACCTATGCGCAGGTTCAAATCCCTCGCGAGGTCGATATATTCGGTAGGATATAATTAAACCCATGTCTGAAAACCTTGGAAACACAGAACCTCATATCGCAATTCGCAAACCCTGGCGCGGACGTGCCTTTCTTTTTAATGCTCTCGGCTTGATCATCGTCTTAATTCTTGCCATTTTGGCAGGTTATGGCTCGGGGCTCTCCATTCGAAGGAGCAATGAATCCTCCGTGACCTCCCAACAGCTGGGGGACCAGTTCCAACTCGCGCTCGTCGATATCGAGTTCAATCGCTATGAAAACGCCAAACAAAGGCTGGATTTCATACTTGCGCATGATCCGAGCTTCCCCGGAGTGCAGGAAAAACTGACAGAGGTTTTGGTCTTGATGAACCGGCCAACGCCCACAGTCACGCCGTCCCTCTCGCCCACACCGGATTTTAGCGGCGCGGAGCAAGCCTTTACGCAAGCACAGGCGCAGATCGCAGCCGGGGATTGGGCCGGTGCGATCGGCACACTGGACCTGACCCGCAAGCTGGACCCGGCGTACAAGACCGGCCAGGTAGACGGGATGTATTATTTTGCGCTGCGCAATTATGGCTACCAATTGATCACCCAGCAAGGCAATCTGGAAGGTGGGATCTATCATTTCACGCTGGCCGAACGCTTCGGCACCTTAGACCGCGACGCCAATGGCTTGCGGGAAGGCGCGCGCTATTATCTGATCGGCGCCTCGTTCTGGGAACTGGATTGGGAACAGGCATTGTTCTACTTCAATCAGGTCGCGGGCTATGGTCTTTGGGATGGGACGATGACCGTTAATGAACGTCTTCATATCGCCAACATGCGCTACGCCGACCAGCTCCTGGAGCAGGAAAGATATTGCGATGCGATCCCTTACTACGAGCAGGCACAGGCAACCGGCGGCTTAGATGCCCAGGCACAGGAAGGATATGAGAGGGCACTGCTGGAGTGCTTCCCCCCGACCCCGACGATTGATCTGACCCTTTCTATCACACCTCAAGTAACAGTGGAGACACCAGTCGTGACCACAGTCTCTCCCCCCACGGTGGCCGTAACAACAGAGGTGGTTCCGACCACTGCAGTTCCGACAACCGAAGTTCCTACAACTGCCGCACCACCTACTGAAACCCCAACAACACCTGGGCCATGATCACTACCCCGCCGGCCTGGGCTCTGGCGCTCACATACTGGCTACATCTTCTGGCGACCGTTTCCTGGGTAGGGAGTCTGGCGGGCATCTCCTTTCTCGTGCTTCCGGCGATGCGTCGCTCGCTCAGTCCGGAGACACAGCTTGTATTTATCGAAGCCATGCAAAAGCGCCTCGAGCCGATTGCCTGGTTCAGCATGAGTCTGCTCGTCCTGACGGGATTGTTCCAGATGAGCGTCAACCCACATTATGACAGCTTTCTCTCCATCAGCACACAGTGGTCCCTGGCCATCCTCACCAAGCATCTCCTGGGAATTGTCATGGTCGTGGTCAGCGCCATCCAGACCTGGGAAGTGATTCCCGCCATCCGCCGTGCAATCGTCAGATCGAAAAAGAGCAACAACGCAGATGAGTTGGAGTCCCTGCGGCGACGCGAAATCCTGCTCCTGCGAATGAATTTTGGATTGTCAATTTTGATTCTTCTGGCGACTGCATTTGCGAGGGCATCGTAAATTTGAAGATCGACCACAATGTGAGAACTCAACGTGGCGAACAAAATCTCAGCCGTCTCATTCTCGCGATCGGATGCATCATAAATCTGCTTGTTGCTTTCAACGCGGTTATACACGATCCTTTTATCGGCTACGATGCCGATAATCATTTAGATTATGTGAGCGTTCTGGCTTTGCGTCTACCGGCAAAGTCGGACTCTCTAGAATATTATTCTCCCCCACTACCCTATTTTTTGCCGTCCCTGGTTTTTCAGCTCTGCGAATCGAACACAATCACATGTAAATATGTTGCAGGCAAATTTGCACAGGGAATAAATCTGCTGCTATCCATTGTTATTACCATTTTTCTTATCAAAATAGCGGATTTGATAAGACCGAAAGACCAGCACTTCAAGATTGCCGTCTTGATCATGTTCGGCATTTTGACTGTATATTACAAGACTTTCTCACAGGTTCGAGGGGAGCCTTATGTCGCTTTTTTCGAGGTATTATCGATTTACCTTGTTTTAAAGCTGGCACAAACTTCGGAAGCTGTGACGCTCAAAGATGGAATTCTTCCCGGTATGTGCCTTGGTGGGCTCTGCTTGAGCCGCCAATTTGGGTTTCTCCTGTTTCCAGCAATCGGTTGTCTTGCTGTATTAATCGTTATACGGGAGAAGACCCTTGGCTTGAAATATAGTGGGGTAATTCTTTTTTCATTTTTTGTTGCGTTCCTATCCAGCAGTTGGTTTTATTTCCATCTCAATCGTACATACGGCAGTTTTACCTCTTATGCCATTCGGCCCCGAACGTTTGCTTTCTCCAACCAGCCCCTTAGCTTCTACCGTAACACGGGTATTGGAAATTTCTCATTATTTCGCTCCCCAACTCGAAAGACCTTCAATAACGAATTGATTCCCATCTTTTATTCCGAGACCTGGGGAGATTATTGGGGCTACTTCGTTTTCCGCCGCGAAGGGATCTTAGAGTACAAATCGAATCAAGCTGCGATAAATTCCTATTTAGGACGTGTAAATCTGGTATCGCTCATTCCCAGTCTCTTTTTTGCCGGCGGAATGCTTTTTGGCCTGAGATCTTTGCTACGGTCTCTCAACGCCACGAGCTCAAGTTTTGAATCTAGAGCCTTCTCATTTTTCGTTCTGATCATATTGATTTCTTTGGCCGGCTATCTTTGGTATTTACTTACTTATACAATGATACCCAAGGGGGCAACGATCAAGGCCACCTACATGATCCAGATTTTTATAGCCCTCCCCTTTTTGGCAGCCAATGTTCTGGAGAAGCTACGAGGGAGCAACCCCCGGCTTTATCTTTTTTCCCTTGGTCTAATTCTGGCTGCCTTCGTTCATAATTTACCAGCCATGATCACACATTATTGGCGGTTGCAGCCCTACTAACTCGTAATAAAACAATCCACTCCGCCGAACGGAAAAGGAGGTACGTCCTCCTGCTATTTATAGCCGTATCAACTCGGAAGCTGGCACGCCCGTCAGATCATAGGCCATAGCACCTGTAATCTTCACCGGGACGATCTCGCCAATTTGCGCGTCCCCTTCGATAAAGACCATGCCGTCAATTTCGGGCGCATCGCGATAAGACCGACCAATGGCGATTCCTTTATCGCGCCCTTCCACCAAGACGTCCAGTGTCTTGCCGACATAGGATTGATTGACCTGCAAGGAAATCCCCTGCTGCAGCTCCATCAAACGCTCGTAGCGCTTCTGCTTGACCTCTGCGGGGATGGGATCGCCCAGCGGCTCACTGGTCGTGCCCGGCTCGAAGGAAAATTGGAACGTCCCCACGCGGTCAAAGCGAATTTCCTGCACAAAATCCACTAGTGCTTGAAATTCCTCTTCCGTCTCGCCGGGATAGCCGACAATGAATGTGGTACGGATGGAGAGATCCGGGATCGCCGCGCGCATCTTGCCCAGCGTGCCATGGACCCACTCGATGTTCGATGGGCGGCGCATGCGGTATAGTGTCTTGGGATGCGCGTGCTGCAGCGGCATATCGAGATACGGCAGAACCTGCCTGCGCGTCGCCATCACCTCGATCAGGCGGTCGGTGACATAGCCTGGATAGGCATACATCACACGGATCCAATCCATATCTGGGACGGCGTCGGTCAGCTGTTCAAGTAGCACGGCCAGCCCATCTTTCACCCCCAGATCATGCCCGTAATCCGTCGTATCCTGCGCGATCAAGATCAGCTCGCGCACACCCGCGTCGCGCAGTTGTCGCGCCTCATGAATGATGGCCTCTGTCGGGCGAGACACCGCAGTTCCCTTAATGAGCGGGATCGCGCAGAACGCACACGGACGCCGACATCCATCTGCGATCTTAACATATGCGCTGGCCCCGGCGACAGAGAAGCGCAACGCCTCCTGCTCATCCTTGCCCACAGTCGTGGCTTCGTCGGGGAGATGATAGAGAGGCTCCGGGTGCGGACCCCGGCGAAGCTCGCGCACCACCTGGACGATGTCCATCCAGCGCCGCGTGCCCAGCACCCCATCGATCCCGGGCACTTTTACGGCCACTTCCGAGCCGTAACGCTGTGTGAGACACCCGGCCGCGATCAAGATCTGGCTTTTGCGCTTGCCCTCCGCCAGCTCGCGTAGCACATGGATCGACTCCTCTTTCGCAGGTCCGATAAATCCGCATGTGTTCACGATCAGTACATGGGCGCGTGAAGGGTCTTCCACCGCCCGATACCCATCGCGGATAAGAAGCTGCGCCATGGAATCTGAGTCGACCGTATTTTTTGCACAGCCTAGTGAAACAAGATGAAATGTGTTTTTGGACACGAATAAATGTTCCTTTGTCAATTCTGCTCCAAGCGCCATCCCCGCGGGGACTACGGCCGAAGCAGTGAAGTTAGGGCACAGCCGTCGCCGAGGCAGCCGGTGTTTCACTAAATCGCGGTGTAGCCGAGGGCGGAGCCGTCTGTGTCGGCGTCGTTGTAATGGTCGGTGTCAGGGTGGGCAATCCAGTTGGCGTGATAATCTCGGTGCTTCGATAGATATTATTGACCACCTGCCCAAACGTTCCCATGAGTCCCAGGTCACGTCCATTATAAACAATGCGGATGGCGGCACCACTTCCTACCAGTACTTCAATCTGATCCTCGGCCTCGAATGGATAGGCGTTGCCAGGCACCACCCGTCCTTCAAATGCTACTTCCCCATCGACCACCACCCGCAGGTACGACCGTTCGACCGCAACCAGATTAAGCTGCACCGGCGCATTGACGTTCAAGGTAGGGATTTCCACGGTCATGGTGGGTTCCCCGGGAAATGCTTCTACGGGGATAAAGGTCGCCGTTGCCGTGAACGAAGATGGATCGGGAGATGACAGTAACACATCAGAAATTGAGATAGAGGTCGGGGGGACCGCCTGCTGGCTCTGGATCGTCATCACACGGTTGACTCCCCAGATTGCAAACCCGACCAGCAAAACCGCCATACCAACACCAAAGATCATATCTCCTGCAATAAAGCTGCGCACCGCGGGAAGATTGGCAACGATGGGTTGACCAGGTTTACGCACAGGCTTGGATGGGTTCCGCTCCCGGTGCCGGGCCTGGAGCGCATCCGCAAAGCGCAGCAGCAAGGCATCCACGTCCAGATCGAGAAACGTAGCATAGTTCGATAACATACCGCGCGTCTGCACGGTCGAGGGGAGTTCATCCAGCGCACCTCGTTCGAGCGCGTCCAGATAATATGCCTTAACATGCGTGTTGCGTTCTATTTCGTCAAAGTGCAGGCTAAGCAATTCGCGGCGCTGACGCAGCTCCCTACCAATCTCCTTAAGGATCTGCTTGTACGTTTCAGGAGCGCCAGGCTGGGCACTTGCCTCCATCGGCCACTCCG
>LLBY010010138.1_pt1 | contig 11643 bp, 11 predicted proteins | sample 1489401 | NCBI WGS metagenome assembly LLBY01 (sample SAMN04092656, study PRJNA295927) | soil metagenome | biome: Soil prokaryotic community; feature: Bulk soil; isolation source: soil from tomato rhizosphere | host: tomato cultivar Hawaii 7996 | place: South Korea | collected 2011-11-01 | reverse complement strand
TCGAGGATGTCGTTGATGAGGCCGAGCAGGGACTCGCCGCTGGCGCGGATGATCTCGGTGAACTCGCGCTGCTGGGTGTCGAGCGGCGTGTCGAGCAGGAGCGAGGTCATGCCGATGACGCCGTTCATCGGGGTGCGGATCTCGTGGCTCATCATGGCGAGGAACTGGCTCTTGGCGGCGTTGGCCTGCTCGGCGGCGAGGCGGGCGCGCTCCTGTTCGGTGATGTCGGCGAGGGCGCCGAACCAGACGCGGGCGCCGTCGGGCTCGCGCAGGACCGAGGAACGGGCGCTGAGCCAGCGCGTGTGGCTGTCGGCGTCGCGCACGGCGAAGAGGCGGGTCCAGGGCTGTTCGCTCTCCATGGCGTGGCGGAGGGAGGCGAGGAGGGCTCGGCGGTCGGCGCGGGGCACCGAGGCGAAGAGGCGGAGGGGGCGGCGCATCAGCTCCTCGACCGGCCGGCCGAAGAGGATCTCGAAGCCGGGGCTGAGCAGGCGGACCTCGAGGCGGTCGTCGGCGGAGAGCTCGAAGTGGAAGAGCGCGCCCGGCGCGTGGTGGGTGAGGGCGCGGAGGCGTTCTTTGCTCTGCTGGAGTTTGTGCTCGGCGTCCTTGCGCGCGGTGATGTCGCTCTCGATGGCCATGAAGCCGGTGAGCGCGCCGGCCTCGTCGCGCAGGGGCTGGACCTCGACGTCGTTCCAGTAGGCGGCGCCGTTTTTGTGGTAGTTGACCACCTCGACGTGGAAGCCCCGGCCGGTCGTCAGGCCCTCGCGCATCTCGCGCCGGGTGTCGGGCGAGGTGAGCGGGCCGCCGAGCAGTTCGCCGGGCTTGCGTCCGCGGACTTCCTCCAGGGTATAGCCGGTCATGCGGGTGAAACCCTCGTTGATCCATTCGATGCCCTCGCGCGGGTCGGTGATGACGACGGAGTTGCTGGTGCGGCTGGCGACCATGGCGAGCCGGCGGGCCTCCGCCTCGCTGGCGCGCAGGCTAGCGGTCATGTCGGCGGCGAGCGCGAGGGCGCGGGTGCGGCCCATGCCGAGGATGAACACGATGCCCGCGATGAGCAGGGTGGCGCCGCCGCCGACCACGCCGATGAGCAGGGGGATGCGGCGCTGGATCGTGCGCTCGAAGGCGGGCGTGGAGGCCATCGCCAGCGTCCAGGAGCGTCCCCCGAGGCTGATGACGCGGTTGCGATGGAAGAGCCGGCCGACGTGGGGTTGTCCCGTGCCGGCCGAGACCAGGGTCTTGTCGGCGTCGAGCAGCAGGGTGTCGGGGGCGAAGGTGGCGCCGTCGAAGACCTCGACGTCGAGCAGGTTTTCGGCGGCGGTGGTGAGGCCGGCGAAAAGCTCGTCGATGATGAGCGGCGCGTAGATAAGGCCCTGGAGGGCGGCGCGCCGCTCGGCGGGATTCGTCGCGGGGAGGCCGTTGCGGTAGATCGGGATCAGGTAGAGAAAACCGGCGCGATCCAAGGTGTCCTGCACGAGGGTGACGCGTCCGGTGAGGGTGGGCTCGCCGGTGTCGATGGCGCGCTCGATGGCGGCGCGGCGCACGGCCTCGGAGCCGATGTCGTAGCCTTGGGCGGCGCGGTTGGGCGCGAGCGGATAGATGTACTTGATGACGTAGAGCTCGGGGGCGTCGCCCGCGGTGTTCACGGTGAAGTCGGGCACGCCTTCGGCGCGGGCCCCGGCGACGAAGGCGTCGAGCCGGGCGCGCGGCACGTGCTCGATGTAGCCGAAGCCCTGCACGCCGGGGAATTCGGCCGCCAGATCTCGCGAGGCGACGTAGGCGGCGAATTCGGCGCGGTTGACATCCTCGCTGGCGGCATAGACGCCGCGCGCGCCCTTCATGCCGTAAACCGGCAGGTTGACCCGGCGCTGCACCTCGGTGGCGAGACGATCGGTGAGACGGCCGAAACGCAGCTCGGCCTCGACGCGGTAAACGCGCGCCACCTGGGCGCTGCCGATCCAGGAGAGGGTCAGGCCCAGCAAAAGCACGACAACCAGGAGAAACAGGGTGAGGCGCGGAGCGGTGCGGAGGGAGGACGGAGAGAGCACGGTCAGGCGGAAAGGTTGACCCACCAAGCCCGGCAGCGGGAAACGGGCCAAGGCGCAAACGCAAAAAAAACGCCGGATGCGGTTATTGCGCATCCGGCGGACGAGGCGGGCCCGAAGGAGCCCGGATCAGAGGCGGGCGATGACGGCGTCGGCCATGGCCTTGGTGCCGACGGAGGGCTTGCCGAAGGCGATGTCGCCGGTGCGCACGCCGTCGGTGGCGACGGCTCCGCGCACGGCGGCCTCGATCTTGGCGGCGACGGCGTCGAGGCCGAAGCTGTAGCGCAGCATCATGGCGGCGGAGAGTATCTGGGCGCAGGGGTTGGCGACGCCCTTGCCGGCGATGTCGGGGGCGGTGCCGCCGGCGGGCTCGAAGAGGCCGAAGGGCAGGCCGAGGGAGTTTTTGCCGGTGCCGAGGGAGGCGCTGGAGAGCATGCCGAGGGAGCCGCAGATGACGGCCATCTCGTCGGAGAGGATGTCGCCGAACATGTTTTCGGTGAAGAGGACGTCGAACTGGTTGGGATCGCGCGCCAGCTGCATGGCGGCGTTGTCCACGTACATGTGGCTGAGGGCGAGGTCGGGGTGGTGCTTGGCGAAGTAGGCGGTGACGACCTTGCGCCAGAGCACGGAGGTCTCGAGCACGTTGGCCTTGTCCACCGAGCAGACCTTGCCGCCGCGGGCCTTGGCGGTGACGGCGGCGACCTCGGCGATGCGCTCGATCTCGGAGGTTTTGTAAACCATGGTGTCGATGGCCTGCTCCTCGCCGTTTTCGAGCGTCACGGTGGACTTGGGCTGGCCGAAGTAGATGCCGCCGGTGAGCTCGCGGATGCAGACGATGTCGATGCCGTTGGGGATGCGCTCGGTCTTGAGCGGGGAGGCGTCGCGAAGATCCGGATAGAGGAGGCCGGGGCGGATGTTGGCGAAGAGGTTGAAGGCCTTGCGCAGGGGCAGGAGCGCGGCGCGCTCGGGCTGCTCCTTGGGCGGGAGTTTTTCCCACTTCGGGCCGCCGACGGAGCCGAAGAGGATGGCGTCGGCCTGCTGGCAGAGTGCGAGGGTGGAGTCGGGGAGGGCCTTGCCGTGGTTGTCGATGCCGGCGCCGCCGACGTCGGCGACGGAGTAGTCGAGCGTGAGGTTTTCCTTCTGGGCGACGTGGGCGAGGACGCGGAGCGCCTCGGACATGACCTCGGGGCCGATGTAGTCACCGGGCAGGACGGCAAATTTAAGGGTGGGCATGGGAGTTGGGAAAGGGGCGACCTTGGCGGGCCGGCGGCGCGCGTGGCAAGACGGCTTTGGAGTGGCGCGGCGCGGGCCGACGCGCAAGGTGGCGGGCCGTATGGCTCGCAAATCCTCCGCCAAGCTCACTCGTTCCAAACGTTCCGCCGGCTCCGCCTCGGCCGGCGCGCCGGGCAAATGGATGCGCCGGATGCGCAAGACCCTTTGGGTGAATCTCGCGCTGCTGCTAGGCGGCGGGGCGTGGTATTTTTTGCAAGCGCCGGAGCGCCAGGCCGAGGTGCGGCTGCTGGTCGGAAACGCGTTCGCGGAGAACAAGCGCGTGGATCTGCTCGATGTGGCCTGGGACCTCTACCAGCTCTACTACAGCCCCGACTTCGTGGCCGCGCCGCCGGCGGCGGGTGATCGCACCCACCTCTACGCCGGCGCGCCGCGGGTGGCGGGGGAGGGCGACTCGATCCCGGCGGGGCGTTTCCTGCGCAACACCGGCTATCTCGTCGGCTATCGCGAGGAGCTGGGCGCGCCCTGGTGGGTGGCCTATCGGGTGCGCGACATCGACCCGCTGCCGGCGCCGGCGGAGCGCCCCTCGCGCTTCGAGTCCGACGTGCGCACCGTGGCGCGGGTGGAGCCCGACGCCTACACCGGCAGCGGCTACGACCGCGGACACCTCGCGCCGAACCATGCCATCGCGACCCGGCACGGCGAGGCGGCGCAGCGGGAGACGTTTTTGATGAGCAACATCATCCCGCAGCGCCACGGGCTGAACGCCGGCCTTTGGAAGCAGCTCGAGCTGCGCGCGGCGACGAGCTACCCCGCGCGCTTCGGCGAGGTGTGGGTGCTGGCCGGGCCGGTGTTTGGCAAATCGCCCGCTCGCCTGCCCAAGGGCGGCGGGGCCACGGCGCCGGCCATTCCCGAGGGGTGCTACATGATCCTGCTCGACGAAAGCGACGGACGCGTGCGCACGCTCTCGTTTCTCTTCCCGCAGGAGCCGGCGGAGGGCGCGAAGCCGGAGGATTACCTCACGACGATCGACGAGATCGAGCGCCGCACGGGGCTGGATTTTTTCGCGGAGCTGCCGCCCGAGGTGGAGGCGGAGCTCGAATCACGCCGCGCCGCGCGGGTCTGGTAGGGGGTCGAGCGCGGCCACCTTTTCAGTTCAGTCTAAAGAACGCGGACCATCGAGCCTTCGAGCCAACGGACAGGAATGTCCGTTCTCCTTGGGTTCAGGCGGAGACGATCATGCTGAAGCCGCCCCAGCTCATGCGCGAGCAGTCGAAGGGCATATTTTTCGGGTCCATGTGCGCGGTGAGGCGAGGGTCCTGCATCACTTTTTTGTTCACCCGGTCGCGGTGGGCGCGGGATTTGTAGGTGATCCAGGCAAAGACGATGGTCTCGCCGGGCTTGGGTTTCACGAGCTTGGGAAAGGGCAGGCCGCACTCCCCCGCGAAGTCGTCGCCGACGGCTTCGTGGTAGGAAAGCGCGCCGTGGTCTTTCCAGACCTGGGCGGCGATTTTTGCCATGCGCCGGTAGGCGGGCAGGTTTTTCTTGGGAACGGGGAGGACGAATCCATCGACGTAAACAGGCATGGTGGCGGAGGGTTTGGGTTGCGGTTGCGGGGAGGGGAAATCAGGCGGGCTCGGAGCGGGCGGTGAGCAGCGGGCGGTAGGCCGCGCGGTGGCACCAGGCGAGGTGGAGGAGGAGGGCGAAAAAGACGCCGGCCGGCACGAGGCCGGCGGGTTCGAGAAAGATGTGGAAGGCGAGGCTGTTCACGATGAACGGCGCGAAGAGCACGAGGGCGAGCGGCACGAAGCGGTTGAGCACGAGCAACACGCCGACGGTGAGCAGCGTGAGCCCGATGAGCGGCATCATGTAGCCGCTGGCCACAAGCGCGTCGGCGAAGGCGGCCGCGCGCTCCGGAATGGGCGTCTCGGGCTGCGGGATGAAGTTGAAAAAGCCGTTCAGGCCGAAAACGACGAGCGGCAGGCCCAGCAGATAACGCGCAATGGCGGGGGCGATTTTGGTTTTCATGAGTTATGCGTTCAGTGGGACCAACGAACGACGAAACCGGTTTCGGACATCGAAAAGGTGAAAAAACTTTTTACCGGAACGTGTCCTTTTGGAACGGTGGCGTTCGTTGTAGTCGTGAACCCACTACCGACAACCTCTTCATTTATCAACCGCCATGCCCTCGCCCTACCTCCTCCTGTTTCGCAACACCGGCTCCGACACCCACGCGCACCTTTCGCCCGAGGAGCGCCAGCGCCTCGTCGAGCGCTGGAACGGCTGGTATGAGGGCCTGCGCGCCGAGGGGCGCGCGGTGGACGGGCGTCCGCTGGAGCTGGAGAGCCGCGTGGTCTCCGGCGCGGGCGGCGAGCGCGTGACCGACGGGCCCTTCTCGGAGACGAAGGAGGCGGTCGGCGGCTACGTGATGCTGATGGTCGCAGGCATCGACGAGGCGACCGAGATCGCGCGTCGTCACCCGGGGCTGGAACACGGGCTCATCATCGAGGTGCGCCCCGTGGCCGAGACGTGTCACCTCGGCGTCACCACCGGACCGGCGGCCTGAGGTTTTTTCGTCTAATTCGTATTTCTCCACGCGTGTCGTCCGACGAAACGATTCCTCCTCCCGGCACCGCCGAGGGCCCGACGGGCCTGGTGGAGCATTTTTTCCGCCACGAGGCCGGGCGTCTGCACGGCTCCCTGGTGCGGCGTTTCGGCGTGCGCAACCTCGCGCTCGTGGAGGACGTGGTGCAGGAGGCGATGCTGCGCGCGCTGCGCACCTGGTCGATGGGCGGGGTGCCGGCCAATCCCTCGGCCTGGATCAGCCGCGTGGCGATCAACCTCGCCCACGACGCGCTGCGCCACGCGGGCATGTCGGCCGCGAAGGAGGGCGCCATCGCCACCCACATCGAGGTCACCGGCCCGGCGCCCGAGGCGCCGGGCGCGGCGGCGGACGACGAGATCCGCGATGACGCGCTGCGCATGCTTTTCCTGTGCTGTCATCCGGGGGTGGCGCGCGACGCGCAGGCCATGCTCGCGCTGAAAATCCTGTGCGGCTTTGGCACGGGCGAGATCGCGCGCGCGTTTTTCGGCACGGAGGCGGCGATCGAGAAACAGCTCACCCGCACCAAGCAGCGCCTGCGCGACGCCGGGGTGCGTTTCGAGCTGCCGGCGGCGGGCCCCGAGCTGGCGGAGCGGCTGGACGGCGTGCTGGCCACGCTCTACCTGCTTTTCAACGAGGGCTACAAGGCGAGCTCGGGCGACCGCCTCCTGCGCGAGGACCTGTGCCACGAGGCCGTGCGGCTGACCGCGCTGCTGGTCGAGCATCCGGCGGGCGACACGCCGCGCGCGCACGCCTTGCTCGCGCTGATGTTGTTCAACGCGGCGCGCTTCCCGGCCCGGCTCGACGCGCGCGGCGACCTGCAACGGCTCGACGAGCAGGACCGCGCGCGCTGGGACCAGGGCCTGATCGACGCGGGCCTGCGGCATCTCGCGGCGGCGGCGCGCGGCGACGACGTGAGCGAGTATCACCTCCAGGCCGGCATCGTGGCCTGCCACTGCCTCGCGCCCGACGCGGCCTCGACCGACTGGGCGCGCATCCTCGCGCACTACGACGAGCTGCTGCGCATAAAACCCTCGCCGGTGGTGGCGCTCAACCGCGTGGTCGCGGTGGCCAATCTGCACGGCGCGCGGGCCGGGCTCGACGCGCTCGCCGCCATCGCGGGTCGCGAGCGGCTGGAGTCGCTGCATCTCACGCACGCGGTGGCGGGGGAGCTGCAGCGCCGGCTCGGCGAGCACCGCGCGGCGGCGGAGAGTTTTCGCCGGGCGCTGCGGCTCGCGGAGGTCGGGCCCGAGCAGCTGCACCTCGCGCGTTTGCTCGAGCGCGTGGAGGGCGAGGCCCGCGCGACCTGAGGCCGTCGAATTTTCCACCATGTCTTCCTCGCCTGTCTTTCGTTTCACCGCCCGCGTCGTGCGGCTCGACACCGGAATGCGTTATCACGCGCTGCCCGTGCCCGGCGAGATGGCCGCGGCGTGGAAAAACGCGGGCGTGCGCCGGCTGCTCGGCACCGTCAACGGCCGGCCGATCAAGCGCGCGCTGCAGAGCCACGCGGACGGCGGGAGTTTTATCATTCTCGGCCAGGACACCTTGAAACTCGCGGGACTGAAGGAGGGTGGAACCGCCGCGCTGGAGCTCGGTCCCGACCCCGAGCCGGACGCGCTCGACATGCCGGAGGAGTTCGCGCTCGTGCTGGAGCAGGACGACGTCGCGCGCGCCCGCTGGGAGACCTTTCCGCTCGGTCGGCGCCGCTCGCTGCTGCATTACATCACGAGCGCGAAGCAGGAGGCCACCCGCATAAAACGCGCCTGGGATCTCGCCGAAAAGATCCGCACGCATTCGCTCCACGGCGACCGGGCCGCGCCGCGTTGACGGGGGCGCGGCCCGGCGCGGCGCGCGGCGGCAAAAGCACGCGGCCAAAAGCGCGCGGCGACTTGCCGGAGCGGCGCGGACGCGTAATCGGTGGGGACATGTCACACTACTCGTTTCCCCAGGAATTTCGCGCGGTTTACGATCATGCCGTCGTCCTCTACGCCCAGGGCCGGCGCGGCGCGGAGACGTTTTTCAACGACACCCAGCTCGCCTGGATGGCGGCCAACGGCCTCGCCGCGCAGGCCTTCTACGACTACGCCGAGGACCAGGCCAACTATGGCGAGCCCGGCTTCGAGCACGCGCTCACCATCGAGACGGTGCGCCGCGATTATTTCTTGAACGCTCAGGGCGGCGTGGCCTCGACCGTGGTGGCCGATCCGGCGACCTGGCCGGCGAAGGACGCGGAGATCAACGGCGTCGTCTGGCTGCCGCGCATCCTGCCCAAGGTCCGCGCCAAGCTGCGCGGCGAGCTGCCGACGTCGATGATGTACGGCTGCGGCGGCGACCGGCGGTTTTTCAAGGCAAACGACATCCTGCCGGCGGAGTTTTTGGCGCTCGTGTGGCGGCATGAGAACGACGACGCGGCGATCATCGCGTGGGTGACCGCGCGGCACGCGGCGGCGCCGGCGCAGTGAGCGGCGCAGGGCGCGGCGCGAGCCGGCGACTCACGGAGGTCGGCTGAAACTTGGCGGCGGGACGGGTTTGCGTTTGCCTCAACCGGTTTGGCCGTAGCAGCTTGGCCCCATGTTTACCTTCCGCGCGGGTCTGGCGTTGCTTGTCGGTTTGAGCGGTTCGGGCATGGTTTCAGTCCTCGCCCAGGCGTCGGCGGAGGAGGCGCCGCCGGTGGCGGCGGAGCAAGCGGTCGATGCGGCGGCGCGTTCGCCGTATCACGACCTGCTGGTGCGCGCCATCGAGGAGCGTCTGCTGATCCAGTTCACCTACGGCGGCCACGTGCGGGTGTGCGAGCCGCACGCGTATGGGGTGGGTTCGGAGGGCACGGCGATCTTGCACACGTTTCAGACCGCGGGAAGCAGCGGGTCGAAGCCGCCCCCGGGCTGGCGTACTTTCACGGTGAGCGGCATCACGGACATGGTGCTGACGAGGCGGCGCTTCGCACGGGTGCGCGCGGGGTTTAACGAAGAGCGCCCGCGGCTCGATCCCGCCTGGGCGGAGATCGCGCCGGCCGAGGAGCCGGTGGCTGCGGCGTCCGCGGCGGAGTGACTCAGGGCGAGACGGAGATCGCGGGCGGGGCGGGGGGCGCGTAGCGGCCGGTTTTGTCGGCCCAGGCCTTGAAAATCGCGCCGGCCACGGGGGCGGCGTAGCGGCCGCCGCCGAACTCCTCGCCGGTATCGCCCTCGATCATGACGGCGACGGCGATCTGCGGATTCTCGACCGGCACGAAGCCCACGAACCAGGCGAAGTTGATTTTGTTTTGGAGGCCGCCCTGGGCGGTGCCGGTCTTGCCGGCGATGCGCAGGCCGGGCACGCGGAAGCGCGGGGTTTGCAGGATGCGGCCGGTGCCGGTGTTGGTGACGGCCTCCATGCCGGCGAGAATGGCGGCGCGGTCGGCGGGGGCGATGCCGTCGGGCGCGGAGCTTTGGCGCACGGGCGGATTTTGATGCAGGAGGGTGGGGCGGGTGGTGTCCTCGCCGCGCGCGAAGGAGGCCATGAAGGTGGCCATCTGAAGCGGGGTGAGGGCGAGAGCGCCCTGGCCGATGGAGACGTTGGCGGTGTCGCCGGGGAACCAGCGGTCGCCGCGGCGCTCCTGTTTCCAGGCGGGGGTGGGCACGAGCATCTGGCGGGCCTCGTTGGGCAGCTCGATGCCGGTGGGGTCGTCGAGCCCGTGGCGGCGGGCCTCGGCGGCGATGGCGTCGATGCCGATCTTCAGGCCGTAGTCGTAGAAAAACGTGTTGCAGCTTTTCTCGATGGCCTGGGCGAGGGTGATGGGGCCGCGGTCGCGGTGGTTGTTGCAAACGTAGGTGCGACCGCCGACGCGGTAGGCGCCGGTGCACTCGACCACGGAGTCGGGGCGGATGTGGCCGGTGCGCAGGCCGGCGAGGGCGGTGACGAGCTTGAAGGTCGAGGCGGGCGGGTAGAGGCCTTGGGTGGCGCGGTTGACCCATGCGCCGCGGGTGTTGATGTCGGCGCCGGCGGCGGTGGAGAGGCGCGGCACGAAGGCGTTGAGGTCGTAGTCGGGTTTGCTGGCGAGCACGAGCACCTCGCCGGTGGCGATGTCGATGGCGACGGCCGCGCCGGAGACGCCGGTGTCGCCGAGCTGTTGCTCGGCGGCGAGTTGCAGGTCGAGATCCAAGCTGGTGACGATGTCCTCGCCCTGCACGGGCGTGCGTTTTTCGAGCGGGGGCTGGATGCGATAGCCGCCCGGATCGACGCGGTAGATGGCGCCGCCGGCCTTGCCTTGCAGGCGATCATCGAGGGCGGCCTCGATGCCGTCGCGACCGACGCTGCCGCGCATTTTAAAGGTGGTGAGTTCGGCGCCGGGCAGGGCGTCGCCGACGTCGAGATCGTCGTCCGAGGCGGTGTAGCCGAGGGTGTGGGCGGCGAGCGAGCCGTGCGGGTAGAGCCGCGTGCTGGCGGTGTAAACCTGGAGCGGCGAGGTGACGGGCAACTGTTCCAGCAGGCGCGCGTAGGCGTCGGGCTCGATGTCCTCAAGCAGCAGGTAGGGCAGGATGCGGGCCTGGCGGTAGTGGCGCTCGAGCTTGGTCGAGTCCACGCGGTGGCGCGCGCCGAGGACGCGGTTCACGGTGTTGAGGTGTTTTTGCACGACCGACATTCGCGACAGCCGGTGGAGCTGGGCGACGGTGGGCAGATTCTTGTCGTCGGCCATGCGGTAGTTGCGCCGGATGCGCAGGAACTCGGTGCGGAAGTCGCCGCGCAGCTCGTCGAGATTCAGGGTGACGGCGAAGCGAGGGCGGTTGCCCACCAGCAGGCGGCCCTCGCGGTCGAAGATGTTGCCGCGCGGGCCGGGCACGATGACGCGGCGCTGGTTTTGCACCGTCTCGCGTTCGCGGTGTTCGGCGGCGCGGCCGAGCTGCTGGTAACCCAGGCCGGCCGCGAGCACGAGCAGCATGGCGGCGAGGATGGCCTGGAACAACCACAGCCGCGGGTCGTAGCCCCGGTGCGATTCCACCACCGAGCCCGGGCGCTCGGACGGGGCGGACTGCGGGGCGTAGGGCATGGCGCGACGGGAGGGCGGGGTGGGTCAGGCGAAGCGGCGGGCGACGACCTCGGGCATGGCCCGGGCGTGGATCAATGCCTGGCGTTGCAGGGCGAGAAACCACGGGCCGATGAGCGCGGTGGCGAGCTGCGAAACCAGCAGGTCGGCGAGCAGGCGCAGCGCGCCGGCTCCGGGATCGGGCAGTTCGCCGAGCGAGAGGAACGCGAACACGACGAAGAACGCGAGGTTGACGAACAGGGCGACGACCACGCCCACCAGCGTTTCCTCGCGCGGCAGGCGACCGCGCACCCGGTGCACCAGGCAAACGGCGAGGCCGAGCAGGGCGGCCTGGCGCCCGAAGGCGACGGGCGCGGTGGCGTCGATCCAGAGCCCGGTGAGCAGGGCCACGGCCAGTCCGGCGGCGAGGGGCAGGCGCAGGGCGACGAAAGCGACCAGCAGGCCGGGCGCGGCCAGGGTGACGGCGAGCGGCGAGAGGGCGTGGTTGACCTGGCCGAGCAGGCAGGCGAGCCCGCCGGTGCAGGCGAGCAGGACGAGGACCTGGCGAAGCGACGTCGTCATCACGGGGCGACGGGGAAGGCCGGGTCGAGCGGCACGAGCACGGTGACCTCGGTGAGGCGGCCCAGCCGCGGGTCCAGGCGCGCGCGACCGGTTTTGAAAAGGCCGTCGGTGCTCGGCTCGAGTTGCCAGACCTCGCCGACGTAGAGGCCGGGCGGATACACGCCGCCGAGGCCGGAGGTGAGCAGGCG
>LLBY010005381.1_pt3 | contig 11658 bp, 9 predicted proteins | sample 1489401 | NCBI WGS metagenome assembly LLBY01 (sample SAMN04092656, study PRJNA295927) | soil metagenome | biome: Soil prokaryotic community; feature: Bulk soil; isolation source: soil from tomato rhizosphere | host: tomato cultivar Hawaii 7996 | place: South Korea | collected 2011-11-01 | reverse complement strand
CAACTACAGCCTCGTCACCACCCAGGGCACCTACGAGGGCCAGCGCGCCCTCTCCGACAAACGCGTGCTCACCCTCACCCGCTCCGCCTGGAACGGCCAGCAACGCTACGCCGCTCTCTCCTGGTCCGGCGACACCACCGCCAGCTGGGAAACCTTCCGCAACCAGATCTCCGGCGGCGTCAACGTCGCCATGGCCGGCCAGCCCTACTGGACCCAGGACACCGGCGGTTTCTTCATCCCCGGCCAATACCGCGACGGCCCGAAATCCAACCCCGAATACCGCGAGCTCTTCGCCCGCTGGAACCAGTTCGGCATCTTCAATCCGATCTACCGCGTCCACGGCGCCGACATCGAGCGCGAGCCCTACCGCTTCCGCGAGAGCGATCCCGAGTTCCATGCCTCGATGCTCTCCGCCGCCCGCCTGCGGTATCGACTTATCCCCTACATCTACGGCCTCGCCTGGCTGAGCACCGACCGCGGCTACACCCTGATGCGCGGCCTCGCGATGGACTTCCCCGACGACGCCAAGGCGCGCAAGATCGACGACCAGTTCATGTTCGGGGGCTCCTTCCTCGTCCACCCCGTCACCCGCGCCATCCACCGCGTGCCGCCTCCGCCGCCGGCCATCATTCCGACCGAAGCCCTCGCCACCGCCGACGGTCGCCCGGGCGTCTCCGTACAGTATTTTGAAGGCCAAAACTTCGAGAAGGCCGCGGGCACGTCCGTCGATCCCAAGGTGGACTACTCCTGGCCCGGCCCGCCGCTCACCGAACCGCCCCCCGGCCTCGACGGCTGCGACAACTTCTCCGCCCGCCTGACCGGCTTCCTCACCATGCCGGAGGACGGCGAATACGAGATCGGCGCCGAGGCCGACGACGGCGTCCGCGTCTGGCTCGACGAGCAGCTCGTCGTGGACGACTGGAGCATCCACGGCATGCGCTTCGTCGGCAAAAAACTGCGCTTCGAGAAAGGCCGGAAAGTCGCCTTCAAGATCGACTACTTCCAAGGCCAGGGCGGCCGCGGACTGCGCTTCGCCTGGCGCACGCCCTCGGTCCTGTCCAAGCCGGCGCCCGTCGCCACCGAGAGCGACAAACTCGTGGAAACCTACCTGCCGGCCGGCGCCGACTGGTATGACTTCTGGACCAACGCGCGCCACGCCGGCGGAGCCACCGCGAGCACGCCCTGCCCGCTCGACCGTTTCCCGCTCTTTGTGCGCGCCGGCTCCATCGTGCCCCTGAGCCCGGTCATGCAACACGTCGCCGAAAAGCCCGACGCCCCCTACGAGATCCGCGTTTACCCCGGCGCCGACGCCGTCTTCACAATCTACGAAGACGACGGCGAGACCTACGCCTATGAGAAGGGCGAGCGCGCCACCATCCAGCTGCGCTGGGACGACCAGGCGCGCACGCTCACGGTCGGCGAACGCCAGGGCACCTTCCCCGGCCTGGTCGCCGCCCGCGAGTTCCGCGTCGTGCTCGCGACCGACGCCACCACCGCCGGCCCCGCCGAACCCGCACCCTCCGCCGTCCGCTCCGTCCGCTACACCGGCAAGGAGTTCAGCGTGAAGTTCTGACCCTATAAAAAAAGCCCCGGCGCCGCGTCTGATCACGCGGCCACCGGGCGGAACGACGCATCGGGCACGCGTTATATTAATCGTTGCGAATGTCTTGGCACGGAGCGGCGGCATTCCTGCCGCCGATGGTATGGAAACAAGGCACGACGACGCCGGTCGCCTTGTCTTGTTGGGCTCATTTTTTATTCATAATGGTAGCGCGCTTGAGCAATCTTCACCGTATCGCCTTCAACTCGGTAAACCAAACGATGCTCATCGGTGATCCGACGCGACCAGTAGCCACTTAATGCATGCTTGAGCGGCTCCGGCTTTCCGATCCCCTCATATGAATTCCGACTAATATCTTTCAGAAGCTCATTAATCTTCTTTAGAATCTTTTTGTCGAATTGCTGCCAATAGACATAATCATCCCAGCCTCGCGAAGAAAACTGGATATTCATTTCGCGAGTTCGGCTAAGGATTTGGTTACGCCGCCACCTCCCTTTAGCTCCAAAATCGACTCAAGCAGCCTGCGAGCATTAGCCGGCGAACGTAATAAGTATGCGGTTTCCTGGAGTGACTCGTAATCCTCCAGGGACATCATGACGACTGCCTGGTCTCGATTACGGGTTATAATAACGGGGTCATGATCGACACAGACACCATCCATCGTGGACGCTAGATTTTCGCGGGCAGCTGTATAGGTGATCGCCTTCATATGGACAGGATAATGTCCATAATATCGCATCTGTCAAGTTTCTGATTCTGCCCAACACCCGCCAGGCACTCAACCCCGCCAAATCATCTCCCGAGAATTAACAAACAACGGCGCGACCCCGTCGGCGATGCTCCGTCGGCGATGCTGGCCGGCTTGCTGTCGGTCCTGGTAGTCGGGGCGTTCACGTCGATAGGGCGCGGGGCGGTCGCCGCCTGACAAAAACCGGACAATCTCCTTACGCGCCGATGACAAGCGGCGGGGCGGTTTGTGATTAACTGCGACACGCCCCCAACGCTCTCCATGAAAACCTTCCTCGTGCTCCTCGCCGGTCTTTATCTTGCCGGACTTCCGGCCTTCGGCGCGCCCGTCGCCTTCACCGTCCACGAGTGGGGCACGTTCACCACCGTGCATGCGCCCGACGGCACGGTGTTGCCCGGACTGGAGCGCGAGGAGGAGCGTCTGCCTGCCTTTGTGCGCAGCCACACCGGCTTCGCTCCGGCCGACAAGGGGTGGTCGCGACCCGTGTCCAACGTGACCGTCAAGATGGAGACGCCCGTCCTGTATTTCTACTCGGACCGCGAACGCGCCGTGCAGGTGGACGTGACGTTCAACCGCGGCTCGATCAGCCAATGGTATCCCGAGCGCAGCGGCGGCGAGACACTGCCGACATTGCCCGTGCCGCCGTCGAACAACACGCCGGCTGGCGAGCTGCTGCGCGCGGTCCCTCCGGTGGACTTTGGCCAAGGCTTCACCGGCTCGATTCGCTGGGATGTCACCGTGCTGGCTCCGGACACGGCGGAGCGGATCAATGCGCCGGTCGAGTGGGAAACGCCGCAGTGGCCGCGCGCCCGCGTGGCCGGTGCGAATCTCGTCAAGGGACCGCCGGGGTTTGTCGAAAGCGCGGGGGCTGATTTTCAGGCGACCGCTCCGGTGGTCGAGGGGTTTTTGTTCTACCGGGGCGTCGGCAACTTCGCGCCGCCGCTCCACATCGCCACCGACGGCGACGGCACGCTCACCCTGCGCAACGACGGCGACGCGGAAATCCCGTTTGTCTGGATCTACGACCATCGGGAAAACGCGGGCGCGCGTTATGAGTGGTCCGGCCGGCTGGCGCCGGGCGGGGCGCGGGCGGTGGAGCCGGCGAAGATTCATTTTGGCCTGAATCGCACCGAGGTCTTGCTCGGGCCGTTGCAGGACGCGGGACTGTCCGCCGCGGAGGCACGGGCGATGCTGGCGACCTGGCGCGAGAGCTATTTCGAGCGCGAGGGGCTGCGCGTGTTCTGGATCGTGCCGCGGACGTTCACCGACCGGACACTGCCGCTGGCGATCACGCCCGCGCCGGACAGGCTGGAGCGCGTGCTGGTGGGGCGCAGCGAGGTCATCACCCCCGCTCTGGCCGCCAGGCTGGACAGGGATTTCCGCGCCGATGGCGGAGTTCGTTGGCGGGATCACCGTTACTTCCTCGCGTATCGCGCCCTTGCCGAGCGGCGCGGCGTTGCCATCCCCGGGGCCGCCTCCCCGCTGCCCGCTCCCCGATGATCTCCACCCGAGGTCTCAGGATCCGCGGCCTGTTGCTCCTGCTCTCCGCGCTCGGCGCGGGAGGGCTGGCGCCGGGGCCGCTGGTTCGCGAGCAGGAACGCATCGAGGCGATCCAACGGTATCCGGGCGATCCGACGGGGGCGATCCGACGTGGTCAGGTAGCATGAGCGGCAGCTAAGGATGGAAGCAGGCCCGGTAACGGCGCGCATCGCGCCGGAGCCGTGGTTCGAAAAGCCCCGGCTCCGCGTCTGGTGACGCGGACGCCGGGGCGATCCGGTCAAACTCAGGGAGCCTGGAAGGCCCACTGCTGGTTGTTGCCGCCGACGTAATCCCAGATGTGGACGTTGGCGCCGTCGGAGGAGGAAACACCGCTCACGTCGAGGCACATGCCGGTGGCGTGGGTCGGGGTCAGGCGGTAGTAGCCGCCGCTGGTGGCGGTGATGGTCCACTTCTGGTTGGCGGCGGCGCCGTAGGTCCAGATGTGGACGTTGGAGCCGGCGCTGGTGCCCCAGCCGGCCACGTCGAGCGCTTTGCCGCTCTGCGCGCCGACGATGCTGTATTGGTTGTTGCCGAGGTGAGTCACGGCCCAGCGCTGGTTTTCGCCCCACGCATAGCCCCACTGCTGCACATTGCTTCCGTTGGCTTTTCCGAAGCCGCCCACTTCGAGAGCCTTTCCGCTGTGGCGGGCGACGATCCGGTAGAGGCCGTTGGCGATGATGCCGCCGCCGCCCGGAGGAGGCAGCGCGGCGCCGCCGGTCAGCACGCGCAGGTTGTCGTGATCGGTGACGGCGCCCGTGCTCCAGTTAAACATCTGCCCGGAGATGTCCCAATAGATGGGCTTGAGGCCTTTGCTGTTGGCGGCGTCCACGACGTATTTGTGGAAATACGTGCGGGAGGCGACGTGCCGGTCGAAATCCGCTCCCGTGAGGTCGGACCAGCCCGTGCGCTTGATGGCCTGGAACTCGCCGACGATCACGGGCACGCCCCGGCTGACGAACCGGTCCACCATCAGCTGAAACATCGAGTCCACCCCGCTCTCCTCGTCGAAGGTGGCGTTGCGGTCGGTCCGGGTGGGATGATGGTAGGGCTGGCCCCAGAAGTAGGACTGCTTGCCCCACCACTCGTCGGCGGTCATCAGACAGAACGGATAGGGCGTGTAATGATGGATCTCGAGCGCGAGGCGGCCCTGCGTCGAATCGTTCGGCATCGAGGTGATCAGCTTGTCCGAGAGATCGTAGTTGGTGTTGGGACCTTGGATCACGAGCCAGCGGGAGCTGTTGTTGCCGCCGGTGGCGCGCACCGCGCTGATGAAGGTGTTGTAGTAGCTGCGCAGCGTGGCCCACTCGGCGGCGGTGTCGCAGTTGGGCTCGTTCGCTCCGGCGAAGAGCAGCTTGTGATCGTAGTTCCTGAACGTGTTGGCGATCTGCGTCCAATAGGACTGCATCTTGGCGTTGATGGTCGGGTTCACCGAGTCGGTGATGTTGTTCTCCAGCCAGCCGTTGTCCCAGTGGATGTTGAGGACGACGTGGAGGTTCCTCGCGTAGCACCAGTCCACCACCTGCTTCACGCGCGCCATCCAGGCGGCGTCGATCTGGTAGGTGGACTGGTTCGCGTGGACGTCCCACGCCACCGGGAGGCGCACCGTGTTGAAGCCGGCGTCGGCGACGGCGTTGATGAGGCTCTGGGTGGCCGCCGGCCCCCAGGTGCCTTCGCCGTTTGGCGGCTCCAGGGTGTTTCCGAGGTTCCATCCGTGGGTGGGGGTGGGCAGCTGCGCGAAGGCGGCCACCGGGAGCATGAGCAAAAACGCGATCTTCACGATCAGCGCGGTCAAGGATCTGTGCATGTTCTTGTCTTTCTTTTTCGGATACGGTGCCGGCAACCACGGCCCAGGACGGGGCCGAGCCTGCCGGTCGCGCCGGATTATTGGTGGGTCAACCCGACGCGACGCGCTCGCGGCGCCGCGTCCGGGAAATAAACAGGGGGCGGCATCGGCCCCCCGGTGAAGGCGCGCCGCCGCGTCAGTTCGTGTCGCAGGTTTCGACGTTGGCCGATGCGTTGTAGGTCATGCCGCTCTTCGCGATTCCGCCCACGCAGAACGTGACGTTGACCGAGCCCTTGGCCGTGGAGCTCGTCTGGAGCACCGCGACACCGGAGGAGTTGGTCACGGCCGAAACGCCGGACTGGTTGAGCGTTCCGGTGAAGCTGCCGGTCACGGTCGCGCCGGCGACCGGATCGCCGCAGTTGTTCACGACCGTCACGGTCGCCTGCCCGCGCTTTTTCCCCTGGCCGGCTCCAACGGTGCCGACGGTGAGGGACTCGACCGAAACGGCGTTGCCCGTGCATGCGCTTGGAGGCGGAAGCGCCTCGCCGCCGGTCAATGCCTGAAGATTGTCGCCGTCCAACACGGCGCCCGTGTTCCAATCGAACATCAGCCCGGCGATGTCCCAGTAGATGGGCTTGAGGCCCTTGGCGTTGGCGGCGTCCACGACGTATTTGTGGAAATAGGTGCGCGAGGCGACGTGCAGGTTGAAATCCGCGCCGGTGAGGTCGGACTGGCCGGTGCGTTTCATGGCCATGAACTCACCGATGATCACGGGCACGCCTTGGCTGATGAATTTGTTCACCATCTTCTGGAACTGCGCGTCCACGTAGCTCTCCTCGCCCCAGCTGGCGTTTCTATCCGTCCGGGTCGCGTGGTGGTAGTCCTGTCCCCAGAAGTAGAACCGTTTGCCCCAAGTCTCGTCCTGGGCCATGATGCTCCACTGAAACGGTTCGTAGTAGTGAACTTCGAAAGCCAGTCGGCCCGGGGTCGAATCGTTCGGCAGGGAGGTGACCAGCTGATCGGAGAGATCGATGTTGGTATTGGGCCCCTGGACCACGAGCCAGCGGGAGGTGTTGTTGCCGCCGGTGGCGCGGACGGCGCCGATGAACGTGTTGTAGTAGCTGCGCAAGGTGGCCCACTCGGCCGCCGTGTCGCAGTTGGGCTCGTTCGCGCCGGCGAAAAGCAGGCGGTTGTCGTAACCGGCGAAGGCCGTCGCGATCTGCGTCCAGTAGGACTGCATCTTGGCGTTGATGGTCGGGTTCACCGAGTCGGTGATGTTGTTCTCCAGCCAGCCGTTGTCCCAGTGGCAGTTGAGGATGACGGTGAGATTCCTCGCGTAGCACCAGTCCACCACCTGCTTCACGCGGGCCATCCAGGCGGGATCGATCTGGTGGGTGGACTGGTTCGCGTGGCTGTCCCACGCCACCGGGAGGCGGATCGTGTTGAAGCCGGCGTCGGCGACGGCATTGATCACGTTCTGGGTGGCCGCCGGCCCCCAGGTGCCTTCGCCGCTCGGCGGCTCCAGGGTGTTTCCGAGGTTCCATCCGTAGGTGGGGGTGGGCAGCTGCGCGAACGCGGCCACCGGGAGCGTGAGCAAACACGCGATCCTCACGATCAACGCGGTGAGTAGTCTGTGCATTGTGGGGTCTTTCTTTTTGGGTTTTCGGCACGGAGCCCGCGGCTCGCATGGGCGGGCACGGGGCTGTCCGTGGCGGGGGTTGGGGAGGTTTCGCGGCCCCTTCGGCCACCCCGTCGAAACGAGGTGAACGGCCGGAGGCGCGCTTACGGGATACGAACAGAAACCCCGCAAAGCCCCGACGCCGCGAAAACGGCGCGCCTTGCGCATGGCCATGCGCAAGGCGCGCACCGACGATCAGGGAGACGGGACATCGAAGTCGTAAACCGCCGCGGACGACAGGGCGGACCATGTCGCCAACCGCAGCTCACGTGTAGGGGGTAACGAAGGGGGGGAGGGGGAAGCAGCGAGCGGAACGCCAACGGCCCCGCTCGCCGACAACCAAATGATTTATCGTGAAATCACGTCAAGATGAATTCGCCTCATCTCGGCCATATCGCAGCTTTTTCACTATCCCTCCCCCGTCTCGCCACCAGTCAACCCCGAGACGGGGCGACCGGCGGACCGGCTTTCGCCCGACAGCGCGTAGTCCTTTTCAACTACAAAGGCGACGGCGCCTCGGGCGTCACTCGCCTCACGCCTCGCCGTTGCCGGACACCGTCACCGACACCCCGGGCGACAGCGCGCGGGAGGAGGCGCCGGCGTGGAGGATGAAATCGCCCGGCTCGATTTTCCAGCCGGCGGAGCCCTCGTCCCAAAACGCGAAGTCGCGCGGCGTCAGCGTGAACTCCGCCACGCCCGTCTCGCCCGGGGCGAGCCGGAGCTTCGCGAAGCCCTTCAACTCGCGCGGCGGGCGGGGCACGCTCGCCTCGACATCCTCCAGGTAGAGCTGCACGACCTCGGCCCCGGGGCGCGCGCCGGTGTTGGTGACGGGGACCCGCACGACGAGGGCGTCGCCGATGTGTAGTGTTTTTTTAGATACACGGGTCTCGCCGATCTCGAAGCGGGTGTAGCCGAGGCCGTGGCCGAAGGGGAAGAGCGGCTCCAGGCCCTTGGCGTCGTGCCAGCGGTGGCCGATGAAAACTCCCTCCGCATACTCCACGCGCACGGGGCCGTAGTTGCCGAGGGCGTGGGCGGGGGAGTCGTCCAGGCTGCGGGGAAAGGTGAAAGGCAGGCGGCCGGAGGGGTTGACCTCGCCGAAGAGGACGCGGGCCAGGGCGGAGCCGCCGTCCATGCCGCAGAACCAATACTGGACGAGCGTGGACGCCCAGCCGATCCAGGGCATCTCGACGGGGGCGCCGCTCTGGTTGACGACCACGGTGTCGGGGCGGGCGGCGAGGACGGTGGCGATGGCGTCGTCATCGCCCTCGGGGAGCCGGAGGCCGGGGCGGTCGGCGCCCTCGCCTTCCTGGGCGATGCCGTGGCCGAGGCGGTTGCCGGTGAAAAACACCACGGCGTCGGCCGCGAGCGCATGCTCCACGAGCCTGCCGGGGCTCATCGGCTCGCGGGAGGGAAGGCGCCAGCCGAACTCGAAACAGGACTGCTCCGCGGCGGGGGCGTATTCGATGGAGAGCTTGTGGAGGCGGCCCTGGTCGAGGTGGACGGCGACTTCGCTCCGGCGTGCGGCGGGAGACGCATCGGTGTCGAGCACGGAGGCGCCATCGACGAATATCCGGGCGCGGCCGTCGTGGGTGGCGCAGAGGAGGTATTCGCCGGTTTCGGGGGCGATGATTTCGGCGGTCCAGCGGGCGGGGCCGCGCGCGGCGAGGCCGGGGCGTCGCTCAAAACCGAGGGCGGCGGGCCGGGCGTTGAAATCGGAGCCGGCCGCGGCGGGGGTGAAATACTCCGCGCGCCAGCCGCGCACGGCGGCGCCCTGGGCGAGGTCGCCGGTGTCGATGGTCTGGATGGCGAGTTCGGGGACGGGTTCGTAGAACTCGGCGAAAGGGCCGGGGATGTGCTCGATGACGACGGAGTCGCCGAGCAGGGCGCGCAGGCCCTCGAGCGGCGTCGTCTCGTGGGGCGGCTTGCCCTCGGCGCTCCAGCCGCCGCCGGTGTGGCACGCGGTGGCGTTGGGCCCGAGCACGAGGAGGCGGCGGATTTTCGCGCGGTCGAGGGGCAGGATGTCGTCGTCGTTTTTGAGCAGGACGATGGCCTGCTCGGCGACCTCGCGGGCGAAGGCGAGGTGCGCCGCGGTGGCGCGGGCGCCGGGAGCGCGCGACAAACCGCCGAGTTTGCCGACCTTGGCCATGACGTAGAGCACGCGCCGGGCGTGGTCGTCCACCACCGCCTCGGGCACGCGTCCGTCGCGCACGGCGTCGATGAGGGGCTGCTTGAAAAACTGGATCGCGTCGCCGGCGTTCATCTCGACGTCGAGGCCGCCGAGCGCGCCCTCGACGGTGCCGTGCAGGCCGCTCCAGTCGCTGACGACGAAGCCGGGGAAGCCCCACCCGAGCTTCAGCACCTGGTTGTTGAGGTAGTCGCTGTGACTGCAAAACACGCCGCGGAAACGGTTGTAGCCATTCATCACGGTGAGCGCGCCACCGTCCTTCACGGCGGCCTCGAAGGGCACGAGGTAGAGCTCGCGCAAGGTGCGCTCGTCCATGACGACGTCCACCGTGCCGCGTTCCCACTCCTGCTCGTTGCCGGCATAGTGTTTGACGCAGGCGGCGACGTTTTGGGACTGCACGCCGAGCACGTAGGCGGTGGCGAGGCGGGCGGCGAGGACGGGGTCTTCGCCGAGATACTCGTAGTTGCGGCCGTTGAGCGGGGTGCGGAGGAGGTTCACGCCCGGGCCGAGCAGCACGTCCTTGCCGCGATCGCGCGCCTCGCGCCCGAGGAGTTCGCCGAAGCGGCGGGCGAGATCGGTGTCCCAGGTGGCGGCGAGCGCGGAGAGCGTGGGCAGCACGGTGGCGTGGTCGTCGGTGCGGTTGGCGGAGTTGAAGGTGCGCCGGTCGAGCTCGGGGCGGACGGTGTGCGGGCCGTCGCTGAACCAAAACTCGTCGTCGAGGCCGATCTTTGGCTGCGCGGCGATGCTCATGGTGCCGTTGCCGGCGAGCAGGGCGACTTTCTCCTCGAGCGTGAGCGCGGCGAGCGCGCGCTCGGCACGGGAGAGCGCGGCGGGATCAAGCGGCGCGGCGGCCGTGTGGGCAAGGCCCGCCGTGGGGCGCGCGAGAGCGGAAGACGAAGCGTGAAGGGATTCGGAACAGAGCATGGAAGAAAGAAGAAAAAAGGAGCGCCGACGAACCACGGGCGCCGTCGCGGCCGCGGCCAAAGAATCGGCGGGATGTGCTCACGGTTGCGCCGCCACTCCCGACCAAGAAATCGTGCCGCTTGCCGGCAAGGTGAGATCCGCGACCGTCTCGCCGTGGCGAATGCGCAGCGAGCGGTCCGGCTTTCCGCGGATCTTCGCCGCAACCAGCCGTCCGTCGCGCCATTCGATGTCCACGGTGAAGCCGCCGCGCGCCCGCAGCCCGCGCACCGCGCCGGTCGGCCATGCTTTCGGCAGGGCGGGAAGTAGCTCGATTTCGTCGCCGCGCGACTGGAGCAACATCTCCGCGATGCCGGCCGCGCCGCCGAAGTTTCCGTCGATCTGAAACGGCGGATGCGCGTCGAACATGTTCGGATAGGTCAGCTCGGGGCTGATGAGATGCTTCAGGATGCTTAGCGCGCGGTCGCCGTCGCGCAGGTGCGTCCACAAGACGATGCGCCAGGCGGTCGCCCAGCCGGTGGCTTTGTCGCCGCGCCGTTCGAGGGAGTTTTTCGCCGCCGCCGCCAACTCCGGCGTATGACGCAGGGTGATGTCCCGGCCCGGATAGAGCCCGTAGAGATGGGAAACGTGGCGATGGTGCTGATCGTCGATCTCGAGGTCCCAATCTTCCAGCCACTCCTGCAACTGACCGCCCTTGCCGATTTGATTGGGCGCCAGACGCGCGCGCGCGGTCTCGAGTTCCTTGCGGAAATCCGCGTCCACGCCGAGGAGCTTCGACGCCTGGATCGTGTGGGCGAAGAGGTCGCGCAAGATCTGGTTGTCCATCGTGGGACCGACGCAGAGCGGGCCCCGCCGATGCGAAATCTCCGGCGAACTCGATGGGTTGGTCACGAGCCATTTGGCGGTCGGGTGCTCCTGCAAGGTGTCGAGGAAGAACTCGGCCGAGCCCTTCATGGTCGGGTAGATGCGCTTCAACACCTGCGGGTCGCCGCTGAACTCGTAACGGTCCCAGAGATGCAGGCAGAGCCAGGCGCCGCCGGTGGGCCACATGCCGTAGTCCGCGCCGTCGATCGGCGCGGTGGCGCGCCAGATGTCGGTGTTGTGATGCGCCACCCAGCCGCGTGCGCCATACATCTCCCGCGCGGTGCGCGCGCCGGTCACCGCGAGGTCCTCGACCATCGCGATGAGCGGCTCCACGCACTCCGCGAGGGCGCCCGACTCGGCCGGCCAGTAGTTCATCTCG
>LLBY010000595.1_pt11 | contig 11683 bp, 7 predicted proteins | sample 1489401 | NCBI WGS metagenome assembly LLBY01 (sample SAMN04092656, study PRJNA295927) | soil metagenome | biome: Soil prokaryotic community; feature: Bulk soil; isolation source: soil from tomato rhizosphere | host: tomato cultivar Hawaii 7996 | place: South Korea | collected 2011-11-01 | reverse complement strand
TCAGAACTTTGAACTTTGAACTTTGACAATCGAACTCTCGTTAATGCACCGCACTTGGCACGCCTTGCTTATCGCCAATAACAACCTCGTTAAAAACAACATTTTTGGTATTTGTTAAGGTTAATCCGTTTTTCGCGGATTTTACAGTAATGGTATCCAAACTGACGTTTTCAACCTTAAATTCCGGATAGCCTTCAATAACAATAGCCGTATTTGAAACGCTTCCGAAACTGATATTTGACAGTGAAATATCAGATATTTTTGAAGGGTGCAAACCACTACCCTCCCCGTGATAATTGGAGGTCATGTAAATGGCATCTTCTACATCGCCAAATTGAATATTATCCACATAAATATCTTTAATATAACCCCCTCTATCAGAATTGGTTTTTATATAAATACCTCGTTTTAAATACCCACTTGCTTCGCTATTATAAGCAAATACGTTCTTTACGCCCGCAGACATTTCGCTGCCAATAACCAAAGCGTGGAGTCCTTTAAACTTACAGTTTCTTATTATAATATTCTCCGAAGGCATGTTAGAGTTTCTACCATCGTCATCACGTCCTGCTTTTATGGCTATGTTATCGTCGGCATTATTAAAATCTATATGTTCAATCAACACATCGCTTGACTGTTCAATATCCAACCCATCATTATTTTTATTATGGGCATCATATTTTAAACCTCGTAACGTAATACTTTTACTTTTCAAAAGATGGACACACCAAAATGGGGAATCTTCAATTTTTACGTCTTCAATAAGAATGTTTTTAGAATTTACAAATTGAATTAATTGTGGCCTCAAATAGAACCCTTCACCAAAAACGCGTTCTTCAACTGGTGTTTGGTTATGGTTCATGGCTCTACTTAAAAGTTTTCCTTTTTCTTCTAAAGGTTTCCACGTAGCCCATAACCCATTGCCTTCACCATCAATAACACCTTTGCCCGTAATCGCTACATTTTCAACGTTTAAACCATAAATCATGGGACTATAATTATATAACGTTGTGCCTTCCCAACTGGTTAAAACAAGCGGATAATCTTTAGGGTTGGAACCAAATACTATTTTAGCACCTTCCTCTAAATGCAAGTTTACGCCACTAACAAAATGAATGGGTCCATTTAATTTATACTCGCCTTTTGGGACAACAATAGTACCTCCTTTATGTTTTAAACAGACTTTCATGGCTTTATCGAAAGCTTGTTTGCAGTTTTTAATACCGTCACCTTTTGCTCCTAGTTTAGTAACATGAATCGTGTAATCTGGAATCGTTGGTAAGCTTATTCTGTTTTCAATAGTTTTGATAACAGTATCTTTGTTGAACACGCTTTGCGATTGCACACTTTGCAGACAACACACCAATACTATTACATATAGGTTTTTCATTTTTTTATGTATTCGGCTAAAGTTGACACTTTATTTTTTAATTCGGCTACAGCCAATTTAGCAATTTCATTAGCGCCTAATTTTGACAAATGCGTATCATCATGTTTTCCATCTTTATAAAATGGTTCTTCCCCAGGTTCGAAATGAAGGTGAAGTTTTTTAGAACCTTCAACACCATACGATTCTTCCAAATGCTCGGTAAAATATTGTAGGTCTATAAAAGGCACTTCATATTCCAAGGCTACCAAACGAGCCTCTAAAGGGTATTCGCCATGGGTATCTATTAATGTGCCGTGTTCGTTAAAATTTCGTCTAACAATGGATGAAAACAAAACAGGCGTGGCGCCTTTGGCTCTAGTTTCTTCAACATACTTTATCAAATTATGTCGATAGGTCACATGTGGGTTGGTATAGCGATCGGGTGACTTAATTTTTTGGTCGTTATGTCCAAATTGAATAAAAACAAAATCACCTTTCTTTAATGTTTTAAGTATGGAATCCCAACGCCCTTCACCAATAAAGCTCCTACTGCTTCTGCCGTTTACCGCTCTATTATCAATAACCGCATTCTCATTAAAATACTGTTGAAGCACTTGCCCCCAACCATGCTCTGGATTGGTTTCTGGTTTCGATTTGTTTGCCATTGTTGAATCGCCTATTAAATAAATAGTTGTTTTTTGTGCCATACAAGACGTTGCTAAAAACAATAAAACCACTAAGTTAAACATCATTAAATTTTTCTTCTTCGTTTTTAATTTCATCATAAGTTTTGATACCATTTTGAGTTAGAATTATTTGTGTTTGATTTTAAAATATTTTCTTTTGTATATTTCTTTGCTTCAGATTTTTTAAGTTGATGCGACCAATTTACTCTTTTTTCTGGTTGAAAACCTTCACCAGTACAATTGTATTCGGCATACAACGTTAAACGTTCCGCTTCCTTTTTTGACCAATTGTTCCAACCTTCGGGTCTTATGTGATTACCCATGTTGCAATTGATAAATACGGTTTTGGCATATAAACGCCAAGGTCGTCCTAAATATACTTCAGATACATTTGCATCGGCAGTAAGATTACAATTTTTAAACACATAGCCAAATTTTTCTCCTTTTGGGGTTGATGCTGCCGTTATATAGGAATTGGATTTGCTATGTATGGTACAAGAATCGAAAAGTACGGTAGCTTCTCCAAAAATAAAATCGACCGTGCCTTCTATATAACAATCTTTAAAATAGTGTTTAAATCCTTCACCTGCAGTATAAAGTGTATCTTGAAATCCTAAAAGGGTACAATTTTCAAAATAACATCTATTCGCATTAACAGATAATGCCACAGCTTGACCAACTGGACCGGAAGTATTTTTAATAGTTAAGTTTTTAGCTATAAAATCGTCGCCTTCAACCAAAACAGTTGAAGTATGGAATGTGCTATTTCGTCCTAAATTGATTTTACCAAAATAATCATCAAATGTAATGATGGTATTTTCTTTACTTTCTCCAATTAACGACACATAGGTATTCCATGAATACACATGCACTTTTTCGTTATAAACACCATTTTTTATATTGATAATCACCCGTTGATAAGGAAATGATTTAGCAGCATACATAGCTTCTTGTATGGTTGTGAAATCGCCACTACCATCTTTCGCAACTACCATATTGTATTCGTTCTTTGGCGTATTGCTTTTTTTAACTGAAGTATCATATTTTGCTTTCCACTTTGGGTATTTTTTTAAAACTTTACTTGGATTTTCAGTATACCATGAATACCCATTTCGTCGTTCGGGACCTATTTCGTCTATAGTTGCTTTTTTAACACCATCACGATCGCAGAAAAAAGGGGTGTTGTCGTCCAATTCCATAAAACGTGCCCATAACGGTTCGGCATTTGCATCTTCTACAATTATTTTATTTCTACTTTTACTTTGCGCATCGAGTACCCATTCTTGTTTTATGCCCAATATTTTAACTTTTTCGAACCAAGTAACCGCACTATTTACAGCTGTTTTAATAGCTTCGGAAGGATTATCTATATCCATTAACAACAATACGATACCAGCTGATTCACTTCCACTTAAAGAAGGCAGCTCGTAAGCCCTCGCCTTGGCAGGTTCTAAAGTAGCTGCATCGTGTTGGGCACACCAAGCAGTTAAAACACCGTTTTGTTTATACTGTGTTTTTAGAATACAATCAATACCCTTGTTAAAAGCAGTCTCAATCTTTTTTAAAGTTTCATTTGAAGGGGTTATAGCGTATTTACCTGTATTTTCCTTTAAATTTTTTAACAAGTTTAAAATATTAACCATGGAATTGTCATTATAGGTAATATGCGTATAATAACCTTTTCTTAAAGGGTAATATTGCGGCCATCCGCCATTTGGGTATTGTGCTTTTAAAATATAATCCAAACCGGAAAGAAATGCTGTTTTATATGTTTCATCTGCTGTTGCTTTGTACATTTTAGACAGAAAAAGCATCTCTTGGGTTGTAGCGTTATTGTCGGTAGTAACATCTTCCGTGCTACTTTTTAGTTTTTCTAATTGTAGTTTTTCTTGTTTACTTAATGGTTTTTGCATTTGAATATTCTTGGGCCAACCACCAATATTTCGCTGATAAAGCAATACGTTTTCTGCAATATTTTTTGCTTCTTGGGACGCAAACCAATCGGCTTCATCATTTTGTATGATGCGCCGCCAAGACATGTCATGTACTTGGGCTTCGAGAAGCATATTGGAAGTTATAAAAATTGTAAGTATAACTATAAAATGTTTTGAAAGTTTCATCTGTTTTTTAATGATTTTAGATGTTTAAATTTTAATTCCATTTGAACGCAAAATATTTACAAGCTTCATCTGTAGCGTTAGCAATACCATGTAATAACTGCGAGTTGGCAAAAAACAAATCGCCAGCGCTTCCTTTATAAACTTTACCATCAATAGTCATTTCGGCGTCACCCGATAACACTAAAATTATTTCAGTTTCAACATGTTTATGTGGTTTGTGACTTGGTCCTTTTTTATCAAGCTGTGTCACATGCATTTCAAAGCGTTCACACATGCTTGTTGGTCTATCGAAATATGCAATACCTCCTCCTTTTTCGCTTGGTTTAAAAACCAAACTATCTGCATTATAAACCGTGGAACCACCATTTAAAATACCTCTTCCTATATCCATTGGTTTTTTAGACCTGTAACTCATTACATAATAGGTGAGATTGTCATTGCCCACATTTTCAATAGCATGCACTTCCTTAGGCATAAACAAAACAACACTTCCCGGACCGATAATCTCACTTTTCCCTTCATTGGTTACTTTCATTAAACCTTCCTTGACAATAATAAGTTCTTCAATATCATCATTAGCATTGGGTTTATTGGGTTTGGCTCCTGGATATTGTGTTGTGGCATGAATTTCAAGATACTCAAAATGAGGAGAAATACCTTCAAATATACTTCTTGTTTCTCTGTCTCCAAACTTATTAACTGGCAACTCCTCCCATACATATACACCATCTTTTATGGGTTGCATTTGGGCATTAGTTGCAATAACAAAAAGCAGTAAGACACTTATTATTAATCTTTCCATAATCTTCATTTATAATATATAAAAACTCCTCTATGACTGGTTTGCCATCCATAAAAGCAATCATAATCACAAAACAAGGGCTTACTAAATCGGAATGGCATATTCAACTTTGCTTGTTAAATTAATCAAGTTTTTTATAGATAAAATTATCAAATTGTACGTTACCTTCTCCAAAGGCAAATAAACCAGCACGAAGACTCAGAAATTCTCCAAATACATTATGATTGAAACCACTTGCTTCAATACTACGCTCTACACGAATCCAATCGTTACCATCTGCACTAAAATAAAAACTCACTTCATTTTCATCATTCAAAATCCGTAAAAACCCATGATTTCCCAACGTATTATTTTCACTGATTTTTCGTTTTTGACGATTATAAACGCTGAACTTTTCATTGGAAACAGACACATGCATGTTAGCCACTTCGTTATAATACAAACACAAACCCACCTCAACATTTCCATCTAATGTATATTCTACTTGAACTTCGTATTTTTTATCACTGCTATTTACCAGAAGCGGCGAACTATCTGCAAATGATTTCCCTTCAGCTTTAAAGACCAATGTTCCTTCTTTAAATTCAACCCTATTAGGATTGTAGTCTTTATAAAACTGCCATTGCAAATTTAGTTTTTCATTATCAAAATCATCACTAAGGCTATGCGATGCCTTAGAAACCTTTAATTGAGGCGCTTTGATATTATCTGATGCCTTAATACTATCCGGCACTTTAAACCAACCATCTTCTGTCCATTCTATAGGAAGCATAAGCGTTTGTCTCCCTAAAGTTTGAAAGTTTTTTTCATAACCATGATACATAATCCACCAATTTCCGTTTACATCATCAACTAAAGTACCATGACCTTGATTCCACCAACGTTCTCCCCTATTTTCTGTATGCACAATAGGATTATAAGGTGAATTTTCAAAAGGACCGTAAGGCGACTTAGCTCTAGCTGAAACTACCATATGTGCCGTGGCAGGACCCGCAGTACCACCTTCAGCAGTTATTAGATGGTAATAGCCATCTTTTACTGTTGACTTCGGCGATTCTAAACAAAAACATTCCGTACTCCATTCTTTAGGGAATTGCCAACCTTCATAATTAAAAACAGGGGTTTCAGCTGTTGCTAATCCATCATCTGTCAATTTTACAACATATCCTTTTGAAAGGTATAAATAACGTATTCCTTTATCATCAACAACATGTCCAGGGTCTATAAACCCGCTTAACTTTAAATCGATTGGTTCACTCCAAGGTCCTAAAGGCGAATCGGCATAAACCACCCAATTGGTACCACCAGCAGGAAAATAGATGTAGTATTTACCGTTAACAAAAACCAAATCAGGCGCCCAAACAGACCCCACATTTTGGGTTAATGCATGCGAAATACGTTCCCAATGAATTAAATCGGTAGAATGCCAAACTATCAAACCGGGATAATAATTAAATGAGGAATGCGTCATATAATAATCGCTCCCAACACGTACTATAGATGGATCGGGATAATCACCACCTAAAATAGGGTTTGAATATACCGCTTCTTCTTTTGCTTCTTCGGGTTGGAGTTGCTTTTCATTTTTACAGTTTACCAGCGTCATTGCCAATAAAAGCATCAGCATGAAATGCAATATTGAGTTTACTCTTATTTTAATCATGTTTTTTTAATGTTTGATGAACGAATTAAAACCATTTTATTTTTAAATCTTTTATTAAGGTTGCTCCACTACCAACAGTGCCTGTGTGCTGAAAACTTACACCACCATATTGGTTAGGAGTAATTTCAGCTTGCATATTTACAACTTTCACAACTTTAGAATCGTGTTCTGTAAAATAATCATCTATATTTTCAGCATGCACTATTAGTTTATTGTTTTTTATTTCAACCGTGATTTTACAATTAGGGCGGTAACAAGATGTTGAAACAGGCTCACTTATTGGTGTTGCTATTCCATTTTCATATGTCATTAAAACAAAATCGACGGCATCGCTATACTTGGTAGTTCTAATCAAACGCAGTGCGTAACCATTCATTTGTTTAATATCCATTTTTATACCAACATCCATATACTGTGCTCTGGCACTACTAAACCCTTGACCTGCTGTTTTAGACGGTATGGCAGTAAAACTAATTTTCATATCACCAAATACTTTTCCAACAGGTGAATAACGCATACGCGCACCTTTGGTGTTTTGTACAAAGCCCCAATTATTGGCCGCTCCATTAATGCCTTCACCATAATACCAAGGGTCTCGACTGTTATCTGCTTCCCAATTAAATTCTTGGGTATCTAAAGGCGCATAACTATCAAGTGTCCAAAATCCGGGAAGTATTTCAGGTTGGTATTTAGCCGACATGTGTTCTAAATCTGGCACTAAAACTCTGGAATTATTTTTTACGTCTTTTGCTGTAATAGCCTGTTTAAAAACGGTTGTTTTAGGAGTGCCATAATTACAACGAAGATGTTTTGGCGATACGCTTGCCATGATGTAATAACCAATATCCCCTATAGAAAGTTGATAGGTTTTCATTGGATTGTTGAACCTTGAAACAGCGACCTCTATGGGATGGCTTCCCTTGGTGTCTTTACAGCGATACCAGCTAACAAACGACTCATCTTTAAAAGTCATATCTAAACTATAATCCAGTTGTAGATTACCTTCTTTGGATTTAGTGACTTCTGGAAGTTTTGTAAATGACGGCGGATCTATAAATGAAGGTGCTATATATAATACACTAGCCGATTCTAAACCTGACGGGGTTGATGCCGTAATAGTAACTTCTTTAGTTTCATTTTCATCATTTTTAGGTATAACTAGACTAGTTCCATCTTTATTAAGTTGCAGTTCAATAAATGCTTGATATTCATTTGCAATTGTCCATGATATTCTTTCGCCTTTTAATTCATAATTACCGAAACGGTTAACAATTGTATTCAGAAGTAAACGGTCTTTACCCGTTTCCAATGTTTGTTGTGTCGGCTTAACAATTAATTGTGTCGGAATCTTAGAATAGTCTTTCCCTGCTTCATTTTCGGCCGCTTCAACAATGGGCTTAATTCCCATGGGATCCCAATCATCGTTTCCTCTCAACAAATTGTATGTATTATAAACCACCTTATTTTTAAATTCAAAACGGTAAGCATTTAAAACGTCTTTGCCTGTCATATCAACAGTCGCAAAAGCATCGTCTTTACCAATAAAGATAGGGTTGGCATTTAAACTTACATTATATTGGTAATAACGAGCCTCTTTATCAGGAATGTCTCGCCAGCCTATATAGTTTAAATGTTCACCAACAAATCTCGTATCTACAAGGGTTACGGTGCCACCTGCTTTTACAAAATATTGATTTCCTCGGGTGTACGAATTAATATCACAATTTAGAAATACTGCCCCCGTATCGTTGGTTCTGTAAAATGGTTTTGATGAATAAAAATCAAACGTACAATTAAGATAAACAGCTCGACCATTAAGGGCATCATCGGTCATTTCAAAATGACAGCCTTCAAAAAGTGTGCGTTTACTTCCCCAAAAAGGTCCCAAATTCAATCTACTTATAAACCGTGTATTGCGAGCCACCACCTTATCGCCATCAGAAAAAATAAGCTGTGCCTGCACAATGGCTGACCCACGTTTTTCTCTATTTAACTTAGGGTTTGGCTTATAAACCAAATCTATATTACAATAATTTCCAAAGGTGACATTTTCAGCATGAGTACCATTGCCTTTAATATTTAGCATGGTAAAATTTCCTTTAGCACCCATGGTTTGTCCGCGATTACTGGCTATAATAACATGTTCTGGATTATCTGTTAAACCTTGAAACTTTAACCACTCGCAATTAATTTCTAATCCAAAAGGTGTATTTTCATTTTCTTTAGGTAATCTAATTTCAGGATCATCTGGATTATCTACCCAATATACCCAAGGCGCGATGTATAAAACCATTGGTGAGGCTTCTGTTCCATTGGTCAAATACTTTGAAGCTTCATTTATTGAATTGTAAACATATTTATATTTTGAAGCTTCTTCGTTTGAAAGTTGTCCATCAATAAAAAAGGCCCTAGAACCCAGTTCTATTTTTTCACCTTTGTATACAATATGATTCTTATTAAATTCTAAACCTTGGTATAAATTACCTTTATGCTGTGCAAAAACTGTAAACATTTTGCATTGAAAGAGTATAAAACCAATCAATACTATTTTTAACAGTTGATGCACAGACATATTTTTTTGGTTTGTAAAAACTATTCTATGATGATTTTTTGAGTGTGTAAAACTTGTTTCGTACTAGATTCATATACTTTTAAAATGAATACGCCACGGGCATTTAATGTTATGTTTTGAGTGTTTCCACCCTCAATAAAACCTTTTGAAACTTCTTTTCCTAGTATATCAAAAATCTTGAATTCCGATGGATTAGCACCATTTTTCATCTTGATTGAAAAAGTCCCTTTATTAGGAATTGGCCAAACCTTAATTTCGGCTAGGTTTTTCTTTTCAACTGATAAGGCTAAATCATAGCCATTAAGAATATTTACTGTACGTGTCATGCTATCTCCAGCCGAATCCGTAACAGTAAATTTAAAAGCCCCTAAACCTGATGCCGTTGGTGTAAATTCCACAATATCACCAACTAAGTTAGCCGTTCCGTTTACAACATCGGACACGACATACGAAATACCACTTGTAAACCCTCTTGATAATTGTTGAATATTAACATCTACTTTTGCGCCAGTTGCTGTGCTATAATGTGGTTGATCCATCCATTGTAAATAATAATCAAGGTTGGTATAACCATCTGAATTGGTATCGGCGTTAGAGTCCGAAAAATCACCAGCAGGTGAGTTTATATTTGTTCCAATAATAGTTTCCCACCAATTTGGTAAGCCATCGTTATCTGAATCCCAATCGGAAGCTCTGGTTATAACTGGATAATTTTCATATTCATAATCAGATGACGTATCCGGAAAACCTTTTTTACCAGTTACACTTCCAACAACAGTATAAGTTCCTGTTAAGGTCTCATTAATCATTCTTTGATCATGATCATCAAAAACCGGTTGGGTACAACCTACGTCTGAAAGTACTATTTTATAAGCTTCTCCTGCAGACTGTGTGGTTACATACGAAGGAAAGAAAGGTGCATCAACAAACGTTTCATAATTAACTACGGCACCGTTTGATAACTTAATTCTTCTTCCAGCTTCTTGATTACTTTCATCAAAACGACCAGGCATCACGTTACCATTAAAATAACACCTTTGCATACCTGTACCAGTCCCTTCGTGATCTGCCGTAAAAGCATAAAATAAAGTTGAACCTGCACCAGGTTTATAGTAATTATTTACAAAATTTATCTCTTTTGTTCCTCCATCGGTTGTTCTAGAGCCCCAATTATAAACTACATTATTAGTAACATCCATTCTACCTGCATAAGCGCCACTTCCATCTAAACCACCACCTAAGCTCCAGTTACGTCCATAATTATGTGCTAATAAATTATGGTGAAAAGAACCAATATCGCCACCAATAGTTGCTGCATAACCATGCTCTGTCCCTACTGGGTAATTTTGGTGTCCTGCCGCATTTAAAGCTTCGGAAATTAAAGTACGTTGTAGCGTGATATTATGAGCACCACGAGAACTAAAAGATTCATCAATAGTCCAACTTATAGAGCAATGGTCAATAATACTATGGTTGGCACCTGTTAATCCCATACCATCATACGTTGGACCAGCTCCCAATCGAACTCTAATATTTTGAACAACATTATCGTTTCCAGTTATACCAAAAGGCGCCGATCTGATAGTAATGCCTTTTCCAGGTGCTGTTTGACCTGCAATAGTAACATAAGGCTGACTTGAAACTAATCGCGAGCTAAGTTGAATGATACCAGACACATTAAAAACAATCGTTCTTGGCCCTATATTATTGGTGACTGCCTCACGTAAACTTCCAGGACCACTATCATTTAAATTAGTTACAACAACCACTTTACCTCCACGACCACCACGTGCAAAACGCCCATAGCCTTCTGCGCCTGGAAAAGCTAGTTGTGCGGGTCTAAAACGCCATACATAACCTTTTACAACATCGTTATTTTCTAAAACTTCATCAATTCTCCAGTAGTAAGTTTCACCAGTATATAAACCGTTTACTTGATAAGAAGCATTTGCTTGTAATTGATTACCTTTATACTCAGGAGATGCTGTAGTTGCTGCATCAACCGATGCCAAACTAGTTCCAAAATAAATATTATGTGATACGGCATTGACAGCAGGCGTCCATTGTAACAATGTATTTCCAGAGTTTAACTCTACATGCTCATTATTATGAGCTGGAATTGGATCTGTGGCTTGGTTAAAAATATTGGGGGTATTTAATTCAAACCCGTTTAGCATTACATTTTTTATGCTTTCAGAACCAGAAGTTTCAGCAGCAAAAAGGACAACGACATCTATACCTGTTGTAGCTTGTATATTTAAATATACCGATTTTGCAGAAGCAGTTGTTAATGCCCTAACCGTAGGCATAGCATCGTCTTCCACCAAATTTCCATCAACAGAAACATCAATAGGACTAAAAGTGTTGGTATCTGGACTATCAACTGCATTTAAAAAAGCTAATAGTGTATGTGCTCCTGTTTCCAAACCACTTATACGAAGTTCAATTTGACCTCCTTGATTGGCAGTTCC
>LLBY010025752.1_pt2 | contig 11705 bp, 6 predicted proteins | sample 1489401 | NCBI WGS metagenome assembly LLBY01 (sample SAMN04092656, study PRJNA295927) | soil metagenome | biome: Soil prokaryotic community; feature: Bulk soil; isolation source: soil from tomato rhizosphere | host: tomato cultivar Hawaii 7996 | place: South Korea | collected 2011-11-01 | reverse complement strand
GGTTACTGCGCTGGCGATGCCTTGATAAATAGACGTACCGCCGGGGAAATCCGCATTGGTATTGCCTGTGCCTTGCCAGGTAATACTCCAACCACCGGCTTGTTTACCAATATTGTCGGCACCATCACCCGCCACCAATATTTTGGCAGTGGGTTTAACCGGTAATACTTGCTGATTGTTTTTCAATAACACGATGGATTCACGCACCGCCTGACGAGCGATAGCACGGTGCTCCGGCGAACCAATCACCTCGCGTTTGCCGGCCAATTCGCGCGTAGAGGGAGCACCTTTTTCAAACAGCCCCGCACGCAATTTCACCCGCAAAATCCGCGCGACTGCATCATCCAAGCGCGCCATGGGAATTTCGCCGCTTTTCACTTGCGCCAAGGTGTTGTGATACAGCTCTTTCCAGTTGGCATCGGGCGCCATAAAAATATCCAGCCCGGCATTAATGGATGCCGCACAACTGACTGGCGTACAGCCAGGCACAAACGCATGCCCGTTCCAATCGCCCACCACCAAACCGTCAAAACCCATTTTGTTTTTTAGCTGATCGGTAAGCAGGTATTTATGGCCATGCATTTTTACATCCTGCCAACTGCTGAAGGAGGCCATGACCGTTTGCGCGCCGGCGGCCAGTGCGGTCTCGTACCCAGCGTTGTGGATACGCACTAATTCCGCTTCGCTGATTGCCGCATTGCCGCGATCAACACCACCCAGGGTGCCGCCATCGGCGAGAAAATGTTTGGCAGTGGCGATCACATGGCGCTCCCTCAAAAAATTATTGCCTGCCGTGCCCTGCAAGCCCTCTACCATCATGCCGCCGTAGGCGCGCACCACTTCCGGATCTTCCGCGTAGGATTCATAAGTGCGCCCCCAGCGATCATCGCGCACTACTGCGAGCGTCGGTGCAAAGCTCCAGTCGATGCCAGTCACTGCAATTTCCGCCGCCGTCGCCGCGCCGATTTGACGAATTAATTCCGGGTTGCGCATCGCACCCAAACCGATGTTGTGGGGGAAAAGGGTCGCACCAATAATATTGTTGTGACCATGTACGGCGTCGGTTCCCCAGATCACCGGGATCGCAACGCGCCCGCCGTCGGTACTCATGGAAGCGTGATAAAAACCATCCGCCAATGCCAGCCAATCATCCACCTTCGCGTGTTTGTTTTCGCCGGGGAATGAGCCGCCACCATTTAAAATCGCACCGACGGAATATTCTTTAACATCTTGCGGGGTGACATGGCGCAATTCCGGTTGCATCAGTTGTCCCACTTTCTGCTCCAGCGACAACTGAGCCAATAATTCAGTAATTTTTGCCTCTAGCGCCGGGTCTTTTTTAACCGCGCTCTCAATACTGGGCCACAGGGATTTTTCAACAGCAACCGGCCCATCACCACTATCGCTTGCGCTGTCTTTCTCGTTGATATTTTTATCGCAACCGCTCAGCGCGGCCACTACAGCGAAACTGCACGCAGCGGCCATTAATGGTTTGTAAAAACTGGGCATAACCTACCTCATTGAAAAATCACTGTTCTTGTCTATGTACATTGCTGCCATGGGTTGATTGATAAAATGCTCGCCACCAAGAAAAAAGCCCCCGCTTTCTGCAAGACTGGAGAACGCGGGGGCTAAGCAAGGAGAGCTAACAATAGTAGAAGGATGACAGTGCATACTCACCACTCTTGCTAACACCCAAGGGGACCTGACATCACCCAGGGGTTCAACAGCTAATGAAAAAATCACATCAGCAAAAACACGCACGCGGCTCAACCACGGGCACATCGTTTGTGTTTACCAATTCAGAGTGACAGGAAATAAAAAGAGTGTCGTCCCACTTTCGCGGTATGCCGAACATGGGGCGGGTAGCACCTGCGGATGAATAAAAGAGGGAAGTTCGTTCGTGTAAAACACGGCAAAACAATATTACTCGAACAATAAAACGTCTCACTTTCGGTAAAGCACCGCAACTCAAACCAATCAACCCACGACCAGGATGTGAATCAATAGCCAGATTCCCACCACTGCTCATCCCATGTTCAGGTCGCCGCCAAAGTGGGACAACAAATCAAAAAAACTTTTGTTAAGGTTGCGGCGTTCTGGCAGCGTCGCCGCTACCTGCCCAGAGCAACCAATTCCAGGGAGCCACACAAGGAGTCACGCAATGGTGCAACTAAAAACACTGGTGGGAACCACCGTTATTGCCGCACTCGGTGGTGCATTCGCCGGCTATTCCCTTACATCCCCAACAACCACAACGGTACCCCCACTAATGTGGACAATATTTCGCCGCAAGTCAGTCAAGTTGACTATGCCGCACAGCGAACCAACGCCGCACTGACAAAAACCATTGAACAACTACAGCAAGAAAATAATCGCCTGAAAAAATTATTGGCTGAGCAGCACTCTCCAAAAAAAGCAACACAAGCCGCCGCAACACCCCATAACACACCGGTGGAATTACAACAGCAACTCCAACAACTGGAGATGGAAAAACACCTGCGCAAAGCCAACGACTTCAGCGATTGGCTGCTGAAAACCCAGCAGGAAAACCCTGATTTCAACCTCAATCAGACACTGACGCAGCATTTTGACAATGAAGTGCGCGACCCGCAGTGGGCCGACCAACAGGAAAACAGCTATCGCAATTTATTCAGTGAAACGCCGGAACTGTCCGGTTTTGCCCTCACCAATAGCCAATGGATTCAATACTCATTGAGTGATTTCTCACTGCACCAATATTTAAAATTATTATTCTTAACGTTTAATAACCCAACGGAGCATAGATAAAAATTAATAAAACATGGTATCTATGCTGCCATATACATTAATAATTTTAAGCCAATCATATGAACAACGTAGATGACTTTTCTATTAACAAAAACATTAGTATTAACATCCAGAACGTTGGCCTTGAAAAAGAAAAAATCCTTATTATCGATAACTTTTTAAATAACCCGAAACTACTGGTAAACATGGCGGCACATCAGCCTTTTATTCCTTACCATACTCAATACCCTGGGGTGAAATCCCTTGCGCCAGTAGAATACACTCGCCAGTTGTTTGGCACCGTTGTGCCTATTATAAAAAAACATTATCAATTGCCTGAGCAATGCACCATAGAGCACACAAAATGTTTATTTTCACTGATAACACATAAAGAAGATGATTTAAATTTGTTTCAACGCGCACCACATCGTGACTCATCTTACGAATATCAGTTTGCAATATTGCTCTATCTATGTGGGCCAGAACATGGCGGCACTTCCTTCTATCGCCACAACCTTACACACTTTGAAACTATTACCCGAGCAAGAAGTGCAACTTACGATCAAACTTACGACGATGACGTGAAACAACATGGCGAACCTGAACCTCGCTATCAGTTGGACAGCGACAGGCGCTACAGCAAAACAGGTGAAATAAATGCATGCTTTAATCGGCTGGTGATTTATCGCAGCTGCCTGCTGCACTCTCCTTATATCAATCTACAAAAAAGCATTGATACCAACCCCCATACCGGCAGACTAACGCTTAATTCTTTTCTGGCCTTTATGTAGCTAAAGCAATTATTAACACCTAATCAGGAAGCGGATATTTTTTTAGGTATTCAGCATGCAAAGGTAGGCCATTTAGTTTTTTACTAATCGTGTCTTTTATTTTCAAAAGGAAAACGGTCAACTCATCACGCGACATAGTATCCACTAATGGATTATGAGAGCTCGGCATCAACCCCTGCCCTATCATCACCTGTAACCATGAGTCATCAAATAGCTCGTTGCCTTCGCGGAACATACGCCCCGTTTCTTTAAACAACTTAATCCGATGCGCCAAAGAATCCGGTAGTGACATGGTGCGACAGTGATTCCAGAATGGCGAATCGGTACGTTCAGTCACGCAATAATGCAAAATAATAAAATCGCGAATATGCTCCAAATCAAATTTTGCTTGTTTATTAAATTCATCTATATCCGACTGCACTATGCCCTGAGCCGGGAACATACGCATAAAACGCACAATATTTTGTTGGATTAAATGAATACTGGTAGATTCGAGTGGCTCAAGGAATCCACCGGACAACCCCACCGCCAGACAATTTTTGTTCCATTGCTGCAAGCGGCGCCCGGTACGAAACTGAATCAGCCGCGGCTCGGTCAATAGTTTTCCTTCGACATTTTCCAGCAATAACTTTTTTGCATCTTCATCTGCCAGATATTTACTGCAATAAACCAAACCATTTCCCACGCGTTGGCGCAATGGAATTTGCCATTGCCAGCCAGCAGAGTGCGCAATAGAACGAGTATAAGGCACAGGCTCACGCACAGATTCCGTTTGCACTGCAATCGCGCGATCACAAGGAAGCCAATGCGACCAATCTTCATAGCCTGTGTGCAAGGCTTGTTCAATCAGCAAACCGCGCATACCACTACAATCAAAGAAAAAATCACCTTCAATGATTTTTCCGGAATTAAGTGTGACCGATTGAATGAACCCTGTTTGAGGCTCTGTTGTCACCTGCTTAATGGTTCCCTCTATCCGGGTTGCCCCCTGCGCCTCACTGAATTGGCGCAGAAATTTTGCGTAGCGCGAGGCATCCAGATGAAAGGCATAATTGAGGCCATTATTGGGCATATGGGCAAACCTTAATTGCTCTGCAGCTTGCCGCTCGAAACAATAATCACCAAATTCACCAGCAATACCTAATTCTAATCCGCGCCGCCAAAAATGCTGGAAGCCTGCAGCCCAACAATCATTTCCGGTTACACCAAATGCATGCAGATAATGCTTGCCTTGTGCGCGCCAATTTTCAAAACGAATACCCAGCTTGAATGTTCCCTGGGTAGCACTTAAAAATTCCGCCTCATTAATTCCCAATAACTGGTGAAAGAAAACCATGGTAGGTATGGTTGCTTCACCAACACCTATAGTGCCTATTTCCTCTGACTCTACCAGAGTGACATTGACTATCTTCCCGTATAGCTTGGTAATGGCCGCCGCTGCCATCCAGCCTGCAGTACCGCCACCAACAATCACCAGGTTTTTTATTGCCGTCATATTGCTAGCCTCTCTTGTTGCAGTCGAAATAATTATTTTTTATTTGTTTTTAATAAATTGGCACTACAAAAAAACACAGCCGCATAAGCGGCTGTGTTTCCTCCTTAAATCACCTTAGCGATTATTAGAACTTATAACGTGCACCAATGTTGTAGCGTGCACCTTGCTCAATTGCTGCAATAACCATATTTTCATGACGGCCATGCAAACGACGATCCTCTTCAGTTACATTGATACCTTCTGCAAAAATAGAGAAGTTTTCATTAATTTCGTAACTGATATTGATATCCACTTGGCCATAGGCTTCGGTGTAAATCGGGTTGCGCTCGCCGTTGCCATCGAAGGTTGAGTTGAGGAAATCATCGCGCCAGTTGTAGGCAATACGCACCTGGAAGCCATCTTTGTCATAGAAGCCCACCAGGTTAGCGGAATCACTCAAGCCAAACAGTGCAAATTGGTTTTCGACACCTTCACCCTTATTGGTATTGTAGTTGTCGTAACCAATATCACCATTCACCGTGGTGAAGTTAACGATGCCGCCAAAGCCACTCTCACCAAACAAATGCTGTACCGCAAATTCAAAGCCATCGATTGACGCCTCTTTAGCATTGAATGGAGCGATGATAGTGAACTCAGTTGATGGATCACCTTGACTGGCATCACCCACGATAGGCGAACCATATTGCTCTTCCATATAAGCGCGTACGGCTGCTGCATCGCTGGTACCCAATGCCGCTACCGCTTGCTGGTAACGCGGCCCTTGTGCCGGGTGCGCCAGCTCAAAAATGGTCGAGGTGTAGCTGTCCTGACCGATAAAGTTTTTCACGTCTTTTTGATAGTAACCAAAAGACACGTAACTACCTTCTGCATAATAAAACTCAGCAGAAAGGTCAAAGTTTGTTGATTCAAAGGGATCGAGATCCGGGTTGCCACTACCACCTGTACCGCCGTTAAAACGCACCAGCTGATTGATGGTTACGCCACCTTGAATATCAGAGTAGCTTGGGCGTGTAATTGTTTTACTTGCCGATGCGCGCACCAACAGGTTTTCAACCACTTCGATATCAAAGTCGATATTGGGCAGCCAATTATCGTATTCACCTTTTAGCGTAGTGAAGCCAGAGCCATCAGCCACCGCACTAAATTCGTTCGCGCCTGACCACACCAAAGAGGTGTACACCGGAACCAGCGCATCGGAAGTCACATCCGTTGATTCGTAGCGCACACCCACTGCTAAATTGGTTGGCATGGTGCCAGTTTCCCAACCCAGATTGGTTTGTACATAAGCCGCTTGCTGCTCTTCCAGTGTGCGACGATCGGTAGTGAATTCAGGACTTGCTGCCAGGTCAACACCCAGCTCACCCATGCGGGCTCTAAATCCATCAAAATCCACATTAAAAAAGGTACGCTGGGCATTGGTACCCTTGAGGGCAGAAAATTCCGAGTGCAGGTCACCTTGGGTAAACAGTGAGTCATCAAAATCTGCCGGTGTAAATACACCACCCCAGGTATCACGCTGGGCATTTGAGAATGCCGAGCGGTTGCTGTTTTCGGTTAGCGCAATGCCGAAATCAATACTCTTCACGAGACCGTCATCAAACGCATAAACACCTTTGATTTGAGTCTGCTCGATTTCAGATTCCATGATTGCATTGCGGAAAGAGGAACCTGAATCCAGTAACCGGGATGCTTCCAGATCGGTCACACCAGCAGAATGCTGGAAGCTGGTGACCGGGAAGTATCCGCTGTAGTCAACGGTTGCGCCTGCCCGTGATAATTGCTGCACACCAATGATGTTGTTACTACCACGGTCATCCAAAGCACCCGCTTCGGCATCTGAATTGTGGTAATCGAAAACAAATTTAAGGTTGTCAGTAGCATCCCACTCCAGGTTCAAACCAACCGAGTTATTTTCGTTTTTGGTGCCAAATGCCGCTACACCCACTTGAATATCAGCGCCTGTCGCATCTGAATAAATAATTGGGCCGACGACTGAACCAACGGTATTGGTACCTTGAGTGTATTCACCCGTGGTAGGAACACCGTTAAACCAGGCAGACAGCTCTTGACGTTGCTGTTCAACTTCCTGCTCTGCGTAGGTGTAATCCAATGTGGCTTTCAGCGTATCCACTGGAGCCCACTGGAAGGTCAACTGGGCGTTAGTGCGCTTACGCTGAATGTCATTCATGCTGTAAAGAATGTTACGCGGTACGGCGTAAACATCATTTTCCTGGGGGCGATTAACAAACGCATCGCCAGCAGGCAATGAGCCCCAGTCGCCCGCAGTACCTTTAATGGTGTACCAACCGCTGCTTGTTTCAGCGCTGTTAAAACCGCTGTCGCGCTCTTGATAGCTACCAGACAACGCAATACCAAAGGTATCGTCAGCGAAGGTATTACTGAAAATACCCGAAACTTCCGGCGTGAGATCCGAACCGTTACGGTTAGTCTCATCCATCACCCCTTTCACACCAACACTCGCATTAATACCGGGTGCGTCGAGTGGGCGGGCGGTTTTGATATTGATTAATGAGCCAACACCACCGGTGGTTTGATTAGCGCGGCCTGTTTTGTAAACCTCGACACCTGATACGCTTTCAGCGGCCAGGTTGGCAAAATCGTATGAGCGCGAAGCCGAAGCATTGGTAGCCTCAAGGTTGGCAGCGGGCATTTGACGACCATTGAGTGTCACCACGTTGTAGTCAGGGCCAAAACCACGAACGGTCACACGGCTGCCTTCGCCATTTTGACGGTCGATAGAAACACCCGTGATACGCTGCAGGGATTCTGCGAGGTTGGTATCAGGCATTTTGCCGATATCTTCCGCTGAAATCGCATCCACCACACCCGCGTTATTGCGCTTTACATCCATAGATTGAACAAGCGATCCACGAATACCGGTAACCACTACTTCTTCAACATTTTCATCTTGCTGAGCGATGGCAAAGCCGTTTACGCCCATCATTGCCGACGCAACCGCCGTTGCTACCAGCTTCTTTTTGAAACTAGTCACTTGAGTCGTTGTTTGTGTTTTGCTCATGGAGAACTCCATCTTTATTTATTGGTATTGATTGGTTGTGCTATCCAGACGGCGCCTCTCAACACCGCATCAAAAAGCTGGGTCACAACTCGTTTTCTAGCAACTTCATAATCCCGCTTGTCCCCATAGGTGTCGTCCCACCTTGGCAAAATATGAAACCTGACTCATTTCACTTTAAGCACCAATGAATGAGACGACAGTAAATTCATATTTTTCATAGACTTAAGTGAAAAATTGACCATAAAACAGACTGTGTATTTTCTTCCCAAGGCTAAAAATGGAACTCAAAAAGACAGAAGTGAGACGCTAAAAACAAAAGGTGAGAAGCCAAAAAACCAAAAGCGGAACGCGTGAATAGTTTTTCAGGCGCCATTTAGGGGAATTAACACGCCAGAGGCGAGCAATAAATAACCCACTCAAGCCTCAACAAAGAGCTGGGAGAGAGGTTAAGAATGCGGATGTCAGGGTTGGTGTTGCAGCAGAACCGGTGTTTCAGTGCACTGGCCAGATAGAGGGAGGTAGGGAGTGACCATACAAAAATACCGCCGCTGGTGCAGCGCCAGAAACCTTAAATCGGCAGCGTGATACTGATCGAACAGGGCATCAAAACGGCCATTATGGATGAGCTTGGCCAAACCCAACTCCAAACGGCGCGCCAGCTCGGGGGATTTTTTACTGACCTGCAAGTAAATGGGGTGGTCATAGTAAATCAGCAGCTGCGGCTCCAGGGTCAAAAATGGGTAGTCGGCTTTTTTCTCCCGCCAGGTGAAAACCACTTCATCGGCGCCAAGCGATAAACATTGGTAGCGCTTAACCGCGAGCATATCGAACAGGGCTTCAAAACTGGGCGCCTCGCGTACCGGAATGTCGTTGAAGCGGTAGATATCCACGTCCGACCAATTCAACCCCTGCCCTATCACCATATCGCTCAAATTGCGGATAGCGGGCGGAAAATTGGCTGGATTTATGAGGCAGATGCGATAACCCAGCAGGCCTTTGAGAATATCGACAGGGATGGCAATGACATCGGCGTTGGCAATCACTGTGCCGGGAGAGGCCCAGGTCAAATTCAGCACCCGCCCCTCGGAGATAAGCAGTGCCTGACGCTTGGCGCTGGATTCAGCATCAAACGGGACTACTTTGTAATCGCCATACTCGGCGCGAGTGGCCTCCAGTAGTTCATGGATAAGCTGGTATTTGTAGGCGTGACGCGCGTCTTTTTTGCCGCGATCAAAGTAGCGCACTTCCATGACCGGGGCGGCACTGGCGGATTCAATAGCGGCTTGCTGCGCGGCACAGGGACTCCCCCCGCTGAACAGGAAGCAGAAGAAACCGACAGTAAAGCCCAGATGCATCCGTCGCATAGGTACCTCGCTAGATGCTGTAAGTGTAGAGGACCTGTTGTACTTTTCCGGTTATGAGACGACGTATCAAAAGAAAAAAGGGGGCTGAAGCCCCCATAAGGTGAGGAGTTAAACTCCTCCGCAGCACGAGTCGTTATAGGGATTTCAGGAATGCCTGCAATGCCGCTTTGTCGGTGGCAGAGAGGGCGTTGTAGTTGGCGCGGGAATTTGCACCTTCACCGCCATGCCAACGAATGGCTTCCTCGATGGTGCGAGCGCGGCCATCGTGCAGGTAGCTCTCTTTGGGTACACAAACTTCCTGACCGTCCAAGCCAAAAGCGGGAGCGTTGCCGCGCAAACCGGTCACACCGCCAGTCACACAAGCGGATACACCCAGGCCCCAGAGCCGGGCGGTGCGCCATTCGGCACCGCTGGCGTCACCTTCACCCAAGCTGTCAGCGAGTTCCGGGCCCATGTCGTGCAACAACATATCGGTATAGGGTTGGATCAGCTGGCTGCGCAACTCTGCAAAGGCCGCAAACTCACTGGTGACAAAACTGGGGGTATGGCACCCCTGGCAACCAATTGCTTCAAATACCGCCTTGCCTTGAATTACCTCGGGTTTGTTGTAGTCGCGCTGACCGCGCACCCCCAACAGGGCGACATATTTGACAAGATTGTGCACATGCTCGTTGGCCAACTCGGCCCCGCTCGGGCCGCAATTAGTTTGATTAGCACCGCAGTCCGGGTTGGGCATGACGCTGGTCATCACCCCCATGTCGGTATTAAACGCCGCTGCAATTTGATGTTTGAGGCTGCCGGTGCCAGCTTTGTAACCAAAACGACCGAGACGGGTATCGCCGGTGACGGGGTCGATCACCCGTTGGGCTTTACCGGAGATACCATCACCATTACTGTCATTCACATCCTCGTTGGCCAAAATGGCGGACTCAGGAATGGCTTCCAACAAACCCATGCCCACCAATTGCGGGGCAAGACGCGCAGAGAAGGTCTCTGGCTGCACGCCGCTGAACTGGTAGTTAGGCTTACGCAGACCGTTGCTCTCGGTCCAGGAGGCGATAACCGCTTCACCTTCGCTAGTGGCGCCGCCATTGGCTTCGGTCTGCAATACACGGCCCAACAGCGGATGCGGATTGCCCAAGGCATCACCCACTTTAAACACCCACAGATCCAGCGATTGACCTACACCGGCTACCTCAGCGCGACCATTGCGCTCGTGGCAATCCGAGCAGCGATCATTGATGTAGCGCGTACCGGCTTTGCCGACCATCTCGGTGAAAACCCCGTTTTCGTAGTTTTCATCGTGTGAACCATCCTCGAACGAGGTGTGATGCACACGGCGCCCGAGCACAAATGGCTGGCCGTTTTCATAACCCAGGTTGTTTGCCATTTGCTGGAAATGTCCGTCGGGCTCAGCAGTCATTTGTACGTGCAAGGTGGTATCGCCACCGAGACGCGCGCTGACTGGCAGGGGGATGGAGTCGCGCTGTTTAAACAGGCCGCCAACAAAAGCATTGCGGTCGGTCACATCCCAGGGCACCAAGCCTTGACCGACGATGTACAGGTAGGTGGTACCGTAATAGTTGTCGCGCCCCCGCAATACGCCGCCCTTATCCAGGAACTGGCTGATCTCAAACTCCATCCGGTCGCCTATTTGAATAGCGCGGCCTTCGCGACAGTTGAAGCTGTCCTCTTTGTAGTAGTGAAAACGGTTATCGCCCGGCACATTTACACGCTGCATAACACCATTGCCGCAATATTCGGCAAGAGTATTGCGGCCTACGTACCACCAACGATTCTCCGCTTGGGCATTGTCCAGCAAGCCTTCGGCGCGCACGTTCATCACAATTTTGGTACCGCCTTTGGCCACATAATCGACAATTTCGATGGCCGCCGTGCGCTGCTCCCAATAGAAGGTGAGGTAGTGATCGTAGGCCTGGAAGTGATTTTCTTTGGCATGGCGATCGCGGCCGCGGTCACTGAAGCGGGTAACTAATGCATCGCCACGGTCATATTGGATAACGGGCTCAAGCGCAGTGTTTTGGTTAAACAATGGAGTGATGTCGCCCAGTGCGACGCTGCTGGCCACACTGCTGGAGCTGCTAGCTACCGGACTTGAACTGGGGACACTGCTGGAGCTTGGCGCTATGCTGCTGGAACTCGGTGGTGTACTACTGGGCTGGGAAGATGAGCTGAGCGAACCAAAGGTGTAACTGGCCAGTGCCGTCTCGCGCGCAAAACCCGCT
>LLBY010015995.1_pt2 | contig 11719 bp, 8 predicted proteins | sample 1489401 | NCBI WGS metagenome assembly LLBY01 (sample SAMN04092656, study PRJNA295927) | soil metagenome | biome: Soil prokaryotic community; feature: Bulk soil; isolation source: soil from tomato rhizosphere | host: tomato cultivar Hawaii 7996 | place: South Korea | collected 2011-11-01 | reverse complement strand
TAGGTGTCCACGATGATCTTGCGACCGGTGAGGCCGGAATCGCCCTGCGGGCCGCCGATCACAAACTTGCCGGTGGGGTTGATGAGATACTCGGTCTTCGCGTTGAGCAGTTTGGCCGGAAGCACCTTCTTGATGACGTTTTTGATGAGAAAGGCCTCGATCTCGGCGTGCGAGACGTCGGCGGTGTGCTGGGTGGAGATGACCACGTTCACGATCTCGGTCGCCACGCCATCGACGTAGCGCACGGAGACCTGCGATTTCGCGTCGGGGCGAAGCCACTTCACCTTGCCGCTCTTTCGCATGGCGGTGAGCTCCCGCCCCAGGCGGTGGGCGAAGATCACCGGGGCCGGCATGAGCTCCTCGGTCTCGTCGGCGGCAAAACCGAACATGAGACCTTGGTCGCCGGCCCCCTGCTCGGCGTGCTTTTTGCCGTCGGCCTTCTTGGCGTCCACGCCCTGCGCGATGTCGGCGGACTGCGCCGTGAGGTAGTTGTTGATGAAAACGGTGTCGGCGTGGAAGACGTCGTCGTCGTTCACGTAGCCGATGTGGCGGATGGCGTCGCGGATGACCTTGTCGATGTTGAACGCCTCGTCGATGGGCTTGGTCTTGCCGGTCTTTTTGTCCTGCAACTTCGGCAGGGTGATCTCGCCGCCGACGACGACGATGTTGGACTTTACGAAGGTCTCACAGGCCACGCGGGCCGTTTTGTCGAAGGCAAGACAGGCATCGAGAATGCTGTCGGAAATGAGGTCGGCGACCTTGTCCGGGTGGCCTTCGCCGACGGATTCGGAAGAAAAAACAAAGGTATTTGCCATGGATGGAAGGGAGAGCCGGACAGTTGACGCGCTTGCCTGTCGCGCAAGACTAATATCAACATATCTGTATTACTTGATGCGTTAAGTGTCTAGTGTAATTCGTAATTTTGCTAAGCCCAGCCTGTGCGTTTGCGAGGCGCGCGTAGCTCCCTAACCCTATGGCGTGCTTTGTTCCTCGCCATTTCATGACGCGACCACATGTGCCGAGGCGGCGAAGGCATCATCCTTGCTGACCAGCGGCGGCGCCGTGCCGATCCCCTTCCATTTCGCCTCCTCCTGAGCTTGCCGATCAACGCGCTTCGTCCCGTATTTTCCCATCAACCAGACCGCCGCTCGCATGTCCTCCCCCCAGCCCACCAGCAGCCTAGATCTCGAAGCCATCGAAAACCTCCGTTCCTTGGGCGACGAGGGCGACGACACGTTCCTGCGCGAAATCATCGGGCTCTATCTCGAGGATGTGCCGCAGCGCATCGCCGACTTGAAATCCGCCCGAGCCGGCGACGACCGCTCGCTCTACGTGCGCAGCGCCCACACGGTGAAAGGCAGCTCCGCCAACGTCGGCGCCGTCGAGGTGCGCCTCATCGCCGAGCGCCTGGAACATCGGGCCAAGGTCGAGCCGCTCACCGAGCTCGACTCCGTACTCGCCGAGCTCGACGCCGCCTTCGAGCGCGCGTGCGCCGCGCTGCGAGCCTACCTGGCCTGAGCCGACCGGTTCGAAAGCGCTTATTCCAATCAGCCGGTCGCGACGCCGAGTCGCTCGCCCATGCGGGCATACACCTCGCGCTGCGCGGTCGAATGCTCCACCAGATCGGGATCGAGGCGGATACGATCACGTTGAAAAACCGTGATCACACACGAACCGCCAAAGGCAAACATGCCTTTCTCCTCCCCCTTCGCCACCGCGCGATTCGGCGAATAACCCTGCACGATGGCGCCGACCATGGTCGCACCGACCTCAAGCACCGCCACCCGCCCAAAACGCGGCGACTCCACGAGCGTGACCATGCGTTTGTTCTCCGTGAGGTAGCCGGGGTTGATCCGCAGGGCCAGCGGGCTGACCGAGTACAGCCAGCCGTTGATCGCGCGCGCGTCGTCCGGGACTCCCGCGACGGGAAAATGGAACCGATGATAATCCACCGGGCACAGGCGCGAGATCACCAGGCTGCCGCCCGCGAACTCCGCGCCCAAGGCCTCCGATCCGAACAACGCGGCCAGCGTGAACTTCTTCCCCTTCGCATAGAATCCGTCGGCCGTATCCACATTCTGATACGCGAGGTGCCGGCCGTCGGCCGGAAACACCGCCACGTCGTCGCCCGGCGTGATCGGGCGCGCGCCCGCCTTCAGGCGACGGTAGAAAAACTCGTTGAACGTGCGGTAAGCCGTGGCCGGCCGATCAAACTCCTCCGCGTCGAGATCGTAATGGACCACGAAGGGCAGGACCATGGCCGCGCTGGCAGGCCGGTTCATGCGCCAGCCATACCAGGCGGAAAACCACGCGCGCCGCACCACCGCGAACAAGCTCAGGCGCCCGAGCGGGTTGCCTCCGTAGATGAAGCGCAGCCAGCCCTCGCCGTAGATTCGCTCGATCTCGATCCTGCCGGTGTGGCGGTTAAAAAAGGTGATGGGCTCGGAAGGCATGGGCGGAGTATCCAGCAGGTCGCGGCGGGCGTGGAGCTAAAAGCAAAAACCCGCGAGACGAAGGCGTCTCGCGGGCGGATGAAATCGGGCGGCGCGAGAACACGCCGGTCATGGAGGACTCAGGGAACCCCGATCTCGTAGTTGAGGGTGTTGCGGTTGGCGTCGCCGCTTTCGGTGAAGTGGAACGCCACGCCGTTTTCGCCCGCGATAATGGTCTGGCGACCATCCGCGCCATCACGCGCCCACACCGAGTTGTCAAAGGAGACCCGGAGCGTGCCGGCCTTCATCGCATAGGCGAAGAGATCGGCCGAGGCGCGCATGCGCAGGGAGGGATTGAGGGCGACCGGGGAGAGACGCACGGAGTGCACCGCCGCGATCACGCCGCGCGGATCGCGCAGGTTGATCGGGGTGAAGCGGGCGTTGACCTTCACCGTGTCGGCCAAACAGGAGAAGCTCTGCTCCAACTCGAAACGCGGATGGGTGACCTTCACGTCAAACACGGTCACGCCGGCCTTGACTGATTTCTTCACCGTCGCCTGGTAGCCCATGTCGTCAACGCCGCCGACATTGAACCACTTGCGACGACCATCGGTGCCGACATAGCTGCCCTGCAGGCTGATGCCGGCCGCGGACTCGACGAGAACCTCGTCGCGGGTGGTCGAGAGAGCCTGGATGAAGCCCTTCTCCGTGACCTCAAAGCGATAGCGGTCGTTGCTGAATTTGCGGGGATCGGCGGCGGACAGGTCGGTCACGACCGTCGCCGCGGCGGGCGGCATGACAAGCGGAGCGGGAGCGGGCACCGGAGTCGGAACGATGGGCGCGGGAGCCGGAGTCGGAGCGGGCGCGGCCGGCGAGGACTCCACTTGGGCGGGAGCCGGTTCCGTCTTCGCATCCTGCCGGGCGGCGGGCGAACGGAAGTGCATGGCCAGACCAACCACGGCAGCGACGACGCCCACCGTGCCTGCGATCAGGATGGGACCTTTGTTGCTCTTGCGCGCTACCGGCGCCGGAGCGCCACGCGACGCGTTCTCCTGCACGGCGACCGAGACCACGGGAGCCGACGCGGGCTGGGCGGCCACGGGGGCCGCAGCAACCGAAGCGGCCGACTTCGCCACCGGGAAAGGAGCGGCGGTGTTGCGGGGACGAGCGGCCAATGTATCCAGAGTGGACTGCACCCAAGCGGCGTCGGAGGAGCCTGCGGAGGCGACCTGCAGCAAGCCGGCGGAACCGGCGCTGACCAGACTGGGATCCATTTCGAGGGAAAGACGACCGGCGAGCGCGGCGGCCGAAGGCGACCATGCGTTCACGCCCAGCAGCTTTGCCACCTGGGCCACAAGCCAAGCCTGGCTCGGAACGAGGCCGACAACATGGAGATGGGTGACGGGTTGCGCGCCCAGGACACCTTTTAGCTGGGCGGCGACGGGCTCGGCGATTTTCGGGCCGGCGTCGGAGAAATCATAGTTCTCGTTGTAGAAGAGCTTGCCGGCGGCGGCCTTGAACTTGAGACCCAGGCCGAGCTGGACGGCCTCGTAAATTTTGGCGTAGCCCACGGGCGCGGTGGCCACGGCTTGCACGCCGGCGGAGGTCACCCAGGCGAGCTGCGCGTCGTCGTCACCGGGCACGAGGACCAAGGCGGTCTCGCCGGCCGCCAAGGAACCGGCCACGGCGCCGAAATGTGCGGGAGCCGCGAGGGTGACGTCGGTCGGGGCGAGGCCGGCGGCGCCAAGAATCTCACGGGCATTGGCGAGCGCGGCGGCATCGACGGCGGCGAGCAACCAAGGCGTGACGCGGGTGGCGTCGGGCGCGGTGCCGGTGGCGGCGTCCACGGCCACCGCCACGGGCACGCCGTCAAAGCCGTGGGCCATCTTGCCGGCGTGGGCCTGAAGGGCGCCGGGCTGCCGGACGGCCCCGGACTCCGCGTCACCGGAACGGTGCAGGTAATTCCGTCCACCGACCAAGGCGGCGCGGACGGCGCCGGAAACCTGGTGCTCTGCCACGAAGGAGGCGAGGTCGGCCTTGGCATCCAGTGAGAACGCGCGGGTGGCGATCACCTTGCGGCCGGAAAGAATGGCAACGTGGATGGAGTGCGGAGCGAGTTCTGCGTATGCGACGTTCGAAGCGGAGGGGTTGGCCATGATGAGTAGAAGGGGAAGGGGTTGGGGCGAAAGGAGGGATTAAGCAACGATTTCCATGGGGGACGAAGAAAAGCGTCAGAGAGCTTCCAGCAGTTTCTTGCGACGCTCCTCGATGGCTTTTTCGCGGGCAATGAGCGAGGCGACCTCGGCGTTCATCGCCTCGCGCTCGACCTCGTATTCAACACGTTGTTTTTCAACGGCGACGCGATCTTTCGCGAGCGTGGCGCGCTCGGCCTCGAGTTCGGCGAAACCGGCGTCGATTTCCGCCTGAAGCACGGCGAGCTGGTCGGTGGACTGCTTCAGCTTTTTCTCGCGCGCCAAAATGTCCTGGCTGGCTTCCTCGACGCCGGCGGAGTCGGCCTCGATACGGGAGCGCTCGGCGGCGAGGGCCTTGCGCTCGGCGGCCAGCTGCTTTTCGGTGTCGCCGACGGAGGCCACGCGGGCGTCCAATCGCTGATCACGCTCGTCGAGCGCCTTGCCGCGGGCGTCGAGCTGGGTGACGAAGACGGCGTTTTTCTGCTCTGCCGCGGCCAGCGCTGATGCGCGGGCGGCCAGTTCGGACTCGCGACCGGCAAGCGTTTTTTCTCGGGCGGCAAGGGCCTTGAGGGCGGCGGCATGCTCCGCCTGGGTGGCGCTGAACCCGTTGGTGTCGGCGGCCAAGGAGTCCTGCTCCTGCTTGAGCTTCTTGCGCTCGGCCTCGATCTTGGTGCGTTGGGCGGCGATCTCCGCCTCGGCGACGTTGAGTTCGGCTTCGCGTTGATCGAGCTTCGCGACGGAGGCTTCGCGGGCGACCACCTTGGCTTCACGCGCCTTCATCTGCTCGGCGTGGGCGGCCTCGGCCTCGGAGAGTTTCTTTTGCGCGGCGGCAAGCGCGGCTTGGGCGGCGGCAAGCTGCTTCTCCCGCTCGGCGAGAGCGGTGCCCGCCTTCGCGGCGGCGGCCTGCTCGGCCTTGAGCTGTTTGGTCTCGGTGACAAGACCTTCGGTTTGAACCGCCAGACGGGTTTTTTCCTGCTTCAGCGCGGTTTCCTCGGCGGTGAAGGCGGCGAGCTTGGCGGCATGGGCTTTTTCGGCGGCGGCATGGGCGGCGATGGCCGCGGCGAGTTTCTGCTCGGCGGCGACCAAAGCTTTTTCCCGCTTGGTCTGCTCCGCGTCGCGGGATTCGAGACGGGCGCTCTCGGCGTCGAGTTTTTTGCGAATCTCGGAAAGCGAGGACTCGCGATCGGCAAGGCCGAGCTCGGCCTTGGCAAGTTCGGCGGCGCGCTTCTTATGGGCATCAAGGGCGGCGGCGGCCTCGGTCTTGGCTTTTTCCAGAGCCTGGCGATCGGCGACGAGGCGATCCGATTCGGTCTTCAAGCGGGCCTGCTCGGTTTCAAGCGCCTTGCGCTTTTCGGCCAGCTTGGAGTCGGCGGCCTTGGCGGCCTCGAGCTGATCGAGCGCCTTCTTTTCCAAGGCGTTGAGCTCGGCGGAACGCTTGCCTAGCTGCTGCTCGCGGACCTCGAATTTGCTTTGGCTCTCGTCGATCGTCTTTTTCGTGGTGACGAGGGCGGCTTCGCGTTCGCCAAGCGCGGCCTCGGCGGCCTTGAGTTCGGCGACGCGTTTCTCGGTGGCCTTTTGCGCGGCGATGGCCTCGGCCTTGGCGGCCTTGACCGCCGCTTGCTCGGCGGCGAGACGCTCGGACTCCTGCTTGATCCGGCCCTGTTCGGATTCGAGGCCGGCGGAGCGTTCGGCCAGCTCGGCCTGGTCGGCGGCGAGGGCGGCGGTGGCCGCGGCGAACTGTTTCTCGCGAGCGGCGGCCGCCTGATCCCGCGTGGCGGCCTCGGCGATGGCGGCGGCCGCTTTTTTCTTGTCCGACTCGACGGTCTTTTGCGCGGCGACCAAGGCGCTCTCGCGTTCGGCGAGAGCCAGCTCGGCGGCGGCCAGTTCCTTGGCGCGGGCGGCGGAGGCGGCGGCGGCGGCGGTGGCCGCGGCGCGCTCCCCCTCAAGGGCGGCGCGTTCGGCGGCGATGCGCCGGGAATCCTGCTGAAGGCGGGCCTCCTCGGCCTCGAGCTCGGCCTGGCGAGCGGCGAAGGTCTCCTCCTCGGCGCGGACCCGCGAAAGCTGGGCGGCGACTTTTTTCTCCTGCGCCTGCAAGGACTTTTCGCGGACGGCAAAGTTCTCCTCGCGCTCGATCACGGCCTTTTCCTGGGCGGCGAGCCGGGCCTGGGTCCCGGTCAAGGCGGCCTCGCGCTCGGCCAACGCGGACTCGACGGCCACCAGCTCGTGTTTGCGCTTTTGGTGGGCCTTCACGGAATCGCCCGCCTCCATCTTGGCCTGCTCCAAGGCTTCGGCTTCGTCGGCGATGCGAATCTGTTCGGAGGAAAGCTGGGCCCGGGCGGCGTCGATCTCGGCCTGACGGGCGGCCAGGTCGGCCTCGAGTTCGACACGCGAACGCTTGGCCTGCTCGACTTCGGCGCGAGCCCGGGCGGCGGCGGCGCGCTCGGTCTCGAGTTCGGCGCGTTGCTTTTTCAGGACTTCCTTGTCGGCGGCCAAGGCGGTCTCGCGCTCGGCCAGGGCGGCGCGGGCGGCGGCGAGTTCGGCGCGCAGGGAATCGAGGTTCTTGTCGGCCTTGGACAAATCGACCGATCGTTTGTCGGTTTGCTGCTTTTGTTTGTCGGTTTTCGCGACGTTCGCGGTGAGGGAGGCGCGCTCGGTCTCTAGCCGGGCGCGCTCGGCGGCCAGACTCGCCTCGGCGGCGGCGCGCCGGTCGCTCTCCTGCTGAAGCTCCTTGGTCATGCGATCACACTCGGCACGAAGAGACTCAAACTCGGCGTCGCTGACCGACGAGGCCGGCACAAAGGGCTGGATCGGCGCGGAGCCATGCTCGCCGGCCAGAAACAAGGTCATCTCGTGACGGCAATGCTGCGCGATGGCTGAGGTGTGACCGTTCAGACGGGGCTGGAGCAGTTCCGTGGCCCGGGCGAAAAACGCGCTCAGGTTGAGCGGCGGATGGAAAAGGTCGCGAACACCGAGGCGAATGGCCCGTACGATGACATCCATCTCAGGCTTCGCGCAAAGCAGGAGGATGGGGGCGGTGCGTTGGTGCCCGCGGATGTTTTCCGCGAGGGCGAGAGGCTCTTTCCCCAGCTTCGATCCGTCATGGATGACCAAATCAAACTGCTCCGACTTCAACGATATCTCCAAGTCGCCGGGCGATTGGATGTCGCGCGCATAGAGCCCGGTTTCCACCGCGACATACGCCTTGGCTTGGAACACATCAGGGCCGGTGCGGACTAAAAGTATTTTCGCAGACACAACTGGAAGGGGGGGGTTGAATACCACAAGGCGCGACCTTGCGGGCTGCCGAGGAAACAGAGGGGGAATGCCCCCAGCAACGGCAAAGGGCGTGCACGAGTGTTTCAAGATTGTCAAAAACACTCGTCCTGAATTTCGCTGAGTATTTTACCCTGTATTCACCTGCATAAATTTGGCAAAGAGGGCTCGTAAGCCCTCAGCCACGGAAAGGTTAGGGATTAACGATAAAGCGCGGTCTGAGGCGCGGGGGCCAACACGTTATAGGCCCGAATGGCGGTGCGCCACCACGTCGCGAGGCGCTCGGCGGGCAAGGACCAGAGGTCGCGATGGAGAATGGCCATGGACTCCGCGTCCAGCAGCAGGGCGAGCTTGTCGCGCGCAACCAACGCACCCGGGCCCTCGAGCAGAAGGCGCTCGCGCAATGGCGCGAACCGCACCTCGGCCGCGACACCCGGGGCCTGTTCGCGTTCGCGCAACAACGCCAGATGGACGGCGTTTACATAAGGATCGAGCACCGCCTGCATGAGTCCATAATCGGGCGCGAGCTCGGGCAGGGGCGGGGTGTGGCGGCGACATGCGTCGAGATTGCGCGCCAGTCGCGCCAACTCGGCCGGCGGATCGAGTTCCTCCGGCGTGGCCAGCAAACCCAGCCGGCGGACAAGCAGGCCCGGGGCGAGCTGCCCGGTGACGAGCGAGACCGGTATGGATGTCACCATGCCAAACAGGATCGGCGACATCCAGGCCGCGAAGACCGGGCTGATGCTCAGGGCCAGCGCGCCCCACCCCACCCCGACCAGCGTGTGCCCGGCATGGGTGAGGATGGCCTCGCGCCACTCGGGATCGCCGTCCGCGCCGCGCCGCTGCGCCACCCAGGCCACGCCCCGACCGGCCAGGGTGAGGGCGATAAATTTGGTGTGGAAAAGCATCAGCACTGGCGCAAGCAAGGTGAAGATCGCCGTCTCGCCGACCACGCCGCACAAGACCCGCCCCCAGCCGCCGAAACGCGCGGCCTCGCCCGGTCGCCGCCCGAGATCGATCACGGCCAGCAGCTTGGGCACGAAAAGCAAACCCAGCGTCACCGCGAAGAGCAGCAGGGCCTGCGCGTTGAAATCCAGCCGCAGGTAACGCGCGAAGCTGTCTATGGGCAGCGGACTAAGACCGGTCGCGGCGTAACGCCAGGCGATGAGCGAGGAGACGGCGAGAAACGCGAGCCAGAGCGGCGAGGCCAGGTAGGCGAGGATGCCGAGCGCGAGATGCAGGCGGTTCGCCGCATGCAAGCCGCGGGCGGTGACGAGCCACGCGTGCTGGAGGTTGCCCTGGAGCCAACGGCGGTCGCGTTTCGCGAAGTCGATGAGATTGCCCGGGCACTCCTCATAACTTCCCTCCAGGTCCACCGCCAGCCACACCGACCAGCCGGCGCGTCGCATGAGCGCCGCCTCGACGTAATCGTGGCTGAGGATGCGCCCGCCGAAGGGCTCGACCCCGGGCAGCTCGGGCAGGGAACAATGCTCGATGAAGGGCGCGACGCGGATGATGGCGTTGTGGCCCCAATAGTTCGCCTCGCCCTGCTGCCAGAAGTTCAGGCCGCCCGCGAAAACCGGTCCGTAAAGGCGCGACGCGAACTGCTGCAGGCGCGCGAAAATCGTCTCCCCGTTCACCAGCCGCGGCACGGTCTGGATGATGCCCGCGCCGGAGTTTTTCTCCATCAGGCGCACCAGCTTGGTGATGGTGTCGCCGGTCATCACGCTGTCTGCGTCCAGCACGACCATGTAACGGTAGCGCTTGCCCCAGCGGCGGCAAAAGTCGGCAAGGTTGCCGGCCTTCTTGTTCAGGTTGGCCCGGCGTTTTCGATAGAAAATCCGGCCGCGCGCGTCGAGCTGGCGGGTGAGGGCGACCCACGCCGACTCCTCCTCGATCCAGCGGTTGGGGTCGGTCGTGTCGCTGAGGATAAAGAAATCGAAGGCCCCTAGCTGCCCGGTCGCCTCCAGCGAACGGTAGATCACCCGCAGCCCTTCCATGATCCGCGAAGTGTCCTCGTTGAAAATCGGCATCACGATGGCGGTGGGCGCCCCGACGGGCATCGCCTCGTCCTCGGGCGCGAGGCTGGCGACGATGCGGTTGGCGTCGCCCCCGGCCAGCCGGCAGCAAAACCCGACGAAGGCCTGCACCGCGCCGAAGGCCACGAGGGAGAACAGCACCGCGAAGAGGACCAGGTGGAGGACCTTCCAGTTGTCCATGCCCACGCGCCAGTGCAGGTCGGCCATGAGCATCACCGCCGGGGCGGTGAGCAACAGCGCCAGGCTGGCGACGAGCAGACGCCGCTGCGTGATGCGGGTGCCGTCCAGCACGGCGGGATCGAAACGCGGCGCGCTCATGGGCAAATGGCGTGGTTGAAAAACGGATACACGGATGAAATCGCGCGGGAGAACGGGCCGCCCTCAGCGGGTGGAGAACCAGGCGGCGGCGAGCAGCCCGAGGAAAAACAGCCATCCGAGGACCGCGCGCAACACGGGCCAGCGCGCGAAGGTTTTCCACGCCTCGTCCGCGACGTTGGCGATGGGCCCGAAATCCAGCGGACGCGGCACCATGCGGCTGAGCTCGAGCTCCGGGCCGGCCTCGAGGTAGGCGGCCCGCATGGCGGCGACGAGCTCGGGCGGCGGCGGCGTCTCGGCGAAAAAATCCCGGGGCCAGCGCGCGGGGACGTCCGCCATCACCAGGGCGATGCGGCCGCGCGTCCCCAGGCGCTCGTCGTCGGGGTCGGCCGCGTCGCCGAGCACGAGGGCGAACCACGCGGTGGTGCGGCGCTCCGCCTCGCGCATGGCGAGCGCGACCGGATCGCGCGGCGCGGCGGACGGGCCGGCGGAAGATTCGGCGGCGCGGCGCGCCGCGCGAATGATCTCGACCGTCAGCCGGTTGAGCACGAGACGGCTCTCGATCTGGTGGGCGCGCAGGTAGCTTTCCACCCGCGAAAACGCCTCGTCCCACGCGGGGCAGGCCCACTCGGTCTCGACCGCGGGCAAGTTGGGCGAATCGGCGACGGCGCTCATGGCAACCAAGAGTAAACCCAGGTCTCGGAAACGGGTTCGTAGCCGTCGCGCAATCGCACGCGAAACTCGATCGGGGCGGGTTTGGACGCCACGCCCCCCCCCTCGGGCGCGGGCGCGGCGGGTTCCACCAGCTCGACCTGCAAGGCGACGCGCCAGCCGTCGATGCCGGGGTGCCGGACCAGCGTCTGATGGCGCAGGCGCGCGCCGGTGCCGATCACGATGTCGGGGGCGAGATTGTCGGACTTGCGCTGGGCAAGGTCCTCGCCCGCGAAATCGATCCAGAAAAGCTGTCCCCTGCCCCCCTCCGGCAGGTTGCCGATGCGGGTGGACATCACGCGCGCCAGCGGGGCTCCCTCGGGCTGGTCGAGGGCCCAGTACATCTTGTAGGCAAACTCGAAGGGAGTCCCCGGCACGGGCGGCGCGTCGGGGATCCAGTAGGCGACGATGTTGTCCGCGTATTCATTCGTGGTGGGCAATTCCACCAGGCGCACGCGACCGCCGCCCCAGTCTCCCGCGGGCTCGATCCATGCGCTCGGACGCTCGTGGTAACGCGCCTCAAAATCCTCGTAGGCGGCTATGGCGCGCTCGCGCTGGATCAGGCCAAAGCGGGTCGGCTTGGCCACGCGAACGTCGGTGTTCAATATCTCGCGCGGATTTTGCAGCGGCCGCCAGTAGTGCTCGCCCTTCGCGTCCTGCACGAGCAGGCCGTCCGAATCATGCACCTGCGGGCGCGGATCGCCCTGCGGACGGTCCGAGTTTTTGCCGAACCAGAACATGCTGGTGAGCGGGGCGA
>LLBY010001060.1_pt4 | contig 11720 bp, 11 predicted proteins | sample 1489401 | NCBI WGS metagenome assembly LLBY01 (sample SAMN04092656, study PRJNA295927) | soil metagenome | biome: Soil prokaryotic community; feature: Bulk soil; isolation source: soil from tomato rhizosphere | host: tomato cultivar Hawaii 7996 | place: South Korea | collected 2011-11-01 | reverse complement strand
AAGGACTTTTTAGACAGCCTCTTTCGTTTAATTTAAGGATTTAACTAAACATTTATTACGCTGTTATCGGCAGAAGCAAAATCGTTCCACACGTAACCATCGGCAGCATCATCGTTAGCGTACACTGTTTCGTCTATTAAATATTTAAACTCATAAGAATTATCTTTATCTAAATCTAAAGTAGTTTTAAAAATTCCGTTTTTTAGTTTTTTTAACGGGGTTGCTTCAGCATCCCACTCATTAAAACTTCCTACAACCGACACCTTTTCAGCATCTTCTGCCAGTATTGAAAAAGTTACTTTACAAACTGGTTTACTTTTTAAATATTGTTTTGTAATGGCCATAATTAATATTTTTTTGTGTTGTTTATACTGCAAATTTATAAAACAATTACTGAGGCACGGGCTTTTAAGACACTAAACAACAAAGAATTATCAATTTAATAATATCAATTCATAAAAAATTAAACTTAACAATATTTAAAGCACATTAATTATATTATTATCAATACAAAATCTTTGTTTATTGTTGATTTTCAGATACTTTTAACCAAAAATGTTTTATATAATTCAGTCCTATTAAGATTCTGAATATATCATTTAAGAATCATGAAAAAGCATTAACTTTACAAATATTTTCAAGTATTATGTTCGGTAAAAAGAAAGACATCCCACAAATAGATAAAGACCAGTTAGAACTTATTCAAAATGCGCAAAAACGCATCAAACAAAAAAAACGGTTATACATCCATTTTGTTGTGTTTTTAATAGGTGCCGTATTTTTAATAATCGCGAATACCCTCTTAGGTATTGGTGAGGATTTTAAGTTATTTGACCTAAATTGGTTTGTGTATGCCATTCTTATTTGGCTATTTTTATTTGTTTACCACTTATTCAGTGTCTTTGTCACCCATAAATTTATGGGTAAGGCTTGGGAACAACAACAACTTAATAAGTTAGTTGCCAAACAACAGGATCGTATTGAAAAACTTAAACAAGAACTCCCTAAAGACATATCTTCAGAAAAAAAAGAAATTCCTCATGTTCCAAAACAAGAACTGACAATCATTGTGGCAGCAGCCGAAAACGATGCCATTGGCAAGCATAATAAATTAATTTGGCACATAAGTGATGATTTAAAACGGTTTAAGAACCTAACCAGTGGGCATCATATTATTATGGGACGCAAAACATTTGAAAGCTTCCCAAAGCCATTACCAAATAGAACGCATGTTGTAATAACCAGAAATCCAAATTACAAAGTCCCTGAAGGTGTTGTAGTAGTCCATACGTTGGAAGACGCTATTAAAGTCTGCGCAAACGACCCGCAACCATATGTAATTGGTGGTGGTGAAATTTACAAGCAAGCTATTTTGATCGCGGATAAAATTGAACTAACTCGCGTTCATGAATCATTTCCTGCCGACACCTTTTTCCCAAAAATAGATCCTTCAATTTGGAAAGAAACAAATTCAGTTTTCCATAAAAAAGACGACAAAAATGAATTCGATTTTACGTTTCTAACGTATGTAAGAGCGTAACTGTTAATGAACTCCTTTCAAAACCAACTATTTGACAAACAATAACTAAACGTGATTTCGATGTAAATCTTAACGAAGTTAGATGTTAAAAGTACAATATTAGAAGTACAAAGTTAAAAGTTCAGAGTTTGATGTACCGAAGTTTGTGATACACGATTCAACGATTACACGGTTAAACAGTTAAAATTACAGGGTATGTTTACCAACCTGAACTAAGGTTCTGCAATGATATCGCTTTTTTAAACTATTTAAACACCTGGATATCAGATTGCACTAAATCAAAACCACGTTTAAGGATTAAAAATCACATCTTCTATTTTTAAACAATCAACTGCTATTTAGCAATTATTTCACATATATAAAAGACTACAAAAATAGCGCATTATCCTCTATGTATATGTATTTCAACGATTTTATGTTAAAATAATTTTTTAGATTAAAAAAAAACATATTTTCGTGTAATCGATTACAATAAAATTAATTGTTAAGTATTATTGTGATTTTTAAACCAAACTAAATAATACTTAAACTAAAATCATGAAAAAACTACTACTCCATATTACTTTATTGCTGGCTTCAGTTCAAACATGGTCGCAAACCGTAACCATTGATGAATCTGGAGGTTGGCTAGAAACTGCCTATGTCAAATGGCAGCCACTTGTTGAAGCCGAAAGCTATAATGTTTACTATACTGGAAATGGTGTTGTAAACCAAAAAATTGACAATACACTTATTCGTAGTTACGGATCTTATTTCCGTGCGGATGTATTGGGGCTTTCTGCAGGGACATACACCATTGATGTTAAACCAGTTATTTCTGGAGTTGAAGGTACTGCAACAAGCACTGGTAATATGACCGTTTTAGCACACGACCGTACCAGTTTTGCTTTTGCTAATGGGAGAATTCCAGGAGCCTACAAATTAGATGGCACACCTAAAACAGACGCTGTCATTCTTTACATTACCGAAGAAACTAAAAATACAGTATCTATGGTGGTGACGGGAGCTACTACAAACCCATGTATAGGTTTACAAACCATTTTAGATGGTTTTAAAAAAGGAAGTGATACACGCCCTTTAATCGTACGTATGGTTGGACAAATTACTGACCCAAGCTACTTACTTGGAGGTGATGTTGTTATAGAAAACAATAATAATGCATCTAGTTATATTACTTTAGAAGGTGTTGGTGAAGATGCTGTAGCCGATGGTTGGGGTATTCGCGTTAAAAATGCAACCAATATTGAAATACGCAATATTGGCACCATAAACTGTAACAGTAGTGAAGGCGATAATATTGGCTTGCAACAAAATAATGATTATATCTGGGTGCACAATGTTGATTTCTTTTATGGCGATGCCGGTGGTGATGCCGACCAAGCTAAAGGTGATGGCGCATTAGATTGTAAAAAATCCAAATATGTTACTTTTTCATATAACCACTTCTGGGATTCAGGAAAAAGTAATCTTTTAGGCTTAAGTGAAGGTGTCGATACCGAGCTATATATTACCTATCATCATAACTGGTACGATCATTCCGATTCTCGCCACCCGCGTGTACGTTACTATTCTGCTCATATTTATAACAACTATTTTGATGGTAATTCCAAGTACGGATCTGGTTCTACGTTGGGATCTTCATTATTTGTTGAAGGAAACTATTTTCGAAATAGCAAAAACCCAATGATGACCTCCATGCAAGGTACTGATGTGTGGAATAATTCAACCCAGCAAAACGACCCAAATAATCAGGGTACTTTCTCTGGTGAAGATGGTGGTACCATCAAAGCATTCAACAACACTTTCGATGCTGATAATGGTACTAACTCCATGCGCTTTGTTGCATATGGAGACCCTAATCCTGCATATAATATCGATGGAAAAATTAGTTCTACAATCGATTTTGATGCTTATGTGGTAACGAATCGTGGCGACCAAGTACCAAGCACTGTAAAATCATACGCAGGAGCCAACATCCATAATAACTTTGACACGGATGCTACAAAATCTGCTACGGATTATATAAGAAGCTTAGTTCCTGATACGCCTGAAGTAGCCAAAGCTAAAGTCATCCAATACTCAGGACGTATGCATGGTGGTGATTTCAAATGGACTTTTGTTCCTTCAGATGACACATCGTCCGCTGTAAACGCACCATTAAAATCGGCGCTTGTTAATTACGAAACTTCTTTAGTTTATATACAAGGAGAATCAGTTCCAAGTACCCATACACTTACCGTAACAACAAGTAATGCGAGTCAAGATGTTATTGAAGGTGATGCCATGGAAACAATCGTTTTCACTTGGGGTGGCGATGCCACTGATGCTACCGTAAATGGATTGCCTGCATCTGGAATTAGTTTTGTAAAAGATGCTGGAAACAAAACAATCACTATTACAGGCACACCAACAGATACTGTTTCTTATTCAATTACTACTGCAGGTGCTACAAGTACTCCAATATCAGAATCTGGAACCATTACGGTAGTAATTCCTGGCAGCACTACTGGAGAGGAAATCCATAATTTTACAGTATCGGAAAAAGTGAGTTCTTTTTATACTATTACAGGTAATATGAATTCTACTAACGGTTCTGTTTCATATGACGGCTTGACTTTAACAAGACGTTTAAAAATTGAATCAGCAACATCTATTACCTATACAACCACAGCGGTGTCAAGTTTAACATTGGTTTTTGATTCCTCTTTTACAGGAAACATCAGACTTGATAATATTGATTATGCAGCATCAGCAGGTATCGTTACTATAACAAATATTCCTGCAGGCGCACATTCTATTACTAAAAACAATACGGCTAACCTATTTTATATAAAAACAGTGTATAATACACTAAGTTTAGAAAAAGTAGAGGCTCTTAACTTAAAACTGTACCCAAACCCTGTAACAAGTACTTTTCAAATAGCGACGCAAGCTAAAATAGAAAAGGTAAAAGTTTACAGTATGGTTGGTGCTTTGGTTAAAAGTATTGAAGGCAATTACAAAACCATTGATATAAACAACTTAAATAGCGGAAGTTATTTACTAAACGTACATACCGATGCGGGTGTACACAAACAAATAATTATCAAAAAATAATTATTCAGATTAATAGCAAAGCAAAAGGCTTCCTAATATGGAAGCCTTTTGTGATTTTATAAAGTTTCAATTTAAAATCTTACTAAAAAACAAAATACTTTTTCCTTAATTTTACAACATGATAAAAGCAATTTGTTCATATAAAATCTGTCTTATCTTCTTATTAATCTCAATCACTTCTTGTGCATCAACGGGCGAATGGGCTAGCAAGGTTACAGGAAGCAACATCAATTACAAAGTCACTGAAGCCAATAACCCTATTAAAGATTTTGCAGGCAACTACCTGACTGTTGTTTATCTTGAGAATTTGGGGTTTGATAAAATAGGTAGAAACAGTCATACTGAAGATGTCGCTTGGTTACTATCACAAGGCTATCGGGTTATAGAACTCGATTATGCTAAAAACAAAAAAGCTTCGGCAACAAAAATAAATGAAGATATCATTGCTATTAATAATGCGATTGCTTCTGGTGATTTTTGCGGAATTAAAAATTGTTCCACGTCCAAATCCTATATTTTGTTTGAAGGTTACCGAATAGCTCGCAACGTCCCTTATTTTGAAGACGACCCAACGGTTTATAACACACCTGCTGAATACACTAAAGGCGACATGCTTCACATGGATATTATTTATCCTGCAAATGCTGGGGCAAAAGTACCTGTTGTATTATCGTTTTCTTATAGTAATAGCTATGCAACATACGATGCTGACAAAAAAGAGCTAACAGACGCCCATAAAGATTTTAGAATGTTTCTACCATACACTTTTGCAGGGTTTAACGATTCGTTTTTAGAAGGCACGCCTGCACACGGTATGGCATGGGCCATTGCCGACCACCCCAAATATTGCCCTTGGGGAAGCGGCAAACCAACTCATGGCAAAAATGACACCTACAAATCGTATCAAGTCAATCCCGATGCCGCTCAAAAAGTGAAATCTGCCATTCGGACACTGCGTGTTAAAGGCAAAGAATTAGGGCTTTCCGGAAAAATAGGTGTTTATGGCTTTTCACGTGGTTCCACTGCTGGTTCTATGGCTATTGGTGACAAAATTGTACCTGAATTTGAGAATGCAGGTTTTAATAAGGGAATTAATGATGCTATTCAAGCAGCGGCATTAGGCCCTGGTGTTTTCGATTATACCCAAATTTATAATACAATAAATGATGGCGATTCTAATCTTGAAACCAGATGTCCTTGGGCATGGGGTTCTCTAGAAAACAATTATGACTTATGGCAATCAATGGGTGCTAGCTATTTGGTAGAATCGTCCGCCACAGCTCCTGTTCTTTTATTTTACAATACAGACGATGCACCGTATTACCATGACCAGATAACACATTTTAAAGCGAAGCTGGATGCTCTAAATGTTCCCACTTCAACATTAATAAATTATGGTACTGGGCATGCTGTTCCCCAAACTTTTGAAACACTAAACAAACTCTATGATTTCTTCAAAAAACACCTAACATCCTCAAAGGTTGAAGTCGTTATAAAACCAGATGTTGTTTCCTTTATTGAAGGTAAAGACAGCATCTTAAATTATCAGATTGCCGAAAAATCTTTAAATGGCACTTACAAAAGATCCAATTACATGCATCCGCTTTACACTTTAGACGGCGAAATTTTAACTGAAGATTTCCCCGAAGACCATCCACACCATAGGGGCATTTTTTGGGCATGGCATCAACTATATATTGGTGATAAACGTATGGGTGATGGTTGGGAAATTGACCATTTTAGTTGGGATGTAACGTCTGTTAAAGAACTAAAACAACTTGACAACTCTAAAGCAATACAAGCAGACGTTTTTTGGAAATCAAGCCAATGGTTAGACGCTAACGGCAATGAAAAACCTGTGGTTAAAGAAGTGACTACCATAAAAGTATATCCTAAAGAAAAAAATTACCGACTCATTGATATTGAGATTTCCATACTTGCTTTGGAAGAAGCTATGCGTATCGGTGGTTCTGAAGACGCCAAAGGCTATGGTGGGTTTTCACCTAGGATTAAACTAACAGACGACATTACATTCACAAGTTCCGAAGGACAAGTAACACCTACCAACTTACCTGTTAAAGCAGGTTCTTGGATGGACATTTCTGGTTCTTTAGGCAAAGATGGAAAACAAGCAGGACTTACCATACTGTGCCACCCAAACAACCCAGAACCTTCAAACCAATGGATATTACGTGCTAAACGCAGTATGCAAAATGCTGTGTATCCGTACCCTGGGGCTGAAGTTGTTCCACTGTCTAAAACAGTACCAACTACGCTTCGTTATCGTATATTAGTACATGAAGGCGCATCAACAGCAATTGATATAGAAGCTATATATAACAACTATAAAAACCTGTAATTTGTATTTTAAAAATCCGTTTTGGTAATTTATAAAACATTTGTATATTGCACAGTATCAGAATTTTCATCTATTCATATTATTTGTTTTTTAAAAGTCAGATGGTGCATCCATAATCATGCTTCTGTATCTTAAAAGCATTTTTAGCATGGCATGGTTCATCATTTTAAAATGGAAGCAAAAAAAAACACCAAAACTTCCGAATAGCCATCTAAATGGTTGTATAAAAGGATAAACGTTTCGCATATAAACAAGTTGTTACACATTTGAGAAAAACACAATATGAGAATATACATTTTATCGATTTTAACTTCAATCTTTCTTATTTCTTGTAAAACTGACCCAAATAAACAAGTTGAAGAAGGTACAGTTCAAGAAGACATATATCATAGTAAAGAAATTGGTTGGACAATTGAAATTCCAAAAGGTTGGAATGTAACACAAAAAGAAATTGTAAAAGAAAGAGAAAATAAAGGCTTAAAAGCTATAAATGAAGCAAATGGAATTGACTATGACGCGAGTGGCTTAAAACAGCTAATTAGTTTTCAGAAAGACAGGTTTCATATTTTTCAATCATCCTCTGAAAAATTTGAACTAGAATACGAAGGAGAATATGAAGAAAACAAAAAGATGGTTAAAGAAATGCTTTATGAAATGTATGCAACTCGTGGAATAAAAGTTGACACAATTTCTTCAAAAGAGAAAATTGATAATTTAGAATTTGACTTGTTTCACATAACTATATATGGTCCAAAAGGCGATGTTATTCTTTATCAAGACTTATATTGTAGATATATAAATGGTTTTGATTTTGGAGTAAACCTAAACTATGTTAATGAAAATGAAAAAACAGAATTAATGAAAGTTTGGAAAAACTCGAAATTTGAATAAAAACGTGCTATAACAATGCCGTGTCCTATGAAAAAATTGCTAGTTTTAGCTAAACCAAAGTTTGTTGCCCTTTTACTGGCTTCCGATTTTGCTTGCACCAGTTCGCTTCGCTCGTGTCCTTCGGAAAATCCTCGCACTCAAACACGCAACTTTCCGTACACGTACACGTTGCCAACAAGTAAAAATATTAAAGGAGCGAACTTGAACTATAACAAGACAAGTTATAATAAAGCATAAAAACTGAATATCAAGATATGAAAAATAGAATTATAAAACCGAAACATGTTTTAGTCTTTTTAACTATTGGAGTATTAGTTTTTATTGGAATTTATGAGACTTTTTTTCGAATTAATTACGGAAGTTCATATTCTTATGCTAATAAATCGTTATCCTACTCTTTCGAAAAGCAAAGGAACTTTTTTAAGGCCAAAAATCTTTTAGTAATTGACAATTTATCAGGCAGTATTGATTCATTAAGCTCAGTAATAAAAAGAGATGGAACAATTGAAAAAATCTATAGACATGAGAAGGGAAAATTGATTGAAATATCCCCTACTGATATAAAATTTACAGACGAAATGCAGAAGAAGCTTTTATTTGATTATTAATAACTAACGAAAGCACAATAGTGTATCCTAAAAAATGCTAGTTTTAGCTAAACCAAAGTTAGTTGCTTTGTTTGCTGGCTTCCAATTTTGCTTGCGCCAGTTCGCTTCGCTCGTGCCCTTCGGAAAATCGTCTTACGTAAACACGTTGTAAAACATACCGAAGAAAAATTCGTCTTTCAAAATAAACATCTGAAATTTTTGAAAATAGTAACTTTTAAGTTACCTTTGTCTGAATGGAAAAAGTTAGGCAAGTAATACAATATAAAAATTATTTCGAAGAGTTTTTACTTGCTCAACCGATAAAGGTTCAAGACAAAATATTTAAGGTCATTGAAATAATCGAAACATATCAGCACGTGCCGAAAACATATTTGGCACCAATGAAAACCCACAAAGGACTATTTGAAGCCCGAATAAAATTGGGCTCAAATATTTGGAGAGTTTTTTGCTTCTTCGACAAAGGTAAGTTAGTTATACTCTTGAACGGATTTACAAAAAAGACGCAGAAAACACCGAAAAATGAAATCGACAAAGCTGTCCGACTAATGAAAGAGTATTACGAAGAAAAAAACAAAGAAAATGGAAACTAAAAGCTGGAAAGACATTAAAGATACCGTTTACGGAAAAAAAGGAACGGAACGCAGAGACGAACTCGACAGAGATTTTGAATCTTTTAAAATCGGTTTGCTTTTACGAAATGCACGAGAGGAAAAAAACCTGACTCAAGAACAACTTGGCGAATTGATTGACAAAAAGCGGACTTATATTTCTCGTGTGGAAAATAATGGCAGTAATCTGACTTTAAAAACCTTATTTGACATAGTTGAAAAAGGACTTGGCGGAAAAGTCAATATTTCAATCGAAATCTGATATAAAGTAGGTTTTACAAGCCGTGTATAAAAAAATGCTAGTTTTTTGTTACCCGTTTAGTGGCTTCTGATTTTACTTGCGCCAGGTCGCTTCGCTTGTGTCCTTCGTAAAATCCTAGCCTACAAACACGCAACTTTCTATACACACGTTAGCTACAAGCTGAAAATGACAACCGAAGAAATTAAATATTCATTGACCAACAATCACCTTAAATTGAGCTTAATTGATAAGCTTAATCATTATGGAAAAACTTTAATATTTCTGATTCTTCCAATAATATATGTTTTTCTCAAAGTAAAATCTTTTTTTACTCACGAGAGAGTAAATTCGGATAACAAAACTTTGATTTTTGTTGGTGTTTTTACCATACTGGGAATTATCTTTTTGATTATCCAAAAACGACAGTTGAAATTTAAGTCAATCCGAACACGGTTACCTGAAAACGAATTAATAGCTCTTATAAAAAAGGTATGTGATGAGAAAGAATGGACAATATATGATTTTGGAAAAAATTATTTAAAAATTAAAACATTTTCGGATTTACTAACTGGTAGCTTCGGAGAAGATATAACAATAATATTAGATAAGAATTTAGTGTTAATTAATAGTAAATGTAAATTAAGTAAGCGGAATTATTTGTTTTCTAATCCGAACACACAGAATATAAATGTGTTTTTTGAAAGAATAAAAGCCAATAGCTAGCACCGTGTCCTAAAATCTTTTTATCTAGTGCCTCAAATTTCACTAATTTTGCCACATGATAAAAGAACTTCAGCTCCGTATTTCACTTAAAGAAGAAGAACGCAGCGATATTTTGGTGCAAAAAGCGTCACATATCCTTGATATTGACAAAGAAGATATTACTGGGGTTAAAGTACTTCGTAAATCTATTGATGCACGAAAGCCTAAAATCATCTTTAACTATAAAGTGGCTGTTTACATTCGAGAAGTATTACCCAAAACTTCCGAATACCAATTCGATTATAAAGATGTTTCTAAAGCAAAACCTATCCACATTATTGGTTTCGGACCTGCGGGGATGTACGCCGCTTTACGCTGTATTGAACTCGGTTTTAAACCCATTGTTTTAGAACGCGGCAAAAATGTAAAAGACCGCCGTCGGGATTTAAGAGCCATCAATCAAGACCACTTTGTTAATGAAGATTCCAATTATTGCTTTGGCGAAGGTGGTGCTGGCACGTACAGCGATGGCAAATTATACACCCGAAGTTTAAAACGTGGCGATGTACGCCGAATTTTTGAAAACTTAGTGTTTCATGGCGCTACCGACCAAATTTTGGTTGATGCCCATCCGCATATCGGTACCAATAAATTACCTAAAGTTGTCCAGAATATAAGAGAGACTATTTTAAAATATGGCGGCGAGATTCATTTTGAAACACGAGTTACCGATTTCATTATAAAAAACAACAAAATCCAAGCCATTCAATTAAACAATAGCGATGACATGCCTGCTAACCGGGTTATTTTAGCAACTGGTCATTCAGCTCGTGATATCTTTTATCTACTTCACAAAAAAGAAATTGCTTTAGAAGCCAAGTCGTTTGCTATGGGGGTTCGTGTGGAACATCCGCAACATATTATCGATGCCATTCAATACCATTGCAGTGGGGAACGCCATGAGTTATTACCTGCAGCTTCCTATAGTTTGGTGCAACAAGTAAACGAACGTGGTGTGTATTCGTTTTGTATGTGCCCAGGCGGGTTTATTGTCCCTGCCGCTACTGCCAACGGTGAAGTCGTTGTGAACGGCATGTCACCATCAAAACGAAATAACTTATTTGCGAATTCAGGCATTGTCGTTGAAATTGATGTCCACAGGGATTTACCTAAATATGAACAGTTTGGCGCACTAAAAGGTTTGGAATACCAAAAAAACTTAGAGCGTATGGCATATACTGCTGGTGGTCGAAGTCAGGTAGCACCCGCACAGCGCCTAACCGATTTTGTTGAAGGGCGATTATCTCCTGATTTGAATCCTACCTCCTACCAACCGGGTTTGAATTCAGCACCATTACATTCCCTTTTACCTAAATTAATTGGTAGCAGATTACGAAAAGGTTTTGAGGCTTTCGGACAAAAAATGAAGGGTTATTATACGGCCGAAGCTAATATTGTTGGCGTAGAATCAAGAACCTCATCGCCCGTTTGCATCCCTAGAAACGCCCAATTAGAACACCCACAAATTAAAGGGTTATTCCCTTGTGGCGAAGGCGGCGGTTATGCAGGTGGTATTGTTTCTGCGGCTATGGATGGCGAGCGTTGTGCCGAAGCCGCTATTAAAGACTTATAAATATTAACCTGCTGGGTGTAATTGCTTTATCAATACTAATTT
>LLBY010029528.1_pt4 | contig 11732 bp, 12 predicted proteins | sample 1489401 | NCBI WGS metagenome assembly LLBY01 (sample SAMN04092656, study PRJNA295927) | soil metagenome | biome: Soil prokaryotic community; feature: Bulk soil; isolation source: soil from tomato rhizosphere | host: tomato cultivar Hawaii 7996 | place: South Korea | collected 2011-11-01 | reverse complement strand
GGTTGGACTTATTCAGGTGGTGCAGAATTCTCAAGCTTAATGAATGAACATACAAAATCTATTTTTATAGGAGAAGAAACTGGTGGTGGTTATTTTGGAAACACTAGCGGTACCTCTTTAGAACTCACATTACCAAACACCAAATTGAAAATTGATATTCCAATTTTGAAATTTGTTCTAGATGTTAAAAAAGGAGAATCTGGAAGAGGAATAATACCAAATTATAAAATAGAACCTACATTTAAAGAATTTATAAATGGATATGACACCGAACTTGAATATGCTAAAAAACTAATAAACAAATAAAATTTCCAATTGCTCAAAAAAAGAAATATCGTAAGGAAGTTAGCTATAAGTGTCAGAGACTTCTAAACTTGAAAAAAACAGATGATAATTGACCGAAAACATTTCGACATAAATAATAAATGTGTAATTGAAAAATTACTCATAAAAACACCATTTAGATATGGGACAATTTTTCAAAATGAAGCCTGCTTTTTATATATTAAGAATGGGGAAAGTATAGTAAGTTCTCCAACAGAAAGCGTGAATGTAAATGTTTCAGAAAGTGTATTATTAAAATGTGGGAGTTATTTTGCAAATTTAATCCAAAAATCAGAGCATGAAAATTGCGAAATTTTCGCAATCCATCTTCATAAAGACATTCTTCTAGACTTATACAAAGATGAAGTTCCAAGTTTTATTAAACCAAATGGGAAAAAATATTTTGCTCAAAAAATTAAAAGACACGACATCATAATCCATTTTATGGAAAGTCTAAACTTCTACTTTCAAAACCCATCATTAGTCAATGATGACTTATTAAAACTTAAAATTAAAGAACTTATTTTATTATTGCTTCAAACTAATAATGCGGAAAATATAATTAGTTTATTTTCTCATCTTTTTACTCCACGACAAGCTAATTTCAAAGAAGTAATACAATTTCATCTCTTTTCAAATATTACAATTCCCGAATTAGCTTTGCTTTCAGGTCGAAGCTTGTCAGCATTTAAGAGAGATTTTGAAAACTATTACAAAGACACTCCTGCTAATTATATTAAAGAGCAAAAATTACTCAAAGCGAGTGAGTTGCTATATTCAACTGATTTTTCTATCAGCGAAATAAGTTATGAAGTTGGATTCAATGATATTTCTCATTTTACCAAATTATTTAAATTAAAATATAATTCAACACCATCTCAATACCGAAAAAACAAAGTATTGAAATAAAAATTTGGACTTCATTATCCAATTTTTGGACTTTATAACCAAATTAGTTTGGCTTTTTAGTTTCAATTTTGTCTAAAATTTAATAAATTAAAAATATGAAAATAAAAAAAAGTACAATTGTTCTAATTCTTTTGATGCTGTCTCAAAACATCACTTTCTCTCAAAAATTAAAAGTTGGAGATCAAGCTCCTAATTTTGAAGTAATTGATACAAATGGAGACAGTATAAAATTGAGTCAGTATAAAGGACAAAAAGTAATGGTGGCATTTTTTAGATATGCATCATGTCCAGTTTGTAATTTTAGAATCCATGAGTTAATTGAAAATTATGACAGTATTACTTCAAAAGGATATAAAATTATTGCAATCTATGAATCAAATAATACTACACTAAAAGATTACCTAACCGAAACTCTAGTACCATTTATAGTAATTGGTGATCCAGAATTAAAGCTATACAAAGAATATAGACTGGAAAAATCATTCTGGAAAATGCTAGGTTCAGTATTTAAAAAACAACCAAAAGAAGCAATGAAAAAAGGAAAGAAATTATTCTCAAAAAAATATAAGCGAGATGGAAATTTAACGAGACTTCCTGGTGACTTTATTGTCGATGAAAATGGAATTTTGACAACAGTATACTATGGAAAAAATATTGGTGACCATTTACCTATCACAGAAATCTTAAACAATTAGTAAAATGAAATATATAAAAATAACTTCTTGGTTTTTAGCCATTTCAATGTTTCTATTTGGCGTTCTTAAATTTGTAAATCCGTTCAAATATTGGTATACTGTTCAAGTTACAAATAGTGAATTAGGACAACTATCATACAGTATAGGAATTATAGGAGAGATTGCAGTGGGAATAACTCTCTTGATATGTTTGGTCTATGAACAAAGAATCTCCACAAAATTATACATTCTTTTAACAAACATTTCCTTTTTTACAATTAGCATTATGATGTTAACTGCTGTCTATGTTCATTTACATTCTAATGTACCTGCAAATGTATTACCACTAAAAATTAAGCCTCCCTATATTCCTCTATTCTTTCTATTAATTGCATTATCAAATATAATCTTAACAACAAAGAATGTTCTAAAAGTAAAACGAGTATAAATATTTACAATTACTCAACTAATTCTCTTTCATAATATTTCCATACTTACCAATAAAACGAAAAAAAGAGCGTTTGTAATACCTGCAAAAGTAAACAAAACGCTCCCTTATTTTTCAACTTTTTGCTGATTTTTAATTATTTATTGCTATTTTTAATTTCCATAAAAAGGATAATATTTATCCAACCCATCTATATAAATAGATAAGTATATAGCTCTAATAAACTAATCTATGCACTAGTTAACGAACATTATAAAAAACATCAAAAAACAACTAAACAGACAAAAAATGAAACCATACAAACCTGAAAATTACAATTCCCTTTCACCCTACCTAATTGTTAACAATGCACAAAAATTGGTTGACTTATTAACTGTACTTTTTGATGCCAAAACTTTAAGACGATTTGATCACACAAATGGAAAAATTGCTCATATCGAATTACAATTAGACGACACAGTCATTATGATTAGTGATAGCACAGAAAGCTATGAAGCTAACAAAACCATGCTTCACATTTATGTGCCTGATGTTTTCAAAACTTTTGACAAAGCCATTGAAAACGGATGTGAAATAATCGAAAAACCCATTAACAAAAAAGGTGATCCAGACACAAGAGGTTCGTTCTATGATTATGCAGGAAATTATTGGGCAATAAGCACACAAACAAATTAACTATGAAAAATTTTAACTACCAACTGTCATTTATAACAATTCCTAGATACTAATATAAGTAGAAAAGAGCGTTTGCAACACATGTAAAAGAAAACAAACACTCTACTATTCAACCTTTTTCTAACCTTACATTTATTTATTATTATTGATTTAATCAGAAATAATGCTGTTTTTCAATTCCATACATTAGTTAGTAGACATTGAAAAGAATATTAAAAGAAGTTAGAATCAACTTGGAGTATACCTTCTCTCATACTTACGAATACTCTTGTAACAAATCGCATTAATAATCGTCTAACTGGTCGAAAGTAAATTAAATATGAGTCAAAATAAGAACCTGCCATTAAAAATGGGATTAATTTATGGCACCACACTAGGAATTGTAGTAGTTAGTATTGGAATCATAAGATATAAAACAGGTATGATACTTAGAGATGACCAAACGCTAAGTTATGTGTACTGGGGAATTTTCACTATGACAATATTTTATGCTGTGTTCCAATTTAAAAAACTAAATCCTTTATCATTTTCATATAATCGAACTATAACTATTGGACTTCTTGCAGGACTTATTAGCGGTGCGATGTATACCATTTATATTGTGATACTTAATAATTATATTGACACCGAACTTTCTTTCAAAATAATTCAGTTTAAAGAACAGACAACTATTTTAGATAATTCAGGATTATCAGCAAAAGAAGTTGCCGACTCAACAAAAATTATGCAAATGAGTTCTGCATTGAGAGGATTAATTTACACTTTAGTATGCATAACTTTCGGAATCATTCATTCATTAGTTAGCACATTTGTGGCAAAAAGACTTAATTATAAATCTCAATAATCAACGAAAGCATAAAACAAAAACTACAATAAATTAAACTGACTGGTTTACCAGACAAACAATTTTCTCAAGTCAGGTTGGACAGATGAAAAAAAACAACGAACTGCTAACGAGATTTTACCAAAAACAAAGCTGAATGGTTTCAATTGAGTATAATTGCAAAACCTCTGCCTAGCCCTCATTTATAACAATTCCCTACTCATAAAGAGAGCATTTTTAAATGAGTGATAAAAACAAAATGCTCTCCTATTTCTCAACTTTTTTTCTGAATTTTAATTATTTATTACTATTTTTAATTTAATTAAAAAAGGATGATGTTTATCTGACTTATCTATATAAATAATAAGTTTATAGATTTGATAAAATCTGATTTATGCACTAATTGAAAGTAATTACGAACTGATTGCATTAACAATAACGACAATTTATATGAAACAAATTTGTAATTTTTTGCCATTAATTCTCTCAATATTTTTTATTACAAGCAATAATTATGGACAACAAAAAGACGACTATACTGCAAAAATTGACAGTTTAGTACAAACAATAAGTCCAAGAAAATTTAATGGCGTTATTCTCATAACACAAAAAGGTAAAACAAAATACTCAAAAGCATTTGGCTATTCAAATTTTGAAAAAAAAACACCATTAACACTAAAAGACAACTTTAGAATTCAGTCGAATAGTAAACAAATAACAGCTGTTTTAATTTTGAAAGAAGTTGAAAAAGGAAACATAAATTTAAACAAACCAATTAAAACTTATTTAACAGACTTAAAACAACAATGGGCAGATACCGTTACAGTACATCAGTTACTTAATATGTCAGCTGGAATTGTGGGTCTCGACAAACCACTTGCTTTTAAACCCGGAACAGGATTTCACTATAGTAATCCAGCTTATGGCTTATTAGGACGGCTGATTGAAAAAAGCACAGGTAAAAAATTTATAGAAGTAGCAAACAATCTATTTAAAGAGTTAGGAATGGATAATACTTACTGCTTTGAAATAAACAAATCTAATTCCAATTTAATAAATGGATATTGGCTTACAAAAGATTCAATTGACTTAGTTGATTTTAAAACTCTGAATTTTACAGATGAATCTTGGTCAAACTTTGTCCCAGCAGGAGGTATTATTTCTAATGCAATTGATTTAAATACTTGGGACACAAAACTTCACAATGGGAAAATACTACAAAAAGAATCTTATGTTGCGATGGTAAATTCGACAATCATAGATTCAGATTTTACATTTAGTGAAACAAAATCAAATTATGGCTATGGTGTAAATATTAATGAAAATGAACCAATCAAATATATTGGTCATTCAGGAAGAGGAATAGGATTTGTAAGTCTTAAATTTTATATTCCAGCTAAGAAATTGGATGTAATTATTTTGGAGAACATCTACCATAGAGACAATAATATCGTTTACTATTTTGAAAAAAATATTAGGCACATAATTATGAATAGCAATCTTGTAAAACAATAACCATCGTCAATGTCGGGTTTTGTGCAATTTAGGCAAACACAATAACAATTCACATTTTGTATTTCTATTCAACTTCAGTTTCGGCATACAAAAATCTATTTCCCAACCTACACAAAGCCTCAAAACATTTGTAACAAACATAGAAAAAACATCTTAACATTGACTTATATATGAATACAAATTCTGATCGTGAAATTTTCAGTTCACGCATTTTAAATGCTCCTTTAGAAATTGTTTATGAAGCTTTTGCAAATCCGTTACATTTGAAAAATTGGTGGGGACCAGAAGGCTTTACAAATACAATTCATGAATTTGATTTAAAGCCTGGAGGAAAATGGATTCTTACAATGCATGGCCCTGAAAAAGGAAATTATGAGAACTCATCCCTATTTAAAATAGTTCAACCGCATAAATTAATTTCCTGGACAAGAGTTACACAACCATTATTTGATATGGAAATCCGATTTGAAAAACTTGGTGATTTTAAAACCAAAATTTCATTCCGAATGATTTTTACCACCTCAGAAGAATGTGAAAAAATTAAAAAGTTTGCTGAGCCAAAAAATGAAGAGAATTTTAACAGATTAGAAAACGTAATTCCCAATTTGAAATTATAAGTCTAGCAGAAGAACACCTGCACCCAACAAGTTGTAACTCATCTAACTCTCATTTATAACAAGTACTTATATATAAAGTAAAAAAGAGGTTTTTTACAGAAGTAAAGACTCGTTGGCAACACAACTAATTATTCTTAATCTTCCATAAAAAACTTCCCACTTACGTTTTCCCGTAAAAAACAATAAAAACATTCTTTTATCTTTACAAAAGATAATAAAAACAGGTAAAAATACCTAATAGCATTAGAATAAATACGAATCCTATTATACAATAGGATTTTTTTATACGCAATTATTTAGAATTGGTACGATTCCTTAAACAATGATTTTCAGAATTATACTTCTTCTAAACATGGAGATTATGTAACACAAACCACACTTAAAAAAAGTAATTTAGCACTAACAATTAAAACTATAAAAACAAATTAATAACTTAAAATAAACTTACACATGAAAAATTACTTAATTATATTACTACTTTGTGTTACTCTTATAGGATGCAAAAAAACAGAAACTGTAAAAGAAAATGATACAGAAACAGTAACAGATACGATAGCAAAAGCAGTAACAGCAACTGCTATCATTGAAGCCAAAAGCAATAGTGCTGTCTCAGGTACAGTAACATTTACAGAAAATGATGGGAAAGTTTCCATGACAGCTACTTTAGCTGGTTTAACCCCAGGTCAACATGCTATTCATATTCATGAAAAGGGCGATTGTAGTGCAGTTGATGGCTCATCGGCAGGAGAACATTGGAATCCAACCCATTCAGACCATGGAATTTGGGGACATGATGGGTTTCACCTAGGAGATATTGGAAACCTAGAAGCAGATGAAAATGGTATTGCAACAATCACAAAAGAAACAGATTTATGGTGCATCGGTTGTGAGGATGAAAATAAAAACATTATTGGAAAAGCTATTGTTGTGCACAAAGATGTAGATGATCTTAAAACACAACCAAGTGGCGCAGCAGGTGACCGTATAGGTTGTGGTGCCATTGTTCTCGAAAAAGATTAAAATTACCCTAGTTATTATTACTACGAGTATTTTACTCTTAAATATAACAATGAAGTTCAGAGGCTGTTCGAAAAAAACTTTTCAGACAGCCTCTTTTATAGAAACACTTCCCTATTATCTTCTAAAATACATACAAAAACCTTATCAATTTCCTAAAAAAACAATTAAACAACTATTTGTTTCATTTGTACATACAATTGTTAAATAAATTATAAGTAATTGGCTTTATAAAATTGGAACAATTAGTTTTGTTAACATAATTTTTATAGTCACCAAATGAAACTTAAAACACTACTTTTAACTCTTGTAATTATCCTTTTTGTAGGCTTTATTGGCTACCGCATTAAAAGTAATGCAGACAAAGCCTCCAGCAACAATAGTAAATCAAACGGTGACAAAAAACCAAGCGTTAAAGTAAATGGAATAATCGTTTCTGAAGAAAAATTTTCAAACGTCATTTCTGTTTCAGGATCTATTGATGCTAACGAACAAGTGGAAATAAGAAGTGAGGTTTCAGGTATTGTGGAAAACATTTATTTCAAAGAAGGAACAAACGTTATCAAAGGACAAACACTATTTAAAGTCAACGATATCGAATTAAGAGCACAATTAGCACAAGCAGTCACTAGAAAAAACTTAGCAGGCGAAAATGAAAGAAGAGCTAAACTTTTACTAGAAAAAGAAGCTATTAGTCAAGAAGAATATGATATTGCTAGCGCAGAATATAGAAGTTTACAATCACAAACCCAGTTAATTCAAGCACAAATTGGAAAAACAGCTATCAAAGCACCTTTCTCAGGTAAAATAGGACTACGTAATATTTCTCCAGGTACTTACCTCACTCCTACTACTGTAGTTACCAATTTAGTTAGTGCTAGCGAAGTAAAAATTACATTTTCCATTCCCGAAAAATACGCAAGCGAAATAAAAGTAAACAACGAAATAGAATTTACCGTTTCAGGTTCAAACGAAGTTTTCAAAGCTAGCATTTATGCAATAGAACCCAGTATTGATGTAACTACCAGAACACTTTTAGTTCGTGCCAAAGCCAACAACAAAGAAGGTAAATTGTTTCCAGGAACCTATGCCAATGTAAAATTACCTTTGAATGCTATTGAAAAAGCAATTTTAATTCCCACAGAAGCCATCATTCCTATTCAAAATGGAAAAAAAGTATTTATTTCAACTCATGGCAAAGCCAAAGAAGTAAAAATAGAAACAGGAACCAGAACGGAAGAATCCATTTTGGTAACCCAAGGATTAAAAGCAGGTGACACTGTTATTACAAGTGGTATTATGAGTCTCAAACCAGAAACAGCTGTACAAGTAACCCTTAAAAAATAAGTATGAGTTTATCTACATTAAGTATAAAAAGACCCGTCCTTACTATTGTACTAAATCTTGCCATAATCTTATTTGGGTTTATTGGATACAAATTTTTAGGCGTTAGAGAATATCCTTCAATTGATCCAGCGCAAATTTCAATTCGTACTAATTATACTGGTGCCAATGCTGATATCATTGAATCACAAATTACCGAACCCTTAGAAAAAGCCATTAACTCTATTGATGGAATTCGAAACATAACCTCTTCAAGTAACCAAGGAAGAAGTTCCATTACCATAGAATTTAATCTAGAAAAAGATTTAGAAGAAGCAGCAAATGATGTACGTGATAAAGTCTCACAAGCCATTCGTAGCTTACCAGAAGATATAGATTCCCAACCCATAGTTTCCAAAGCCGATGCAGATAGTGAAGCCATTATCTCCATGACAGTACAAAGTGAAACCAGAAATGCATTAGAACTAAGCGATTATGCCGAAAATGTAATTGGACAACGTTTAGAAACCATTCCAGGAGTAAGTGGCATTCAAATTTGGGGACAAAAACGGTATGCCATGCGTTTATGGATTGATCCATACAAATTAACTTCCTATGGATTAACAGTTGCCGATGTTAGAAAAGCACTAAACGATCAAAATGTAGAATTACCATCAGGAAAAATTACAGGAGATAATACCGAATTAACCGTAAAAACAGTGGGAAACCTCACTACAGCAGTAGAATTCAACAACATCATCATTAAAGCAGAAGGTGATAAAATCATTCGTTTGAGCGATATTGGTTCAGCTACTTTAGGACCAGAAAATATTGAAACCCAATTAACACAATCAGGAAAACCAATGGTTGCTGTGGCCATCGTTCCATTACCTGGAGCTAATTATATAGATATTTCTGATGAATTCTATAAAGAATTTGAAAAATTAAAGAAAGATTTACCAAAGGATATCCAATTAAATATTGCTATCGATACAACCGTTTTTGTAAAACGTTCCGTAACAGAAGTTGCAGAAACATTGCTAATTTCAATTATATTAGTAATCCTAATCATCTATTTATTTTTCAGAAATTGGTCAATAGCATTTAGACCATTAATAGATATTCCAGTATCTTTAATTGCTACCTTTTTCATCATGTGGCTATTTGGTTTTTCCATTAATGTATTAACCTTGCTAGCAATCGTTCTAGCCACAGGATTAGTGGTAGATGACGGAATTGTAGTAACAGAAAACATCTTCAAAAAAGTAGAAGAAGGCATGTCTCCTATTGAAGCAGCCATAAAAGGTTCTAATGAAATCTTCTTTGCAGTAATATCTATTTCTATAACCTTAGCTGCAGTATTCTTACCAGTAATTTTCTTAGAAGGTTTCGTAGGAAGGCTATTCCGAGAATTTGGAGTAGTTATTGGAGCTGCCGTTTTGGTGTCAGCCTTTGTATCTTTGACCTTAACTCCTATGTTGAATGCTTATTTAATGAAAGGTGGTGAACAAAAAAGAACCAAATTTTATGACCTAACCGAACCTTATTTTGTAAAATTAAACAAAGGCTATGCTACTTATCTAGAACGCTTTGTAAAATACAAATGGATTAGTTTTGCAATTATCATAACTTGTTTTGGATTAATTTATTTATTCTTCAGTATTCTACAAAAAGAAACTGCTCCTTTAGATGACCGAAGTGGTTTTGTCATGCGAATGTCTACACCAGAAGGAGCAACTTATGAATACACAGATAGATTCATGCAAGAAATGTCGCAATTAGTAGATGATTCTATTCCTGAAAAACGAGTAAGTTTAGTTATTTCTTCACCTGGTTTTGGTGGTGGTGGTTCTGTAAATAGTGGTTTCATTCGCATTTCATTAAAAGATCCAAGCGAAAGAGAAAAATCGCAAATGGAAATAGCAGATGATTTATCCAAATGGACAAAACGCTACCCAGATGCTAAAACCTCTATAATTCAACAACCTACAATTTCTGTAAGTCGTAGAGGTGGTTTACCAATACAATACATCATTCAAGCACAAAATTTTGAAAAACTACAAGAAAAGATTCCATTATTCATGGAAGAAGCCTCAAAAGATGAAACCTTTTCTATGGTTGATGTCAATTTGAAATTCAACAAACCCGAAATTAATGTTACAATAGACAGAGAGAAAGCAAAAAGTTTAGGCATTTCAGTAATTGATATTGCTCAAAACTTACAATTGTCTTTAAGCGGACAACGTTTTGGCTACTTTACCAAAAACGGAAAACAGTATCAAGTAATTGGTCAGTTTTTACAACAAGATAGAGCAACTCCATTAGACTTAACTTCGATTTTTATAAAAAATGACAAAGGACAATTAATTCAAATGGACAATGTAGTTTCCGTGGACGAACAAAGCAATCCTCCACAATTGTATCACAATAATCGATACATGTCAGCTACTGTAAATGCTGGTTTAGCAACTGGTAAAAGTATCAGTGATGGTATTGATGCCATGAATGCTATTAAAGCAAAAGTATTAGATGATACATTTACAACTGATTTAGGTGGAGAATCTAGAGATTTTGTGGAAAGTAGTTCCAATACTTCGTTTGCTTTTGGTTTAGCCTTATTGTTGATTTTCTTAATATTAGCAGCTCAATTTGAAAGTTTTATTGATCCTTTCATCATTATTTTAACAGTTCCTATGGCTATTGCTGGAGCTTTATTCTCTTTGTGGTTGTTTAATCAAACTTGGAATATTTTCAGTCAAATTGGAACCATCATGCTAATTGGTTTAGTAACCAAAAACGGAATTTTAATTGTAGAATTTGCAAACCAATTAAGAGAACAAGGAAAATCAAAATATGACGCTATTATAGAAGCTTCAGAATCACGTTTGCGACCTATTTTAATGACTAGTTTAGCCATTGCATTAGGAGCTTTACCTATCGCTTTATCGCTTGGAGCAGCTTCTGCTAGTAGAATGGGAATGGGAGTTGTAATTGTAGGAGGAACTTTATTTTCTTTAATATTAACGCTTTTCGTAATTCCTGCCATCTATTTATTATGGTCAAGAAATAGAAAACACCGACCAGAATTTGATAACCTTGAAGCCTTAGAAAAATAAATCATGTCAAAGATTATACAATATATCCTACTCCTTTTGGTAAGTTTTCAATTGCAAGCACAAGAGGTTTTATCACTTGAAGAAGCTATAAAAATAGCTTTGGAAAACAATTATGAAATAAAAATTGCCAAAAACAATTTAAAAATTGACGAAACCAACAATAATTTGGCCAATGCAGGACTATTACCTACAATAAGTGCAAACCTAACCAATAATAATAGTCAATTAAATACAACACAAACTCAAGCTGATGGCTCAGTTAGAACATTAGATGGTGCAAAAAACATGAAT
>LLBY010008661.1_pt2 | contig 11733 bp, 10 predicted proteins | sample 1489401 | NCBI WGS metagenome assembly LLBY01 (sample SAMN04092656, study PRJNA295927) | soil metagenome | biome: Soil prokaryotic community; feature: Bulk soil; isolation source: soil from tomato rhizosphere | host: tomato cultivar Hawaii 7996 | place: South Korea | collected 2011-11-01 | reverse complement strand
CCGATCGGGGCCAGGTGATCGTGCTTGCCGTTGATCATGAGCACCGGCATCGTGATCTCGTCGACCAGACCCAGCTCGGAGAGCGCCCAGCGGCCGAACTTCTCCTCCTCCTGCTCCCGTGACGTGGTCGGGAACGCCGGAGGGCCACCGGGGGCGCCAAATGCCCAGGTGGCGCGCTGATTTGCGTGCCGGATGAACTCGTCGAGCTCGGAGTCGCTCATCCGGTAGCCGAACGGATGTCCGGCATTGGCCACCACAGCCTTCACCTTCGCCGGGGCGACACCCGCCAGCTGCATCACCGAATACCCACCCCTGGAGATACCGAAGGCCCCGATGCGATCGGCATCCACCTCGGGCCTGGCCGCCAGCCAGTCGAGCGCCGCCTCCCAGGCCGAGACCGACTCCGGGGACCAGGCAAAGGGGTTCTCCCCGGTCCCTGGAGCGTCCATGACCAGTGCCGACATGCCGTTGTCCAGGGCCATGTCTGCAGCCCAGCCCCGGTCCTCCTTGAACATGTCCGCCCCGCACATGACCAGCACCGCCGGCACCTCGTTCCCCGGCCCGGCGGTGGCCGGCGCCCGATAGTGAGAGACGATCTCCTTGCCCTGGTGAGGCACCGCCACCACCTGGAGCGGGGGGTCGAGATGGGCCGCCGCCTTGTGGAAGGCACGGACGCAGTCGTCACTGATCGACTGCTTCACCGGGGTGATGGCGCCGGGGAATCGTCCGATCGAGTAGTAGGTCTTCGCCTGGAGATAGGACCGCCGCGCCGCGACGTGATCACCCTCCGACTCGAGCCGGTCGCCTGCGGCCTCGTGCCGGGCACCGACCTCCCTCCACGCCGGCACCCAGAGATCCTCCGTCGTCCCGGAGAGACGGGCCACCGTGGCCGTCAGCTGGTCGAGATCGTCCACCATGGCGAGCCACCTGCGGTAGAAGCCGCCGTGCTGGACGACGAACGGGTCTTCCGATGGTGCAAAACCGAGGTCCGCCATTGTCACCTGTCCTTTCGGCTCATATCGACGCCTCCGCCATCCGCGTCTCGAGATCGGGCTCGGGGGCCAGGATGTACACCCCTCCCGTCACCCGGTCGGTCACGTACACGAGTCGGTCCTCGCCGACCCACACATCGTTCGCCTGCACTGCGACCTGTCCCGGCGGGCACTCGGGGATCCAGTGCCCGATCTCGACGGGATGGGAGATGTCTGCCACGTCGTAGACCCGGAGCCCGGCGTTGAAGTAGGTGGCGAAGATCACCCGGTCGCTGCGATAGCTCCCGGGCCGGTTCTCGTGTAGGCAATGGGCGCCGAACCGGAGCCCCCGTTCGCAGAAGTCGCCCACCGGGACCGGGCAGATCGAGGAGACGGTCGGTGACGTCTCGTCCGTGATGTCGACCAGTCGCACCATGTGCGCCGGGCCTTCGCAGCCCTCGTCGACCGCCTCGTCGGTCACCGCCACCAAGGGACGCCCTCCGAGAGGGAGGCAAGTGTGGGTGTGGCCTCCCTCCTCCCAGCTGAGATGGGCGACGACACCGATGTCGTCGAGGTCGCCGATGTCGAGGATCACCATTCCCCCGCCCCAGAAACCGACGAAGGCACGGTCCTCCCTCACCATCGCATGATGGACCGAGCGCTCCTCACGCTCGGGCCAGGTCGGGGTCTCGTCGTCCCTCATCCCCGGCCACCACCAACGTGCGCGCTCCACCGGCCGCTCCGCATCGTCCAGATCCACGATGACCCAGATCCGGACCGAGAAGCCGGGTGGTGTCGCAGAGACATAGGCGTACCTGCCGCCCTCGAACACGATGCGATGGACTCCCAGGCCACCGGAGTCCCAGAAGCCCACCTCCACCGGGTCGAGCGGGTCGGAGAGGTCGTAAACCGCCATCCCCACCCGTTGGGGGGAGCCTCCCCGGAAGGCCTCGTGGTTCACCAGCAGAAGGCCGTCGGCCACCTGCACCTTGTGGGTGTGGGCGCCGTCCGGTGCAGGGATCTGGCGAACCAGCACCGGAGCCGCCGGGTCGGACACCTCGAGGATGCTGGTGCCCATTCCCGAGGGCCCGAAGTGGGCCACGTACAGGGCGTCTCCGTGACGCATCACCTGCATCCCGTCGCCACGGCCGTCGAGATCCGAGTGGCCGATCTGACGGAGACCGGATGCGTCTGCTGGATGACTCAAGAGGACCGCCTCGTCGAAGAAAACCCTGCAAACGATTGTAGGCACCACGGTGGGACCGGGGGCTATCCTGAGCCCGGTCGACCCAAGGGTGGCTAGGGTTCCGGCCGATCACTCGGCGTCCGGTCCGAGCGCCACAGAAGGCCCGATGGGACATCGGGCTCGCACCTCACGGACAAAAGCCTCGAGGGGACAAGTCGGCACGTAATTCGTCGCGTGCCGAACAGGAGAAGGCTTTGCCCCAGAATCGCAGCCGGTCGCACACCGTCGCCATCATCACCGCACTCTTCGTCACCGTGCTCTGGTCCTCGTCGTGGATCCTGATCCGGTGGGGGCTCGACGACGAAGGGCTCAGCCCACTCGTCTTCGCCGGCGCCCGATATCTGCTGGCCTCCACCGTGCTCGCCGCCCTGGTCGGCGCCACGCCGCGGTTGAGGGCGGAGCTGGCAGCCGCCGGGCCGAGACGGTGGGGACAGCTCGCAGCACTCGGCCTGGTCTTCGTCGCCGTGGCGCAGGGAGCGCAATTCGTGGCCATCGACTCACAGCCGGCGGCCACCTCGAGCCTGGTGCTCGCATTGACCCCCCTGCTCGTCACCGGGGTGGCCGTCTTCACCCTCGGCGAGCGACCGGCCCCGAGACAGGTGTGGGGGACGATGTTGATCGTCCTCGGGGCGGTGGTCTACTTCTCGGGCGAGCTCGGCTTCACCGCCGTGGGGTTGGCGGCGTCGATCATCGGGTTGCTGGCGAACGCGGCGTCCGCCATCCTCGGGAGAGCGGTGAACCGAAGACTCGACCTGTCTCCGGTGGTAGTCACCGTGGTCAGCATGATGACCGGGGCCGTAGCCCTGGTGGCCGTCGGCGTCGCGGTGGAAGGTGTCCCGGCGGTCTCGGGAAGGGCATGGCTGATCATCGCCTGGCTGGCGGTCGTGAACACCGCTCTCGCCTTCACCCTCTGGAACAGGAGCCTCCGAGTGCTCTCGGCAACCGAGTCGGCGGCGATCAACAACACGATGCTGATCCAGATCGGCATCCTCGCCTGGCTGTTCCTCGACGAGATACCGGGAGTGGCCGACGTTCTCGGAATGCTGGCGGTGTCGGTCGGGGTTTACCTGGCGCAACGTCCCCGAGTCGAAAGCGCCCCCGGAACATGACCAAGTATCTGGCCCCTGTGCCCGGGGAGGGCCTCGGTGTGCGTCTGGCCCGGCTCTCCATCGGTCTGGTGCTCTTCGGTGCCGGGATCGGGCTGATGCTGCAGTCAGGGCTCGGGGTCCCGCCATGGGACGTGCTCCATCAGGGTCTGGCGAGCAAGTTCGGGCTCACAGTCGGGGTGTGGTCGATAATCGTCTCGATAGCGGTGCTGTTGCTGTGGCTGCCGCTCGGCGAGAGGTACGGGATAGGCACCCTGCTCAATGCGGTGGTGATCGGAGTGGTCCTCGATGCGACCAGCGCCCTGGTCCCAGCTGCAGCGTCGACGGCGGTTGCGTGGGTCATGCTGCTGGGGGGCGTGCTGCTGGTCGGCATCGCCTCGGGGCTCTACATCGGGGCCAACCTGGGACCGGGGCCGCGGGACGGCCTGATGACCGGCATCGCCCGGAAGGGCCCGTCGATCCGCCTGACCCGGGCGGTCATCGAGATCGCGGTGCTCACCATCGGGTGGGCCCTGGGAGGGACCTTCGGGGTGGGGACCATCGTCTTCGCCCTCGCCATCGGCCCGCTCGTCCAGTACTTCCTGCCCAGACTCGACATGTCGCCCGGTCCATCGGTCGACGTGGGAGACCACCCCGCGCGCTGAGCGACCCCGGCTCGCAGCCCCCGGAGATTGGTTACCGTGCCGCGGGTGAGCGGCATTCGGGAGGCAGGCGGCGTCGATCCGCCCATTTCGCCCGCGAGGGTGCAGCCCGACCGTCGTCTCCGGGTGTTCCTCTCCTCCAATCTCGGTGAGTTGGCATCGGAGCGCGAGGCCGCCAAGTCGGCGATCAAGACCCTGCGGCTGGAGCCGGCAGGACTCGACTTCGAGGACGACGACGGAGCGGTCATCGACCCCGGGACCGGGGGCGACATGTTCGTCGGCATCTACTGGCAGTCGTATGGCTGGGTCAACGCCGGCGACAGGGTCTCGGATCTGGAGGATCAATACGACCGGGCAGCGGCACTTCCCCGACTGGTCTACGTCAAGGACAGCGGCGGGGAACGGGAGCCGAGGCTGACGCAGCTCCTGGATCGGATGAGGGCGGACGGGGTCGGCCTCCGTGAGTTCGAGTCGCCGGGAGAGCTGGCTGAGATGCTGGTCGACGATCTGGCCACGCTCATGGCCGACCGATTCACTGCCTCGGAGGTCGCAGCACTCCCCACCGGCACCTTGACCTTTGTCTTCGGCGACATCGCCGGATCCACTCGTCTCGTCGAGCAGCTGGGAGACGACTACGCCGGCGTTCTCTCCGGATATCACCGGATCATGGCCACCGCCACCGCCGCCCACGACGGCACCGTCATCGATCTCGAAGGAGAGCGAGTCTTCGTCGTGTTCCCCGACGCTCTCGAGGCGGTTTCGGCGGCGATAGACATCCAGTCGGCGATGGCGAGCCAACCGTGGCCCCGCTCGCTCCCGGTGCTGGCCAGACTCGGGCTGCACGCCGGAACCGCCCGGATCGGATCCGGCGGCTACGTCGGCCTCGACGTGCATCGCGCCTCCCGGGTGACATCATCGGCACATGGCGGGCAGATCGTGATCTCCTCCCCGGTCCGGGAGTTGATCGAAGACTCGGTGGCCGCGCGGGGCTGGTCGGTCAAGGACCTGGGCACCTTCGCCCTGAAGGGCCTCGCCCGGGCCGAGCGGCTCTTCCAGGTGAGCGCAACCGGTCTTCGCTCGGAGTTCCCGCCTCCGAACGCTCGATCGACGACCAGGGTCCGCATCCCGGACTCGCCGACCAGTCTGGTGGGCAGGGACCGGGAGCTGACCGAGCTGGTCGAGGTGATGACCCGGCCCTCGGTCCGGCTGGTGACCGTCACCGGGCCGGGGGGGATCGGCAAGACCCGGCTCGCTCTCGCCGTAGCCACCGAGCTCGCACCCTCGTTCCCCGACGGGGTGTACTTCGTGAACCTGGCCCCACTGACCGACGCCTCCCAGGTCCTACTCGCCATCGGCGAGGCCGCAGGGATACCGATCGAGGGCGATGCGATCGACTCCCTGGCTAGCGAACTGCAAGACCAACAAGTGCTCCTTGTCATGGACAACTTCGAGCAGGTCGTGGCCGCCGGCACCGAGGTCAGCCGGCTGCTCGCTCGAAGCCCAGGGGTCAACGTGCTGGCCACGAGCCGGGTCCCGCTCCGTCTGACCAGCGAGCACGAGTACACCTTGGAGCCGCTGACCCTTCCCCCCGCCGGATCCGACGAGGCGGAAACGGTGCGCGCCTCAGATGCCGTCCGGCTCTTCATGGATCGGGCGCTGGCGGTGCTCCCCGGCTTCTCGATCGACGAGGAGAACGCCTCTCCTGTGGCCTCGATCGTCCGGATCGTCGATGGGCTCCCTCTCGCCATCGAGCTCGCCGCGGCGAGACTCCGAATGCTCAGCCCGCGAGCCCTGGCCGACCGGCTGACCAGGTCGCTCGACGCCCTCGGCGCCGGAGCCGCCGATGTTCCCACCAGACAGCGCACCCTGGATGCCGCCATCGATTGGAGCTATCAGCTGCTCACCCGAGAAGAGCAGGGGCTGTTCGCCCGGCTCTGCGTGTTTCACGGCGGCTTCACGGTGGAGTCGGCCCAGGATGTGGCCGCGGACCCCGAGCAGGGAGACGTGGTCGACCTCTTGATGGGGCTGGTGGAGAACAGCCTCGTGCTACCGGCTCACGGTGGTGAGGGCAGGCTCCGGATGCTGGCCCCGATCCGGGAGTTCGGTCTCCGCAGGCTGCACGAGTCCGGTGACTACGAGCGGGTCAAGGATCGCCACGCCCGTCACTACGTGGACGTCGCCGAGGCCGCCCTGCCCGAATTGCGGGGGCCGAAACAGGCGACGATGGTGGAGCGGCTCAGCGACGACTGGAACAACATCGACGTCGCCGCGGAGTGGCTGATGAGCAGGGGCGACGACAGCTCCATGGTCCGCCTCACCTACGGTCTGTGGGTCTTCCTCTGGGTCGGGAACCACCTGCGCGATGGTTGGCGATGGATCGAGGCGGTGGGCGATCCGGAGCGGCTCGACCCCGAGCAGCAGGGCCGCTACTGGTGGCTCAGGGGCGGGATCAACTACGAGATGGGCGCTTACCAGGCCTCGCTCGAGGCCATCGACCGGGCGCTCGCCCTATTGGACCTCAGCGGGGACGTGGATTGTCACAACTGGGCAGACTTCCTCTCCGCCCTCCTGGTGCCGGCCTTCGGCGACGATCTGGACCAGACCTTCGAGCGGCTCGAGTTGTCACTCAACCGATTCCGCGGCTTCGGCGATCGTTGGGGTGAGGGCTATGCCCTGATCGCCATGGGGATCATCTCCGCCTCCCGGGGGGATCTGGCGCGGGCGGAGCAGATCCAGATGGAGACCCGGAGATTGGGGGAGACCCTGGGCAACGAGGCCATGATCGGCCTCGCCGAGGCTCAGATCGGGTTCACCTATGTGGCGGGGGGGCGCGTGGACGAGGCGCGTCAGGCTCTGCGTCGCGCCTTCGACCGGTTTCGACGGATGAACTATCGAGAGGGGATCTGCTACGCCCTGGAGGCGGCGGCATCCCTCTCGTTCGGCGAGGGACGCGCCGAGATGGGGATGATCGCCCTCGGTGCCGCCGAAGAGGTCCGGGCCCGGATCGGCCTCCACCCCTGGCCCCTCATCATGTGGCTCTTCGACAGTCTCTCCGCGATGGCGGACTCGCTCGAGGACCCCGCTCTGCAGGCCGCTCGCAACAACGGTCGCCAGATGAACCCCTTCGACGCCGCGGCTCTGGTCCTCGACACCGCCCCGGTACCCGTCTGACACGCCGCCCGGTCGGGTCCCACACCCCGGCGTCGATCGGGCCGTCACCAACGCGCCCAGGGTCCTTCGACCCTGGCGGGGGCGTATGCTCGATGGCAGGGTGGGCCACAGGAGGTGTCTATGTCGGATGTCCAAACCGGTCCACCGACCGTCGAGGGCAGGCCGCAGCCGAAGCTGCGACGCAGCGTCAGCGACAAGGTGGTGGCCGGTGTCTGCGGCGGTCTCGGAGGCTATTTCAACACCGACCCGGTGTGGTTCCGCATCGCATTCGTGGTGGTGACCCTGGCCGGGGGCGCCGGTGTCCTGATCTATCTGATCGCTTGGCTGGTCATCCCACAAGCGGCCGACGGGGAGGACCTGGGCGGCTCGGGCTCGAGTCTCGGTGAACAAGGCCCACTGGTGGCCGGGATCGCACTGGTCGGCATCGGCCTGGTCCTCCTGATCAACACCCTGGTCCCATGGTTCGATCGGGTGATGTGGCCCATGGCCGTCATCGCAGCCGGTGTCGGCCTCTTATTCCTGGGGAGTCGTCGTGAGCGCAACTGACACACGAGAAGCGATCGTCACCGAGCCCAAGCACCGTCCGTATGCGGCGGTGGTCACCGGGGCGCTGCTGGTGGTGGTCGGAGTCCTCTGGCTGCTCGATGCGGTCGATGTCATCGATCTGGAGGCCAAGATCCTGCTTCCCTCGGTCCTGGCCGTGATCGGGATCGCCCTCATCGTCGGCGCCTTCGATGGGCCGCACACCGGTCTCGTCGTTGCCGGGGTGCTCGTCACCCTGGCATCGATGGCGGTGGCGGCGGCACCCACCGATGCCTTTCACGGTGGGATCGGCGAGCGCAACCTGAGGATCACCGAACAGGCGGACCTGGCGCCCGGGTATGACGTCGGTCTCGGCGAGTTGAGCCTCGACCTTGGCGACCTGGAGATGACACGCTCCGCCGAGGTCAGGGTCACCGTCGGTGCCGGAGAGGTGAGGATCACGCTGCCGCCCGACATCCCCGTCGACATCGACGCCTCGGCCGGGGCGGGCGAGATCGACCTGCTCGGGGAGACCGAGGAAGGGATCTCCGTCTCGCGGAGCTACACCAGTGACGGATTCGACACGGCAGATGTGACGCTGACCCTCGAGATCAGCGTCGCCGCCGGCAGCATCGAGGTGAATCAATGAGACTGCACAAGGGGACCCTGCTCGCCGGGATCGTCTTCCTGCTCATCGGCGTGGCCTTCATCCTGGAGGCGCTCGAGGTGTGGACCATGCAGATCAGCGACCTGCGCTACATCGGTCCGCTGGCCTTGGTGGTCCTCGGGATCGCGGTGGTGATCGGGTCGATGGGACGCGGCGAGCGCCAGCACTAGCCGGGGCCCAGCGGAATCGGTGACCGCGGCGACGGCCGCTTAACCTGCCGCAGCCCATGGAGCTCGGACAGATAGTTCTCGTCGTCGCCGCGGTAATGACCGGGTTCTTCATCAAGGGCATCACCGGGATCGGGGCTCCCTTGCTCGTGGTCCCGATCCTCGCCGGCACCCTCGGCCTCGAGTTCGCGGTCACCGTTGTCGCCATCCCCACCGTGGTCGCCAACACCTGGCTCCTCTGGGAGACCAGGAGGTCGGTGCGCGAAGTCGCCTGGTTCCTGTGGCCGCTCCTGGTGGCCGGGGTCTTCGGGACCGTGTTCGGCGCATGGGTGCTGCTCAACATCGACACCAGGGTGATGACCCTGGCGCTGTCGGCCGCCGTGCTCTCCTACATCGTCTGGTCCCTGCTCAACCGGGACTTCACACTCAGCGAGACCTGGGCAAAGAGGATCTCGGCGCCCGCCGGGTTCCTGGGAGGGATCCTCCAGGGTGGCACCGGGGCCTCCGGCCCGGTGATCGGCACCTACGTCCATGCCCTCAACCTGGATCGGGCGGCCTTCATCCTCGCCGTCACCATCCCCTTCCAGATCCTGGGCGTGGTTCAGATCGTGTCCCTGGCCGCGTTCGGCGGCTACGACCGGGAGCGTCTGACGGTCGCCGCCATCGCCACGATCCCGGCACTGGTGGCGATGCGCCCCGCCCTCAAGGTCGGCGACCGGATGTCGAAGGGGGCATTTCGCCTCGCCGTCCTGGTCGTTCTCGCCGCAGCCGCCATCCGGTTGATCTGGACCGCGCTTTGACGTGAGTCGTGAGGCGAAGCAGTGGTGACACCCGGTCGTTGACACCGGGCCGGGTCACGTCGGGAGCCTCCCTCACCGCTGGCTAGCTTTCGGCCGATGCCGTTCGAGCAGGTCCCGGCTCAAACGAGATATGCCCACTCCGAAGCCGGGTACGTCGCCTACCAGCAGTTCGGCGAGGGGAATCTGCCGGTCCTCTTCATCCCCAGCTGGCTGCAGAACCTCGACGTCATGTGGGAGGAGCCGGCACTCGCCCGTTACATGAGCCGTCTCGCCTCGTTCGGGAGGGTGGTGGCCTTCGACAAGCGAGGGAGCGGCGTCTCGGACCCGGTGATGCTCCAGAAGCTGCCCACGCTGGAGCAGTGGATGGACGACGCCCGGGTCGCTCTGGACGCCACCGGCACCGAGACCACAGCGGTGATCGGCGACACCGAGGGCGGGCCCCTGGCGGCGACGTTCGCCGCCACCTATCCGGAGCGGGTCTCCTCTTTGGTGCTGATCAACACCTTTGCCCGCTGGCGACGGGATCAGGACTACCCGATCGGGATGCCTGAGGAGACGGTGGCCAGGCTCAACCAGAGATATGAGGAGAACTGGGGGATGACCGCCGACATCCTCGATCTCACCGCGCCCTCCTTCGCCAGCGACCCGAGGTTCCGAGAGTGGTTCCTCAGATACCAGCGGCTCTCGATGCCACGCGGGGCGGCGGCGGCTATGTACCGCTGGGTGACCGAGCTCGACGTGCGGTGGGTGCTCCCCTCGATCCACACCCCGACCCTGGTGATAGCCCGGACCGGTGGGAAGCATCACCGCCCCGAGTTCGGCCGCTATCTCGCCGACAACATCGCGGGAGCGCGGCTCGTCGAGATCCCGGGGTCGGACACGTTCCCGTTCCAGGCCGGCAACTTCGACGCCGTCCTCGACGAGGTCGAGCACTTCCTCACCGGCGCCACGCCGTCCCCGGCCATCGATCGAGTGCTGGGGACGATCCTCTTCACCGACATCGTCTCCTCGACGGAGACCGCGGCCCGGATCGGGGACCAGGCCTGGCTCAACCTGAGACAGATCCACGACGATCTGGTGCGGGAGAACCTGCGTCGCTTCCGGGGCCGGGAGATGAGCCACACCGGCGACGGGTTCCTCGCCCTCTTCGACGGCCCGGCCCGCGCCGTCTCCTGTGCCGCCCGCATCGGGGAGCAGCTTCGACCTCTGGGCCTCGAGATCAGGGCCGGGGTCCACACCGGTGAGGTGGAGCGGGTGGGAGGCCAGATCGGTGGTGTGGCGGTGCATCTGGCGAGCCGCATCATCGATGAGGCCGGGCCCGGCATGATCCTGACCTCCGCCACCGTGAAGGACCTCGTCCTGGGATCGGGGATCGAGTTCATCGACCGCGGACCGCGTCAGTTCAAGGGGGTTCCCGAGACCTGGCAGCTCTACCAGGTGATCAAGGTGCCCTGAACCTCAGCTCCTGATGGAGCGGTGGCGTCACACGGCGGGGCACCTCGATCGATCGCGAAATCTCGACGAGGGTCTCGGACCGGCCACAAGCGTGCCCGGCTAGGGTGCGCAGCACTTCCCCGAGCGTCGCCCGAGGCGTCTCGACTTCCCCGTCGGAGTGCCGTTTTTCGCGCTCTCCGACCCTCCGGCGCCTGTGGAAAACGAAACACTTGACCCATCACATCTATGTAATTACAGTATTGAAGTCCATACTAGATGTCGTGGTCACTTCCCGTCACACCACTACATCTTGTGGTGGGATTGGCAAATGGACAGCCGCCCCGTTATCTGGCCGGGGCGCCCCCAGTGCGAGGAGGCACGTTTCATGAGCAAGGGCCTGCGGATCACCCGTCGCTTCACCGAGCCCGGCAAGAGCCCATATGACGAGTTGGAGTGGTCCCGCCGCGACTCGAGGATCACCAACCCCGACGGTTCGGTCGTGTTCGAGATGACCGACGCCGAGATCCCTGCCGGCTGGTCACAGGTCGCCTCCGACATCATGGTCTCCAAGTACTTCCGCAAGGCCGGTGTCCCCCAGCTCGATGACGACGGGGCCCAGGTCCTCGACGACGACGGCAATCCGGTGCTCGGGCCCGAGCGCTCCGCCAAGCAGGTCTTCGACCGTCTCGCCGGCACCTGGCGGCACTGGGGCGAGAAGGAGGGCTACTTCGCCTCCGACGACGACGCCGAAGCATTCGAGGACGAGCTCAAGTTCATGCTCGCCAACCAGATGGCCGCCCCCAACTCCCCACAGTGGTTCAACACCGGGCTCAACTGGGCCTACGGTCTCACCGGGCCCGCCCAGGGCTTCTGGTATGTCGACGGTGCCACGGGTGAGCTGACCGCCTCCCCCGACTCCTACAGCCGGCCCGCCCCCCACGCCTGCTTCATCCTCTCGGTGCGTGACGACCTGGTGAACCCGGGCGGGATCATGGACCTCTGGGTCCG
>LLBY010002424.1_pt3 | contig 11739 bp, 12 predicted proteins | sample 1489401 | NCBI WGS metagenome assembly LLBY01 (sample SAMN04092656, study PRJNA295927) | soil metagenome | biome: Soil prokaryotic community; feature: Bulk soil; isolation source: soil from tomato rhizosphere | host: tomato cultivar Hawaii 7996 | place: South Korea | collected 2011-11-01 | reverse complement strand
ATCCGTCTATCCGTCTGTCCGTCTCTCATGCTTCCACGATCACCTTGAACCCGCCGTAGAGAAACCGCTTCATGTCAAACGGCATGGACTCCGCTTCCGCCATCATCTTGTCCATGCGTGGGTCCTTCATCACCCGCTTGTTGACCTGGTCGCGATGGGCTTTCGACCTGTAATAGATCCATGAAAAGATGATGGTCTCGCCGCGCTTCGCCTTGAGCATCTTTGGAAAGGTGATGCCCATGCCGCTGGCCTTCAGGTCATCGCCCACGCATTCCACGTACTCCAGTGCGCCATGATCCATCCAGACGTCGGCGCCTTTTCGGGCCATGCGGCGGTAGGCGTCGAGCCTCCGCTTCTGGACCACGATCACGAAACCGTCCACGTATGCCATGCAGCCTCCGGGGTTCGGGCAAGGTCGCCTGCGCCACGGAATACTGCATCAGCCGCCGACGCATCGCCACAGGTGCGCCGTGCTTCACTGCAACGGCTGATATTGGCAGGCTGATACTGCAGAGGGGTCCGCCAGACTCAGGCGCCCAGCTTGCCCCCAGCGTGGGCCCAGAGCGCCCGTTCAACCATCGCCGGCGTCCAGCCACCGGAGAGCTGTCCCGCACGGTTCCGGAGCGCTTCGGCATAGCGGACGTAATAACCCAGGGTCCAGGCCACGGCCCCAAGACCGGGGACTTGTGCCGCCACCAGCTCGTCGAAAAAGGGATAGATGGCGGGCGAGTGTGCGGCGAGCACGCCAGATGCCGTGGCCGGACCGACGCCTGCAAGCTTCACCAGCGCCGAGATCGGCGCGGTGGGATGGGGTACGGCCGCGATTGCTGCGGCGCTGGCTTCCACCACTTCAGCGGGAGCATTGCCCTTCACCAAGGCCAGGTTCCGGGCCCGCCATACTCCCCGCGCCATCTTCCACTCCGTGAGTCGCACCAGTTCTTCCAGCACTAAATGCGGCGGCTTGCGACCAGTGATCAGGCCCGGCAGGAGTCCCCTGTACCAATCGTCCAGTTCCGCGAGCTTCGCAACGCCCTGCCGCGCTACCACGCCAGCATAGCTGTCCAGTGCGCCGTGCCAGGCAGCGGAAGACGACTCCCCCCACAACGCCTTCATTCGACACTGGCCCGAAAATCGGGCATCGTGTCGAGGCACATGCGGCTATCTTTGAGGCGGGAGTCAGCGGACACTCGCTCGGCTCTCCTTCTCGTCACCAGGCAGGTTTGCATGACCAGTCCTAGCCCCATCATCGACCGGGTCCGTGATCGTGTGGCCGCGGCGGCAGCTTCGCTCGCCGGGCCAGCTGGACGGAAGAGCCCGCGCCGCAAGCCAACTCCCTTCGCCACCGAAAGTCCGCGAGAGCTGCGCGCCATGAAGCTTGTGTTCCGGGAGATGGGCCGTGCCCAGCGCGCCACCCGCAGGGAACGCGGCCAGGAACCATCACCGGCGGTACGCGAGGCCGCGCTCGCCTTCCGGCGCACTCCCAGCCTGCCCGCCCTGGTACTGGTGGCCGTCTCCCTCGACGAGGTTGGCCTCCTGGCCTGGTGACCTTCGGCTCGCTCACCGAACCAAGCTACTCGGTGCAGCGCTGCTGTAAAAAGTTGCCATGCAAGCGTGCAGCCTTCCCGTACCGCCTGCTACGCCCGGTGCGTGCCGCTGAAGCAGCCGGCCTCTACAGCGTCTTGACCAGCAAGAGCCAGCCTCGTCGTGCGAAGCGCCCCACGCTATAGCGTGGGGCACTGGTCATGGCGCCGAAGATGGTACCTGTTCCGGGGAGACGCTCGCCTGAACAGGACGTCTGGGCTGGCAAGGCCGGAGTCCTCCATGTCGGGTTCCGACCCCACCCTGCGCATCTCCTGGCAGCCCCGCCCATGGGGGCCAACCTCCAACCAGGACGCAGAGATGACAAAGTCGCAGCATCGCTCCTCGATCCTCCCCGTTGCAGTGGCCATCGCGGCGCTCGCCGCCGGTGTGGCCGGCTCCATCCAGGCGGGCCGCCTCGAGGCCGAGGAGACTGGCATCCATATGGCCTCGGCGGAAGCCGACTGGCTGAAGGATGTGAACGGCAAGCACCGCCAGCTGTTCGATTCGCCGGCTCCCAACGGCGGCATCCCGCTCATCCACCTCCTCAACTACTACGACGGCCACAACCAGATCGGCAACCAGGATTCCGAGATCGACGGCGTGGTGACGTTCTACGGCTTCACCACCTTCCATGGGCTCACCGATGCCATGTGGGCCAAGTACGAGCTCGGCGACTTCCTGGGCGAGAAGAACGCAGCCGGCAGCCCCTACACCGCCAATCCGTGGCGCACCGCACCAGTGATTCTCGGCTCGGAGTTTCCGCAGGCAAGCATCGAGGCGCAGCAGAAGCGGGGCGCGACGTTCATCATCTGCAACAATGCGCTCACCATTCTGTCGGGCATGGTGGCCGGGAAGCGGGGCCTCGACCCCCAGGCAGTCTACGCCGACATGAAGGCGAACATCCTGCCCGGCGTCACGCTGGTGCCAGCGATGGTGGTCGCCATTGGCCAGGCCCAGGAGGCAGGGCTCGCGTACCACAGGCAGTAGGGCCGCAGCATAATCCGCGCGGAGGCCAGAACCATGGAGCAGCTCACAGCTGATTTCGTTGCGGGAGGCTCCATGGTGCCCACGACCATAGTGGCCAGCGACGGCTTCCCCCTTGCCGCCACCCGCTACCTGCCCGGTGGGCCGTCCAGCGGAGTCGTGCTCATCGCACCGGGGGCGTGGTTCCGGCAGTGCACGTACTGGCCATTCGCCCGCTACCTCGCCCGGCGGGGTCTCGAAGTGCTCACTTGGGACTGGCGCGGGATAGGGAATTCGAAGTACGAGGTCGGCGCGCGCGATCGTCGGCTCTCGATGCGGGCGTGGGCATGGCAGGACTATCAGGCCATGCTCACCTGGGGCAGCACCCGGGCCGGTGACAAGCCGCTGTTGCTGGTGGGCCATGCTTTCGGCGGCCAGGCGCTGGGCTTCGCGCCCGCCGCGGCGCTGGTGGATCGTGCCTTGTTTGTGGGTGCCACGGATGTGGGTCATCGGCCGGCCGGGCTGCTCCGGCGCTGGACTCGGCAGGTGCTCTGGCACGCCGGTGTTCCGGCTCTGACCCAGCTGCTCGGTGCCCTCCCGCTGTCGCTGGCCAGCGACTGTGAGGACCTTCCCTTTGGGGTGGCGCGCGACCTGGCGCGCTGGTCTCGCAGCGCCGGCTACTTCGGGCACTGGGAGGGACACGCCAGCCTCTCGATCCCGATTCTGTCCTTCTCGTTCAGCGATGACCCCATCGCACCGCCCGATGCGGTGGAGGCACTGCTTCGCCGGTATGGCAGGGCGCAGGGCTTCCATCGCCGCCTGCGTCCGCCACCGGCGGCACGTCGCGGCGAGGCGCATTGCCGGTTCTTCCAGGAAGGCGTGATTCCCGGCCTCTGGGACTCGGCGGCGGATTTCCTGCTCTCCGGCCGGTGAATCCCGGTTCCGGCTGGCTGAGTCGCGCCTGCAGCGCTAGGTTGAGCCCACGCCAGCTACCGAGCCGAAGCTGCATGTGCCCCGCAACCACCCCCCCGCAAGGCGCATCGAATGATGCGCAGTCCGAGGCGCTGTTCCTCCGCCTTTATTCCGAGTTGCGCACCATCGCGGGACGCTTGCTCAGGCGCGAAGCCGAAGGGCATACGCTGCAGCCTACTGCGCTGGTGCACGAGGCGTGGCTCAAACTGGCGGGCGAGCACGACCTTCGCCCCGCCGACCGGCAGCACTTCCTGGCACTGGCCGCGCGCGCGATGCGCCAGGTCCTGGTGGACAGCGCCCGCAGGCGCAGGGCCACGAAACGGGGCGGAGCAGCCGTGAACATCACCCTTACAGACAATGTCTCCAGCCTCGACGTGCCACTGGATGATCTCATCGCACTCGACGACGCGCTGGCTCAGCTCGCCGCCAATGATGAGCGGCTAGCCCAGGTGGTTGAGATGCGGTTCTTCGCCGGCTTGTCCGAAGAGGAGATAGCCACCGCGCTCGAAGTCACCACCCGCACAGTCCAGCGGGACTGGGCCAAGGCTCGCGCCTGGCTCCATGCCGAGCTCTCGACGCGGGCTCCCGACCCGTGACCGTCGATCCGAAATGGGCAGAACTCAACCGGTTGTTTGATGAGGCGGTCGAGCTGCCCCAGCCACGACTGGATGAGTTCATCGCGCGGGTCGAGGAGAAGGATGCCGAGCTCGCCCTGCGGCTCGCTCGCATGGTCGATGCTCACCGAAGCCCCGGGCCGCTCGACCGGGAACTGGTGGCCGCCGGTCCGCCAGCTGCAATAGTTGCGGGGCCAGGCTCGCTGCGCGAGCGGGCGGCAGCCGTGCTCCGCGATCGATTCGTGCTGGAGGAGACCCTGGGCGTGGGGGGAACGGCAGCGGTGTTCCTGGCCCACGAGCGCAAGCATGGACGCAAGGTCGTGATCAAGGTGCTGCAGCCGGGCGTGGCGGCACTCATCGGCACCGCGCGCTTCCGCGATGAGGTACAGATAGCAGCTCGCCTCTCGCATCCGCACATTCTCGCGCTGATCGACTCCGGCGAGTCCGACGGCCTCCTCTACTACGTCATGCCCTTCGTCGGAGGACAGACGCTCCGCCAGCGGCTGGAGCAGCAGGGCAGGCTGCCGCTCAGCGAAGCCATAGGACTCCTGCGCGACACCGCCGATGCGCTGGCCCACGCCCACGCAGCGGGCGTCGTCCACCGGGACCTCAAGCCGGAAAATGTGCTCTGCGTCGGGTCCCACGCCTTCCTGCTCGACTTCGGCGTGGCCAAGCTGGAGGCGGACGTGTCCCGCTCCCATGCCACCGATCCCCGGCACGCCATCGGCACACCCGGTTACATGGCGCCCGAGCAGGTGGCGGGCGAGCCGGTGGACCATCGCTCGGACATCTATGTCTGGGGCCTGCTTGCACGCGAGATCCTTACCGGCAGGCGCTCTCTCGATTCCCCGCTGGAAGCTCTTCGTCCCGATGTGCCCCGCAGCCTTCTCGCGCTCATAGGCGCCTGCACGGCGCTCGACCCCTTCGAGCGGCCCCAGTCCGCCGACGCGCTGGTGTCCGCACTCGACGGCCAGCTCGACGCCCGGCCCCCTGGCCGGTGGCCGGCGGTAGCGGCGCTGCTGCTTCTAGCCGGCGCCGCCGGCTGGCTGCTCGCGCGCGGTGGTTCGCCCGAGCCGGTCCCGGCCGACGCCACCCGGCTCGTGGCGGTGACTCCGCTGCGGGACGAGACTGGCGACTCGAGCCTTTCCGCCTGGGGCCGGCTCGCCGGGGATTGGATCACCCAGGGACTGCATGAGGCGGGCATCGTGCCCGTTGTGCCCTGGCAGTCTGCGCTGATGGCGGCGGAGTTCCATGAACGCTCCTCCGGCGCTGCCGGACCCCATGGATTGCTGTCCACCATCGAGAACGAGACCGGTGCCGGCCTGGTAATCTCCGGCAGCTACTATCGCACCGGCGACTCGCTCCGGTTCCAGGCAATGGTGTCGAACGCTCGTACCGGAGAACTCCTTGCAGCGCCCGCTCCCGTAGTCGTATCCCGTGACTCCGCGGCCCAGGCTGTGGGAGAGCTGCGCCAGCGGCTGATGGGAGCGGTGGCGCTGCTCCTCGATGAGCGCCTCGCGGAGCGTGAAGGATTCCCAACCCTGCCGCCGACGTACGACGCCTACCGTGCGTTTGACAGGGGCCTCGCCCATTACAATCGCTACGAATATCCGGAAGCGCGGGCCACGATGCTCGACGCCTGGGCCCGCGACACCACTTTCGTGCCCGCACTCGTGTTCGCCGCGTTCGCGGCCATGAACGGCAACGACTGGGTGGCGGCCGACTCCCTGATTGAGCTGGCACTTTCCAGGCGTTCAGCGCTCAACGAGTACTATGAATCGCTGGCCGACTACCTTGCCGCGGTCATCGATGGCGACATGGCACTCGCCCTGAGGCAGCTGTCGCGCTCTGCTGCCGTGGCGCCGGGTTCCTACGCGGCCTACAACTCGGCCTACCGGCTCCAGCAGCTCAACCGTCCAGCCGAAGCCGACTCGGTGCTGGCATCGATGGACCCTGGCCGCGGCCCCATGCGCGACTGGCCGGCCTACTGGAGCCAGCGCGCCTACAACAACCACTTGCTGGGCCGTCACGAGACCGAGCTTGCGCTCGCCCGGGAAATGCGGGCCCGGCACCCTGCCCAGCGGGTGACCTGGGTGATCGAGGCGCGCGCCCTTGCGTCGCTTGGACGGAACGCCGAGCTCGACTCGGTCCTCGCCGAGGCCAGCCGCCTTGAGGCTGACGTCTATTGGTCACTCGGTGCCATGCTGGTCATAGCCGCCGAGGAGTACCGGATGCATGGTGAAGGCAATGCGGAGGAGCGCTACCAGCAGGCGAGGCACTGGCTGGATGAGCGGCTGGCGCTGCATCCCGAGAACGACAGCCACTGGTCGTGGCTCAGCGTAGCACTGAGTGGCCTTGGGGAGAGCGATTCCGCCGAGCAGGTGTTGCGGCGGCGGGACCAGGTCGATCCGGGCCGCGCCCGCACCCGGGGCCAACTCGCCGCCCTGGCTGCCCGGCGCGGCGACACCGCCGCGGCCGAACGCTGGCTTGCCGGGCTGTCGGCCCACCAGCTCGGGATCGTGCGCTTCCAGCGAGCCAGGGTGGCGGCGCTGATGGGCGACGAGTCCGCCGCACTCCAGTACCTTGAAGACGCACTGCGGGTGGGCGTGGACAACTGGCACTGGCACCTTCATGAGGCGTGGCGGGATCTTGCACCGCTGCACGATCACCCGCGCTTCGTCGAGCTGGTCGGGGCCACCCAGGTCCAGACTCGCGAAGCCTGAATCAATCCAGGGTGTCGAGGAACTCCACCGCCCCTGAACTCACATCGTACTCTGCTCCAACGACCCGCAAGCCGTCCTTCTGGCCCAGTTGCTCCAGCACTCGCGACCCGTGGCGCAGGTGATCCACTGATGCCCTGATGTTGAGACGGATCGCCTGGCGGGAGAGAGCGCCGAGATCGTCGCGCAGCTCGGTGCCCATCAGCGCCTCGACCGACGGCCTTACCCGGTCGACGATGGAGCCAAGGTTCTGGGATCGTTCGGCCTGGGGCTGCTGCAGTTCTTCGATGGTAGCGGCTATGGCGCCGCACTGGGTGTGCCCCAGCACCACGACCAGGCGGGTACCGAACCGCGCCGCGGCGAACTCGACGCTCCCCACTTGCGACGGTGCCACGATATTGCCCGCCACCCGGATCACGAACAGGTCGCCCAGGCCCTGGTCAAACACGATCTCGGCAGGCACCCGCGCATCGGAGCAGCCGAGAATGATCGCAATCGGCTCCTGGCCCGTCGTGAGCACCGGCCGGGACTCCATCGCCCCCGCGCCATTGAGGCAGGTGACGAAACGCTGGTTGCCTTCGCGGAGGCGGGAGAGGGCGGCGGCTGCAGAGAGCATCGGGGTCCTTTGAATCAAGGGTGAAGTCGCGAGTCGCAAGTCGCAAGTCTCAAGATCCACCACTCGTGACTCGTGACTCGCAGTATAATTAACCATCCATGTGGCTATTGCCGCTCTTTTCGCCGCTGTCCCGGCTCTGCGCTTTCGGCTACTACCGGATGCGCTACACCGGGAGTCCGGTACCAGCCGAGGGGCCGGTCCTCCTGGTTGCGAACCATCCCAATTCCCTGCTCGACCCCATGCTGGTTGTCGCCGCGGCCCGCCGTCCGGTGCGATTCCTCGCCAAGGCGCCGCTCTTCGTGGACGGGAAGATCGGATGGCTCATGCGGGCGTCCGGTGCCATCCCGGTGTACCGCCGCAGCGATGATCCGTCCCAGATGGGGCGCAACGAGGAGATGTTCCGGGCCGTGCACGCGGCGCTCGCGGGGGGCGATGCCGTCGGCATCTTTCCGGAGGGAATCTCGCATACGGCGCCCTCCCTGGCGCCGCTCCGCACTGGTGCGGCACGGATCGCGCTGGGCGCCAGTGCACAGCTCGGCAGAGCATTTCCCATAGTGCCGATCGGCTTGACCTTCCGCCGGAAGGACGTATTCCGCTCCGACGCCCTGGTGGTGCGCGCGGCGCCGGTCGAATGGACCGACCTGGCAACCCGCTCCGAGTCCGATGCCGATGCTGTCGCCGAACTCACGGATCGGATCGGCAAGTCGCTGGCCCAGGTGACGCTCAACCTTGCCGAATGGCGTGACGAACGCCTGGTCACTGCGGCACTGGGTATCTGGCAGGGAGTAACGCATTCCCCGTCGGGAGCGGCTGGCGACATGCATTCGCTCGCGGTGGTTACCAGGCTCCTCGCGGCGGTGCGCTCCACCGGCGACGCTGAAGGCCTGGCTCTCGCCCAGGACGTGGATGGTCACGCCCGCAGGCTCAGCCGGCTGCGACTCGCGCCGCGGGACCTCTACCTCGATACCGGCACCGGTGAAGCCCTCAGCTGGGTCGCTGCCCGGGTGCCACTGCTGATGCCCCTCGCAGCGATCCTGGCGGTCGCGGGATGGGTGCTGTTCCTGGTGCCTTACCGACTCACCGGGGTTATAGTGGACCGGATTCGGCTCGAGCCGGACACGCGCTCGACCTGGAAGCTGATGCTGGGCATTGTCATCTACCTCGCGTGGGTCGGCGCGATGGTTGCGGTGGCATGGACTGTCGCCGGCGTCATTGCTGCCCTGAGCACGCTGCTGGTCGTGCCGGCCGTGGGCATGCTGGGGCTGCTGGTGCGCGAGAGCTGGCACGGTTCCTGGCAGGACGCACGGCGCTGGCTGCGAATTCGCAGCCGCAAGGACGTCATTGAGACGCTCCGCGCCGATCAGGAAGATCTTGGCCGCCGGCTGACCGCGCTGCACCAACGCCTGACCACCGCCATCGGAGCCGCATGACCACTCCGCCCCTCCCGGCCAGCGCCACTCCTGCGCGTGACGACAAGCGCACCGTCTGGTCCTGGGCGCTCTACGACTGGGCCAACTCGGCGTTCACGACGCTGGTGGTCACATTCATCTATGCCACCTACTTCACCCGCTCGTTCGGCAGCGATGCGACCCTGACGTCCAGCTGGTGGGGACGTGCGGTGTCGATCTCCGCCATCCTCATCGCCCTGCTCTCGCCGGTGCTCGGTGCCGCCGCGGACCGGGCCGGTGCCCGCAAGCGCTTCCTGATGGTGGCCGCCGCCATATGCATCCTCGGCACGACGGCACTCGCGTTCATGCGGCCCGACACCCCCAATGCGGTGATGCTTGCCCTCACCGCCTTTGTCGTTGCCAACGTGGCGTTCGAGATCGGCAACGTGTTCTACAATTCCTTCCTGCCGGTCATCGCCTCGCCCGCGCGGATCGGGCGGGTCTCGGGCTACGGCTGGGCCCTCGGATACGCCGGCGGCCTGGTGTGCATGGCCGTCGCACTGGTCGGGTTCGTGCAGCCCGAGACGCCGTGGTTCGGGATGACGAAGGAAGCCGGCTGGAACATCCGCGCCACCAACCTGCTGGTGGCAGGATGGTTCCTGGTCTTCGCGCTGCCGCTGTTCCTGAATGTGCCAGAGACGAGGCGCGACCGGGTGCGGATTGATCCCGTCGGCGCCTTCCGCCAGCTGGGCCAGACCTTCCGCGACCTCCGGCGCTACGGGGAGATCTTCAAGTTCCTCATTGCGCGGCTGGTGTACAATGACGGACTGGTGACGATCTTCGCCTTCGGCGGCATCTACGCCGGCAATGTGTTCGGCATGACGTTCACCCAGGTCCTCCTGTTCGGTGTGGCCCTCAATGTTGCGGCCGGCGCGGGAGCATTTCTCTTCGGCTTCGTCGACGACCGCGTTGGCGGCAAGCGCACCATCATGATCAGCCTGCTGGCGCTCGTAGTGGCCACGCTGGTCGCCACCTGGGCGCCGACCGCCACATGGCTCTGGGTGGCGGGAATTCTGATCGGGCTCTTCGTGGGGCCCAACCAGTCGGCCTCACGCTCGCTCATGGCGCGCTTTGTTCCCGACAAGCACCAGGCCGAGTTCTTCGGTTTCTTCGCGTTCTCGGGGAAGGCCACTTCCTTCCTTGCTCCGCTACTCTATGGCGAGGCGTCCCGCATGTTCGGCTCGCTCCGGGCAGGAGTCGCCACCGTACTGATCTTCTTCGTCGTTGGTGCCATCCTGCTGTGGAGCGTGGACGAGCAGGCAGGCATTGCGGCGGCAGCGGAGTCCTGAGATGGCAGGCACTCGTGGAGCGAAGGCTTGCCGCGCGACATGGGTGCTGACCCTGATGACAATGCTGGCGGCAGGGTGTGTCCGCGCACCGGGCACGGGCATCATCAGCGAGCCATGGGGGCGCGAGCTTCCCAGCGTGGTTCGCGCCATGTCGTTCAACATCCGCTACGGCACCGCCAACGACGGCGCCAATGCGTGGCCCAACCGGCGCGACCTCACCATCGACGTGATTCGCAACTTCAGGCCCACTGTGCTGGGAGTACAGGAAGCTCTCCGATTCCAGCTCGACGAGATCCGGCAGGAACTCCCGTGGCTCGAAGAAGTCGGAGTGGGGCGTGACGACGGGAAGGAAGCGGGCGAGTACGCAGCCATCCTCTACGACAACCGGCGACTGACGCCGCTGGACCAGGGCACCTTCTGGCTCTCGGAGACGCCGGACGTACCAGGTTCGACTTCCTGGGGCAATAACATCACCCGGGTCGCCACCTGGGCAAGGTTCTGCGACTCGATCACAGGCCGTGATCTACTGGTGCTCAACACCCACTGGGACCACGAGTCACAGCACGCGCGCGAGCAGAGCGCACTTCAGATAGTGCGCTGGCTGGCAACCCACGCAGCTGGAATTCCGCTGATCGTGATGGGCGACTTCAACGCCGGTGAGCAGAACCCGGCATTCCGGACGCTGCTGACTGCGGGAGACAGCGGGATGCACCTGCGTGATGTGTTCCGGATCTTGAATCCGCGCGCCATGCGGGTGGGTACATACCACGCGTTCACGGGACGCCGGGACGGCGACAAGATTGACGCCATCCTGATTTCTCCCCAATTGCTCGAGCTGGACGCGGCCATCGACACAACCCATGCGGGTGAGAGCTACCCCTCAGATCACTTCCCGGTGACGGCCAGGCTGGGATTCGGGCCTTGAATCCTGTGGCCACTGCCGCGCCCGGAAGGAGGTGCAGATGGACAAGTCAGAAGCACGTGATGGCGCCAGGGTTCGCTTCCCTCCCCCGCTCATACCACTGGCAGCCATTCTCCTCGGCGTCGCACTCCAGCACTGGCTGCCGCTCCATGTCGGCGTTCAGGTTCCTCCTGTCGTGCGATATGCCGTCGGCGGGCTGGTGATACTGCTGCCGCTGCTGGGCCTCGGCCTGCCGGGGGTGATGGCGCTGCGGCGCACCGGCCAGAGCGAGATCCCCTGGACCCCGACCACCGAGATCGTGCAGGGAGGGCCGTTCCGCTTTTCCCGCAACCCGATGTACCTCCAGATGGTGCTGCTCTGCGTGGGATTCGCGATCCTGCTCTTCAATCCGTGGATCCTGCTGATCACCCCTCTCGTGGCGTGGGCGTTGTACCAGTTCGCCATCAGGCCCGAGGAGAAATATCTCGAGGCCAAGTTCGGCGCTGAATACCTGTCGTACAGGCAGCGCGTGCGCCGGTGGATCTAGGCCGTACCGGCATACGACTCCAGCATTCCGCACTTGGTGCAGCGCAATGTGGTCACCTTGTGGGTGGCCCTGCCCTTGGTCTTGACTG
>LLBY010005763.1_pt2 | contig 11748 bp, 10 predicted proteins | sample 1489401 | NCBI WGS metagenome assembly LLBY01 (sample SAMN04092656, study PRJNA295927) | soil metagenome | biome: Soil prokaryotic community; feature: Bulk soil; isolation source: soil from tomato rhizosphere | host: tomato cultivar Hawaii 7996 | place: South Korea | collected 2011-11-01 | reverse complement strand
AAAGAAATTAAGTCTGATGATTATTCACCTGAAGCTTTCAAAGCTTTAACATCAACCGAATTAGCAGCAATCAGAGAAAATGACTTAGGTGTTATCAGCATTCCTTATATTGGATTAGGACTTTTTGTTTTGGCAATTTTAATTGTTATTTGTTTCACCAAAATGCCCAAAACACCACACGAAGACAAGATGTCTATTAGTGAATCTTTCAAAAAATTATTTGCCAATAAAAATTACAAATACGGTGTTGTTGCCCAGGCTTTTTATGTGGGAGCACAAATTATGTGCTGGACATTTATTTTTCAATATGTCGATAACATCAACAAAACTTTTGGTTTAGAACTCACCGCAACCTATTATAATATTGCTGCAATGCTTTTGTTTTTGTTAGGAAGATGGATTGGAACAGCTATTATGAAAAACACGAATCCTTCTAAAATATTGATGGTATTTGGAATCGGAGGTGTGATTTGTGCAGCCGGAGCCATTGTATTACAAGGAATGCCGGGATTAATTTCACTGATTTGTATCTCTGTTTTTATGTCGATTATGTTCCCAACGATTTACGGAATTGCCTTAAAAGATATGGGCGACGAAGCTAAAATTGGTTCTGCCGGATTGGTTATGGCCATTGTAGGAGGAGCTTTAATGCCTGTTTTGCAAGGAAGTATTTTAGACTGGGGTGGTTCGGGATTCTCGGATATTAAACTTTTCGGATTTATCCCTGAAGTGAATTTTTCGTTTATTTTACCGCTAATTTGCTTAGCTGTAGTAGCCTGGTACGGAAAAACAACTTATAAAACCGCGAAATAAAAAATATTTTTTCAATCATAAAACCGATATAAACATCAGTTTGTATCGGTTTTTTTGTTTTTTGAAAGAAAATATGAATCCGCTAAAAAGGGAAGAAGTAAGGAATAATTAAGGTTGCCAAAATCCATAAAATAATATTCAACGGAGTTCCTACAACTAAATAATCTTTGAATCGGTAATTTCCGGGAGCATAAATCATCGTGTTAGTCTGATAACCCATTGGAGTCATAAAACTTAGTGAAGCAGCAAAGGCGACTGCCATTATAAAAGGTCGCGAATCAATACCTAATTCAAGTGCGGTTTTGATAGCTATAGGAGTAAGTATTGCTGCTGTTGCATTGTTAGACATAAAATTGGTAGAAAGAAAGGTCAAACCGAAAAAAACCGATAAAAGTACCTGAGGACCAAATGTTCCGAGCGTTTTTACTAATCCTGATGCCAATAATGTTGCCGTGCCTGTTTTTTCCAAAGCGGTTCCAAGTGACAAAATTCCGGCCAACATAAATACAACTTTCCAGTTAATGGACTGATAAGCTTCTTCGGTTTTTAAAAATTTCAGCGCAATTAAAACAGCAACTCCTACAGTTGCCGTGAGTACAATAGGAGCAATATGAAGTGCTGCCGAAGCAACAACAGCAGCAACAATTGAAACAATGTAGAGCATTTTTTTTAAATCAAAAGGACGATGATCTGTTTCCGAAATAATTACTAAATCATCACTTTTTTTCAATTCTATCATCTCTTCTTTAAAAGCCGTAATAAGCAAAACATCTCCGGCTTTTAATTCAACTTTACTAAAACTATCATAAAGGATTTCATCACGATGCCTAATTGCCAGAACATTGGCTTCTTCAAAACGTTGACGAAAATTGTATTCTTTTACCGTAAGATTTTCCATCTTAGAACCACTCGGAATAAGAGCTTCTACTAAAATAAGATCATCTTTGAGCAAATCTTCATCTTCAATCTTTTTATCCGCTTTCAATTTAATGCCTTCATAGTCCAATAAGCTTTTAAGTTTTTCAATATCACAACTTATTTTAAGCACATCATAAGCCTGTAAAACCAGTCCCGGAAAAGGAACTAATGCTTTTTCGTTTCGAATTACCTGAATAATATTAATATCTATAAGCTTGACTAATGGTGATTTTTTTATGGTGCCACCAACAGATTTTGCTTCGGGTAATAAAATAATTTCAGTTACATACTGACTGATTCCGTATTCTTTGGCAAGAGAATTTTCTTCTTTTCGATTAGGAAGTAGCCAACTGCCGAAAAAAGTCATATAAGCGATTCCAACAGCTAAAAAACACAATCCGGCCGGTGCCATTTCAAACATAGCAATAGGCTTAAGACCTTCATTTTGAGCAATACCACTTACCAAAATATTAGTAGAAGTTCCAATAAGCGTACAAATTCCACCAAGTAAAGCCCCGAAAGACAAGGGCATTAATAATTTTGACGGATTAATTCCGGTTTTTTTGGCTACATCAAGCGTTACCGGCAATAAAATAGCCACAACAGCCGTATCATTCATAAAAGCAGAAAGTGTTCCTGAAATAAGCATAAGACTCACCATAGTTAGCAAATAACTTTTTCTACCAATAAGATTAAGTAAAATAACAACTCTGCTTAATGCACCTGATTTATAAACGGCTGCACTTATGGCAAACATTGCTGTTACGGTGATTGTTGCCGGATTAGTAAAGCCCGCAAAACCTTCCTGAGGAGTCAAAATACCGCTAACCATTAATAGAATCATAACAATAACAGACACTGTATCGATACCAAATTTTTCAGTTACGAATAAATACAGCGCCAATACCATGATAACTAAAACGATTATTATTTCTAAGCTCACAATATTTTTTTTAAAATTTCTACTTATAAAAATAAGAAAATAAAGTAGAAATTTCTTTGATTCAGTTTTTACAGTTTCAAAAAATAAAACTAAAAATAATGAAACTGAATATTTAGTAACAAAAGCTGAAGGTTTAATTTATTTGTTGCGATATAATAAAGTTTATGAAACATATATGGATGAAAGAATCAAAAAAAGAGAAAAAACAACCGAAAACTAGGATTTTCAAGCTATTTAAATTTGAACTATAATTTATATTATGTAAAATAGATAATTTAATAAATTTTTGAAATCCTTCTATGCTCACATTTTATTAAAATTATTTTAGACAAATTGCGTTACAAATAATACACACAAAATACTACATAAAACATTTTTGTAAAACAACTATTTTAGACCAAAACAAATTTATTTTAACTCTTTTATTTATTAATTTTACTGCTATATTTTAGAAAAATCTCATGAATATAATTACCGGACAAATTGCCGATTTTTTAAAAAATTACGCGCCGTTTAATCAGTTGACCACTGATGAATTGACTGAAATTGCTAACAATATTCGCGTAGTTAATTTAGAAAAAAAACAAACTTTATTTAAAATCAATGATTCACTGCATGATAGCTTTTATGTAGTGGCTTCGGGCGTGATTAATATTTCGGTAATTGTAGATGCCGAAGAAAATATTATAGACAAATGCCATGAAGGAAATATTTTTGGTTTACGACCATTTTTTGCCAAAAATAATTATAAAGTAACGGCTAAAGCCCGTGAAGAAAGTTTAGTTTACGCCATTCCAATTGCTGTTTTCAAACCTTTGCTCGCGAATAATTCTGAGGTCTTAAATTTTTTATTAGAAAATTTTGCCAGCAATTTACCCGAAGACCGTTCTTCAAAAGGTAATTTAGTTTCGGACGGATTTTATTCTGAAAAACAATCGGAAGTGCAGTTTTTTCAAACTTTAGCTTATAATACGACGCCACTTTTGGCTACTTCAGACAATACGGCTCAGGAAGTTGCCCAATTAATGGCTGAATCCTTAAAAAATAATGTCATTATTTTTGAAAAAAACGGTCCAATTGGAATTGTCACTCATGCCGATTTGGCTTCTAAAATTGCAACCGGCCGCTACCCGATTAATACTCCGGTTAGCAATATTATGTCTTCGCCTGTAGTTACGGTTCTAGAAAATGTTTCTTTGGCTGAAGCTCAATTATTAATGCTGAAAAACAATGTTACTCATCTATGCGTAACTATTGACGGGACTGATAAATCAACTATTAAGGGTGTAATTTCCGAACACGATTTGATTGCTGCTCAAGCTAGTAACCCTGGTGTTTTAATCAAAGAAATTAAGCGTTCTTTATCATCTAATGAACTGAAAGAAATTCGTCATCGTCTGACAAATTTAATTCAGTCTTCTATTCAAAAAAATATTCCGTTAACGCATATTACCAATATTTCAAGCGAAATTAATTTTGCGATTTTAAAGCGTGCTGTCGAATTATCCATTTTAGAATTAGGCTCCCCTCCTGCCCGTTATGCCTGGTTGAGCATTGGAAGTCAGGGACGAAAAGAACAACTTTTACTGACTGATCAGGATAGTATTTTGGTTTTTGAAGATGTTCCCCAAAATAAATATATTGAAGTCAAAGATTATTTCTTAAAATTAGGAAAAAAGACCACTGAGACTCTTGAAAAAATTGGATATGAGCTTTGTCCTTTCGGACACATGGCTAGCAACATGTTGTGGTGTAAATCCTTGAGTGACTGGATTAAACAATACAATAACTGGATGAATACTACAAGAGAAAATACGGATAATTTGAGTAGTATTTTCTTTGATTACGAATTAGTTATCGGGGAGCAAAAAATAGAATCGGCTATCAATAATATTGTTTTTGAAAATGCTAACAACAACTCATTATTTTTTGATTTCTTAGGAAATGATGCTTTGCGAAAAAATTCTCCGCTAAGTTTTTTCAAAAAATTCATTGTGGAAGAAGAAGGCGTTAACAAAGACAAATTTGACATTAAAACCCGTGCTTTGATGCCACTTATTGACAGTGCCCGACTATTGATTTTGAGTCACGATATTAAAGGGATAAACAATACTTATACCCGATTCAAACAATTAGCTATTGCCGATCCTAAACACTCGGAAGTTTATTTAAATTGTGCCGAAGCTTATTTGTTTTTAACGAAAATAAGGACTTTAGAAGGATTGAAAAATGAAAATTCGGGGCAATATATTAACTTAGAGGAACTGTCAAAAATTGACAGAGAAAAACTTAAAAATGCCCTGATTCCGATGAAAGAATTAGAAGAATTAATTAAAGACACTTTTCAACTTACCCAATTTTCATAATTTATGCTGGACTGGTTAAAACATATCAATAAAGATCACCCTGAATTCTGGAAAGAATATTTAGCGAAATTTTCAAAAAATTCTAAACGCTATGTTATTCTGGCTACGGAATCCACTGGCGATTCACTCGAAAAAGACGTGATTACTTATATTAGTGCTTTTGCGGTGGAAAATGAGGCCATTTCCATCAAAGACAGTTTTGAAACTATTTTGTTGCAATATCGTTTTTTGCATGACAATCATTTGTCTAACGAATATATTATTGAAAGCAGACTTTTAAAATTATCAGAGCCCGAAGCTTTAAAAACTTTTGTGGAATATTTAGGAAACGGAATTATTGTAGGTCACCAAATTGAAAAAGACATGGCGATGATTAATGCTACATTAGAGCGACTGGAATGCGGAAAACTGCGTAATGAGGCGTTGGATATTGCTATAATGCACCGAAAACTACATGAAATTCCTGAAGATAAAGGTTTTTCACTGGATGAACTTTCCGATTATTACAAAATTCAAAAACCAGAAGGCGAATCCGTAACGGAAAAAGCATATAAAATTGCTCTGCTCTTCTTAAAATTAAAACACAAATTAGGGTTAAAATAAAAAAAGCGGCTTCAAAATTGAAGCCGCTTTTTGTTTGTATTAGATTTTTCCGTCTTGAATTACTTCAATAATTTCCGGATTTAATAAGGTACTTGTATCTCCGTAATCTGTAAAATTACCTTCGGCAATTTTTCTAAGAATACGTCGCATAATTTTTCCGGAACGGGTTTTTGGTAAACCGGAAACAAATTGAATTTTGTCAATTTTAGCGATTGGTCCCACGTGGTCAGAAATATACTGATTGATTTCGATAAATAAATTTTCTTTATTTCGGACTTCTCCGGTTTCTTTCAAAATCACATATCCATATAAAGCATTTCCTTTCACATCATGAGGGAAACCTACAACAGCACTTTCAGCAACTGCAGGATGCTCGTTGATAGCATCTTCAATAGGAGCAGTTCCTAAATTATGTCCTGAAACAATAATTACATCGTCTACTCTACCCGTGATTCGGTAATAACCTACTTCATCTCGTAATGCACCGTCACCGGTAAAATATTTCCCTGGATATTGAGAAAAATAAGTGTCTTTATAACGTTGATGATCGTTCCAAATCGTTCTTGCCATTCCCGGCCATGGAAATTTGATACACAAACTACCCACTACCTGATTGCCTTCAATTTCATTTCTTTTTTCATCCATTAAAACCGCCTGAATTCCGGGTAATGGAAACGTAGCATAAGTTGGTTTTGTAGGTGTAATAAACGCCAATGGTGAAATCATAATTCCTCCGGTTTCCGTTTGCCACCAGGTATCAACCACAGGACATCTTTTACCTCCTACGTGATCGTTAAACCAGTGCCAAGCCTCTTCGTTAATTGGTTCTCCTACCGAACCGATTACTTTTAAACTTTTGAAAGGGAATTTTTGAACGTATTCTAATTTTTCTTTTGCCAAGGCTCTGATAGCTGTTGGCGCAGTATAAAACTGACTTACTCTGTGTTTTTCGATTACTTCCCAAAAACGACTGAAATCCGGGTAAGAAGGAACACCTTCAAAAATTACCGTAGTCGCTCCATTTAATAAAGGTCCGTAAAGAATATATGAATGTCCGGTAATCCAGCCAATATCGGCAGTACACCAATGTACATCATTTTCTTCGTAGCTAAATACATTTTTAAAAGTATAAGCCGTAAAAACCATATAACCGGCTGTGGTATGTACCATTCCTTTTGGTTTTCCGGTAGAACCTGAAGTATATAAAATAAATAACGGATCTTCGGCGTCCATAATTTCGGCTACACAGTTATCAGAAGCTTCATCCAATAATGGTTGCAACCAAATATCTCTGCCTTCTTTCATATTTACGGCACTGTTGGTTCTTTTTACCACCATCACCGTACTTACTGATTCGCATTGTTCTAAGGCTTCATCAACAATTTCTTTTAATTCAATTGTTTTATTTCCACGATAACCACCATCAGAAGTAATTACCATTTTACTTTCACTGTCGTTAATTCTCGTAGCCAAGGCTTTGGATGAAAATCCTGCAAAAACTACTGAATGTATCGCTCCAATTCGGGCACAGGCTAAAATTGACACTGCTAATTCCGGAATCATTGGCAAATAAATGCAAACACGGTCGCCTTTTTTAACGCCCTGTTCGCGTAAAACGTTAGCCATTTTACACACTCTTTGATGCAATTCGTTATAGCTAATGTGTAAAGCTTCTTCTTCTGGATTATTCGGTTCGAAAATAATAGCGGTTTTCTCCCCTCTTTTATTCAGATGTCTGTCAATACAGTTTTTAGTAATATTTAACTTGGCTCCGGCATACCATTGTACGTCAGCTTCTGCCATATTAAATTCGACTACTTTGTCCCATGGTTGGTACCAGGTAAAGTTTTCTTCGGCTATTTTTCCCCAAAATTTTCTGGGTTCTCTGATTGACTTATTATAGTGTTTAAAGTATTGTTCTAAATTATCAACTTTATAGTAACTCATCCCTTTTTATATTTTTGATAAATATATTAAATCTCCTTCTATTCCGGAAAAAAAATAATTCATTAATCGGTGCAATTTAATCAAAATAACGAAAATCAATCTTAATAAAAATGCAAATTATTGAAAAATGGTCTTCTTTGAGGCTTTTTTACGAAAATAACAATAAGCAGATAATACTGTGTTTTATGTACTCGTTAAGGTAACATTTTCAGTCAGAGGGTAATTCGTTACTATTTAAGTTCTTTATTTTTTTAAGTGTATTTTTAGCGCTTTTAAAGAATCATTGACTTATTTGCATCAAAAAAAATTAGTATTCATAAAGATTCTCTTCAAATTCGTTGCTTTAGTAGAGAAAAAAGTCTGTTAATGCTTTTTAAGATTAAAAAATGAATTATTTGAAGGTTTAAAATTCATCACAATCACTTTATTTAAGAGCTTGAGCAATCCCTATTAAAATCCCCTCTGGACCTCGAATATAGCAAAGTCTGTAAGCATCCTGATACCGGACAACATCATCAACAAGTTGCGCACCGTGTTTATAAAGTCTTTCTAAAGTATCCTCTATGTCACTAACGGCAAACATGACACGTAAATAACCTAAGGCATTTACCGGAGCGGTACGATGGTCTTCGATAACTTTTGGAGAAATAAACTGAGACAATTCCAAGCGACTGTTACCATCCGGCGTTACCATCATAGCAATTTCAACAGTTTGATTAACAAGCCCGGTAACACGACCAGCCCATTCTCCCTTAATTATGGCTCTTCCTTCCAACTCCAAACCGAGTTCCAGAAAAAAAGGAATTACATTATCCAGCGATTCCACAACAATCCCCACATTATCCATTCGAAGTAAATTGCTTTTTGTCATATTAATAAAATTTAAAACATTTAAAAACAATGTCTTAAGTTAATAAATTTTAAAACTAGTTACACCGAAATACTAATTTCTATTTTCAAAAAATATATTCTTGCTACAAAAGAGGAAAAAGTTCATAAAAAGGCATAAAAAAAGGCGAAGTAAACTACTCCGCCTTTTCTATAATTAACAAAATTGTAATTATACAATTTTTTTCATAGCTGTCATAGACTCTCTCAACCAAGCTCCTACTTCTTCAACCGGGTGGTTACGGATGATGTAGTTTACATCGATTAATTCTTTGTTATCTACTCCGTTGCTTCCGTCATTAAATGGACGCCCTACCAAGTTAGATGGTGCATTTTTAACGTACTCAGCGATTAATGGCTTACAAGCGTGGTCAAATAAGTAACATCCGTACTCAGCAGTATCAGAGATTACACGGTTCATTTCGAACAATTTCTTTCTTGCAATGGTGTTAGCAATAAGTGGCGTTTCGTGTAATGACTCATAGTAAGCAGATTCTTCAATAATTCCTGAATCAGTCATTGCTTCGAAAGCCAACTCTACACCAGCTTTAACCATAGCAACCATTAAAGTACCGTTATCGTAGTATTCTTGCTCAGAAATTTCCATGTTTCCAGCTGGAGTTTTTTCGAAATTAGTTTCGGCTGTAGCAGCTCTCCAAGTCAATAAGTTTTTATCATCATTAGCCCAGTCTTCCATCATTGTTTTAGAGAAGTGACCAGAGATAATATCATCCATATGTTTTTGGAACAATGGACGCATGATGTCTTTTAATTCTTCAGCAGCGTTGAAAGCAGCAATTTTAGCAGGATTAGATAATCTATCCATCATGTTAGTGATACCACCGTGTTTCAATCCTTCAGTGATAGTTTCCCATCCGTATTGAATTAATTTAGAAGCATATCCTGGCTCAACACCTTCAGCTACCATTTTGTCAAAACACAAGATAGAACCTGTTTGTAACAAACCACAAAGGATAGTTTGCTCACCCATTAAATCTGATTTTACTTCCGCTACGAAAGAAGAACGTAAAACTCCTGCTCTGTGACCTCCTGTTGCAACAGCGTAAGCTTTTGCCTGATCTAAACCAAAACCGTTTGGATCATTCTCAGGGTGAACAGCGATTAATGTAGGTACACCAAATCCTCTTTTGTATTCTTCACGTACTTCAGAACCCGGACATTTAGGAGCACACATAATAACTGTTAAGTCTTTACGAATTTGCATTCCTTCTTCAACAATATTAAAACCATGAGAGTAAGCTAAAGTAGCTCCTTGTTTCATTAATGGCATAATTGCAGTAACTACAGCCGTGTGTTGTTTATCCGGAGTAAGGTTACATACTAAATCAGCAGTTGGAATTAATTCTTCATAAGTTCCCACATTGAAACCATTATCAGCAGCGTTCATGAATGAAGCTCTTTTTTGCGCAATAGCTTCCGCACGCAAAGCGTAAGAAATATCTAAACCTGAATCTCTCATGTTTAAACCTTGGTTCAAACCTTGAGCACCACAACCAACGATAACTACTTTTTTACCTTTTAAGGCTTCGATTCCATTAGCAAATTCGGATTGATCCATGAATTCGCAAACGCCTAATTGTTCTAATTGTAATCTAAGTGGTAATGAATTGAAATAATTTGCCATTTTTTAATATTTAATTTATGATTTTAATTCCTCTAATAATAAACTTGTTACTTCCATTTTTTCTTTGGAAACTGATATTCTTCCAGAACGAACAAATTGCATGATTCCAAATGGTTTTAAATTGGAATACAATTCTTCAATTTCTATACGTCTTCCTACCTTTGATATCACAAAAAAGTCTCTCGATACGGTAACAATTTCCGAATGACTTTCTTTGATGATGTTTTGAATTTGTCTTTCGTCAAATAACAAATTAGAAGCGATTTTGAATAAAGCACTTTCTAAGAAAATAGTTTCTTCATCTACGTGATAGAATGCTTTGATAACTTCAATTTGTTTTTCAATTTGACCTACAATATTTTGTACCCATTTTTCAGTAGTATCTACTACAATTACAAATCTAGAAACGTTTTCAATTTCCGATTCGGATACATTTAAACTCAATATATTAATGTGGCGCTTTAAGAATATCCCAGATATTCTGTTTAGTAAGCCTACATTGTTTTCTGAATAAACAGAAATTGTGAATGTTTTATTTTCTTCCATAATATTAACTTAATCGGATGTCAGAAACCGAAGCTCCTGTTGGAATCATTGGAAATACATTATTTTCTTTCTCCACCATAACTTCAAGGAAATAAGAATCTTTAGAAGCCATCATTTCAGCAATTGCTTCATCTAATTCTTCTCTCTTAGTTACTTTTCTAGCTTTGATGTAATAGCCTTCTGCAATAGCACAGAAATTAGGATTGGTCATTACTGTTGAAGCATATCTATAGTCAAAAAATAATTCTTGCCATTGACGCACCATTCCTAAAAACTCATTGTTTAATACTACAATCTTAACTGGAACTTGAGTTTGATGAATTGTTCCTAATTCTTGAATATTCATTTGGAAACCACCGTCACCAATGATAGCAACCACTTCACGATCTGGTCTACCCATTTTAGCACCAATGGCTGCTGGTAAAGCAAATCCCATAGTTCCTAATCCTCCAGAAGTAACATTACTTTTGGTTTGATTGAATTTAGCATAACGGCAAGTAAACATTTGATGTTGTCCTACGTCAGAAACCATAATTGCATCACCATTAGAATGTTTGTTAATCATTTCAATAGTTTCACCCATTGAGATCCCTTTTCCATTGGTTGGTGCTAACTCTTCATTGATAACAGCATCCAATTCAATTTCGTATTTCTTTTTGAATTCGTTATGCCATTCTTCGTGCGAGTTCTTTTCAATAAGCGGTAATAATGCCGTTAAAGCTTCTTTTAAATCAGCCAATACCGCTACTTCTGTTTTAACATTTTTATCAATCTCAGCTGGGTCAATTTCAAAATGAACTACCTTAGCTTGTTTAGCATAAGTAGCTAAATTTCCAGTAACACGGTCATCAAAACGCATTCCCAATGCAATTAACACATCACATTCGTTAGTTAAGATATTAGGTCCGTAATTACCGTGCATCCCTACCATCCCTACATTCAATTCGTGGTCAGTAGGCAAAGCCGAAAGTCCTAAAATTGTCCATGCAGCAGGAATTCCTGATTTTTCAATTAAAGCCTTTAGTTCAGCTTCAGCCTTACTTAAAATAACACCTTGACCAAAAACAATCATTGGTTTT
>LLBY010011051.1_pt5 | contig 11763 bp, 6 predicted proteins | sample 1489401 | NCBI WGS metagenome assembly LLBY01 (sample SAMN04092656, study PRJNA295927) | soil metagenome | biome: Soil prokaryotic community; feature: Bulk soil; isolation source: soil from tomato rhizosphere | host: tomato cultivar Hawaii 7996 | place: South Korea | collected 2011-11-01 | reverse complement strand
TTATCAACCGTTACTTCCGGACGAATATCTTTGAGCCACATAAAAGTATTGGTATATTTTATCTTCCAAAACTTTGTATTCAGCTTAAAATAAGGATACGGACTCGCACCATCACTTTCCAACAAAGAACGATAACCATCCCCAATAAAATTTCTGCCATATCCCAATTGCATATCCATAAATTTATTGGGAGTAAAAGTAATATTGGCTTCTGCCATTGGAAAATCATAAGCATCCGTTTTAAATTCTTTGGCAATACCAATTCCCGGAACAACTGCCGGATTTCCCCCCGAAGGTTTAATCGATTCGGCATATTGATTATAGTAATCTGCAAATCGCCCCTGACTTTCAAAAATAGTAGTCGAAAAATTAAGCTTATCACCTAAACCACCTCTAAAATTAATGGCTCGGGTATTGACAAAAGTATTTACATTGGTATTCCCGGAAGACCTCCCTAACTGCAAATCCAAAACCGGATTTAGCGTAAACCAATAATCTTCTCCTTTAATCTCAACCGTGTTTTCATTCCATAATTTTCGGGTCCACCAGCCGGTAGTTGGTTTCTTCAATTGTTCATTGACTTTTTTAAAATCATAATATTTAGCCACTTCGGCATACGTATAAGGCTTTGAAGCGGTATGATTATTACTTCCTACTTGATTAATTGCAGCATCAAATTGCGCATAATAGCTATGTGAAAACGGAATATTTAAATGACTTTCTAACTCCGGATTATTATATTTATGATACACCATGCTATCCAACTCGGTCAATTGTGGAGTAGTATTTCTAAGAATATCGGCTTTCACCAAATTCTCTTCAGCCAAAGTAGCCGCGCTTTTTAATGGAATTGCAATGGTGATATTGTATTTCGAATATTCCGCTTTACCATTGTAAGTGGCCGGAGTAATTTTTGGAAATTTCGTAAAAACTCTTTTGGTTTCCTCTATTAATTTTTCATCAACGGCGTTCACATAAATTACTTTAAAAACCCCTTCGGCATTGACTTCAAAAAGCACTTTTACATTTCCTTTGAAATTATTTCGAACTAAATCTTCAGGAACCACAAAATTCTGAAAAACAAAATCCTGCACTTCGGTATAAAAACAATTTTGCAATTCCTGATTTTCCAGATTTTCACAACTTGAAAAAACCGGAAAACGGGAAGCGTTAACAGTGCTTAAAGAATTCAAATTTGTATTTTGGGCAAAACCCAAAACGGAAGTAAAAAATAAAACCAGCCAGCTTTTTTTCATATATTTTAATCTAAATCTTAATATCCTTTTTGCACTTTTCCTCCGCTAACAATTGCTAAAGCCGATGAAGTCCCGATGCGTTTAACACCCAGTTTAATCATCGCCTCCGCCTCTTCATAAGTACGAACGCCTCCGGCAGCTTTTACCGGAAGTGGCGAAGCATTTTCTAACATCATAATAATAGATTCTTTAGTCGCTCCGTTGGGTTCATTATTAAGCGTTTTGTAAAACCCTGTGGAAGATTTTACAAAAACAGCCGAATAATCAGCTTCTTTACAATTCGAAATAACCACGTTTTTAATTAAAGCAGAAAGCTGAATAATTTGTTTATCGGTCAGCGCTGCTACTTCGATAATCCATTTTATAATTTTATGATTGGCCAAAGCCAGTTGAGTCCCTTTCAAAATTTCGTCTTTAACCAAATCGACAGCTCCGTTTTTAAAAGCTTCGTAATTACAAACAAAATCCAATTCGTCAGCACCGTCGGCAATAGCCTGAGCAGCCTCTTTTAATTTTGCTTCAATAGTTGCATTTCCTTCCGGAAAATCAATCACCGTTCCCACTTTCACATTCGAAGCCGCATTCACAATCATTTGCTTAGCCAATGACACCATTTCCGGTCGAATCATCACCAACTTAAAGCTTTCCCGAATGGCTTCTTCAACCAAAGTTGTTACGACTTCCTGATTTTGTTCCTCATTTAGTCCGGATTGCGAAAGTGTTTTTAAATACGTAGAATCTATATACGACCTGATATCCATACTTCAGCTTTTAGATGGGTGTTTACACAAAAATACATTTAAATTTTAAATGGATTCCTGTTCTGTTCTTTTTGATGAAATCAAATGCAACTGAATGACAAAAAACGAGAGTTACCAATAAAAAAAATCCCGCCGAAGCAGGATTTCTTTATTTACAATTGAATTTTTTATTCAAAATTTGAATGGTTAAAATTGCCAGTAATGCTCCGGTGGAATTTGCCAAAACATCAACTGCATCTCCGTTTCGGGTTACCGTTAAATAGGTTTGAAAAAGCTCAATTGCGATTCCGAAAACCAAAGACATTACAAAAACGATACTTAATAATTTTACACGATGAACCGTTTTAAATGAAAAACGAAAAGCATAAAACCACAATAAACTAAATACAAAATGGAAAACAGCATGAACGTACTTGTCTATATAAGGAATCGTTATTTGAGGAAGTTCACTGGCTTTTATCAAACAGAGATAAATAATATTCCCTGTCCAGGCGAGTGCTGCTCCCAGGCAAATTTTCTTAAGCACCAATCAACGCTTTATAACCTTCGCTGTCTAATAAAGTATCAAATTCAGCTAAATCTGAAACCTTTACTTTAATCATCCAACCTTCTCCGTAAGGATCAGAATTCACTAATTCAGGTGCATCTTCTAAACCTGTGTTAAATTCAATGATTTCACCAGATAAAGGTAAAAACAAATCCGAAACCGTTTTAACAGCTTCTACAGTACCAAAAACTTCATCTTTATCAAGAGTTTGATCTAAAGTTTCTACTTCTACATAAACAATATCACCCAACTCTTTTTGGGCAAAATGTGTAATTCCAACTGTTGCAATATCTCCGTCTAAACTCACCCATTCGTGGTCTTTAGTGTACTTTAAATTTGCTGGTATGCTCATAATAATAGTATTTGAAATATGAAATTTATTTTTTTGGCAAATGTAACAATCTTCAACTTAAATTATATGTAGATTTCACAAATTAATTACCAAAATTATATCGAAGTGTAAATCCGGAACGAATATTCGTAATCGGATACGAAGTCGATATTACTGCTTTTGAAAAAGAATGGTCATAATAGAAAATCGCCGTAAGGTTTTTACTGAACGAATAATCCGCAGTTACTTTCAAAGACCATAAATTTTGCCCGCCAGCCAATTGGTTATTATCATAATCCAAATAACGCACTATCGTTTGATTGTTTCGATATGACAAATCGGCTTTTAAATTAATATCCCCTTTGATAACTCCCGTAGGATTATCGGCTAATCGGGAAGAGAAAACCACATTTTTAAAGCGATAACCCAAACCTACGATATATTCGATTCCTTTTACTTCGGTCAATAAATTATTATCAAAACTCATCGACAAAGCGCGATCTTTCTTAATCTCGGTAAGCACTTTTAAGGAATTTTTCAATTCGAAATCCAATCGCACCAAAGGACTAAACTGCTCCACTAAATTGACATTTGAAATAAGTGTTTTGTTGTAAAAATTTCCGCTATCATCCATTCCTGACGAATCATTATCATAATCAAAATTAGAACGGAATTGATTAATGGTATAAGAAGCCCGATAACTGTGCTGTAAAGAAAAACGCTTGAAAGTCTTTTTAAAAGTTTCATAACGCATCAATCCATTGTATTTTATCGTCCAGTTAGGAATCGGGAAATTTCTGAAAATACCCGTCGAAACTTTTGAAGCATCCGTTCCGGAATAAGCTGCTATAAAGGCCGGCAACAACACCGCTTGATTATTTTTTCCAAAACCTATCGGATATCCATCATTCACAATAATTCTTTTTCGCTCCGGATTGTTAGGATTTGCCAAATCAGTTTCATCTGCGGCTGGATTCTCAGCAGGAAGCGATGCTGCATCATATCTTTGAATTATACCTCCTGCATAAAGCTCAGGATGTTCAGCAGCTAACCTATTAGCTACTGTAAGTCGGTTACTTCTAAAATCATCAAAAGCAGCCGAAGAATTCTCATCACTTTGTGAAAAAGCCGTCTTAATTAAGACTGTCGATATAGAGAATATTCCGTAATTGTATGGCGAACGGGAATTGTACATTCCGTCGGCTGAAACATCGTACTGCTCAGAATAATTTTCCGAAAACGATCGGTCCATATTCAAATCAATTTTGAAATCCGGGAACAAATCCACATTAGCCGTAGCGCGCAATACCTTATTACTTACCTGCGTGTAATTTTGGCTAAATTCCTGATAATTGGTCAGCCAACCATTTTTAGCGGCTTCATAACGCACATCGTCCTGACTACCAAAAATAAATCCTAACGAAGGTCTTGAAGAACCTAAGAAACCGATACTTGGGGTATACCCTGGCAAGAGCGTTCCGCTATTTTCTGAATAATTAATCTGAATATTTTTAACGCTGGTTAACACCCCCAACAATCCGTCCACAAACTGATTAGACTGAACCTGAGGTTTAGGAGCGGCAGTAATTTTCTGTCCCGGTTTAGGTGCAACCGCAGGCGCTTTTCTAACCGGAGTTTTGGCTTTTGGAGACAATCCTAAATATTTGTACAACATATCCATGTTGAAACTGGCATTCAAATTATTAGTTCGGGCATTTTGAATCGTATTCCCTAAGTTATAATTCATTCCATCCACAACAATTTCCGACAATGCATTAGCTGATTTTTGCCAGCTATAATCTCCCGTATAAGAATAATTTGCCTTCACAAAACTAAACAACGGAATCTTATTAATTGGAAGATCATAATTCAAAATAATTTGTTGGGTATGACGGTTTGGATCTCCAATATCCCAATAGCTGTCCCAAATAGAGAAATCTTCTATTGGCTGATCGCTATCATCCAAATAATTCTTAACCAAATTATTGGTTGAAGCCGCATAACTGAATTTTAATGATTTTGTTAAATTAAAGTTGAAACCATAATTATAATTAAAGCCAAAATTTCGACGGTACAAAGGCTGTAACTCTAAACCGGGAACATTATCCACCTGACGGTATTGCTGACGGTTGTATTGACGGTTAATATTAGTATTGAAAGTAATATTAGATGGCAAATAATTAAAATTAAAATCACTCAGTAACTTCCAATAACTACTTTTCTTCATGAATTTTGTTTTCTTGAAAGGCTCTACCGGTTTGTTTTCAAAACTATAAGCATAATCTACGGTTGTACTTGCCTGCTGATCCAAATAGTCTTCAATTTCATAATCATGACGCTCCACTTTATTAAACGATTGTGAAAAGGTAAAGTTCTCCGGATCGTAAACATGCGGCTTTTGCTCAGCACTTCTTTGTTTTCTTACCCCAATAAAATTGATACTGGTTCGCTTCGTATAATCAATGGCGCGGTTTCTTAAATTTGCTCTGGTATCAGCATCATCCGTTTCTTTTAAAAGCTGTTTCAACTTAATATCCTGATTAAACGGATCGTATTCCGGTTTAATGGTTTCTTCGCCAACACTATAATTGAACGGCAAATTAATTCCCCATCTGTTAGGCAACAGCTTTCCTAAATTGATATTAGTTACAATATTGTATTGCTGAATATCTTCACGACTTCTTTCATTCGGACCTTGCTCAATAGTTCCAAAACCAACCGTACTCATTTTTCCGGTAGCGGAAACAGTAGCAAAATCGGCAAAATTAGTATCCACATTCAATACAGCTGCCATACCGCCATGATTGTCCATTTCAGCCAAACGAAGTTCGTTAAACCAAACTTCACCTTTAAGAGCCTGACGCGTATCATTACTTTTAACTCCAACCATCAAAGTACGCACCATTCCGAAATTAGGATTTCCTTTAATCCCTAATCTTAGTTTGTTAACTTTATTAGCCAAATCTCCATCCAGTTCATCTTCATTTTTATAATAAATTCCGTCCAATGGTAAAGTACTTGCATCCACACTCATGGATTCGATTTTTAATTTGGTAAGCAATGACAAAGCCAAGTCAATCTCATTGGCCTCCGGCCAAACTTCACTGGCGGTATATTTACAATTCCCGTCCGTTGTAGCGGTAACTTTCAATGGAATCTCAATTTGGTAGAAGTTTTGTGTAAAATCATTACCAAAACGAATAAATCCAACCATTTGATCATCTGTTAACGGAATTTCTCCTTTTAAAGATTCAGCATGTAAAAACATTTTCAGTCTTTTAAACTGACGCATATCGACACTCACGTTTTTGAAAACTGCTCTGGAATCTTCTATTTCTAAACCGTCTCCTGCAACTCTTAACGATAAGGATTGTTCGTTTTGATTAATCAGCGTGTTATTGTTATACAACTGCTCGCGGGTAACGCCCGGAGGAGTAACATAATTTACCGGACATCTTTCGTCATTTTCCTGAATGTTTACTGCCGCAACATCAAGTTCAGTACCATCATCATCTACATTGGCATCATTTGGATCGAGAGTTGAAGTATATCTTCGCCACTCGCCGCGAACCAAATCCAAAGCACCAAAACGCATCGTAACTTCATTTTCAAATCCGGTCATAAACATTCGCATAAAACGAACAGATCTAAAATCACTAATGTTTCCAATGGTATTTTCCGGCTGAGAAACCGGTATTTTAAACTGAATCCATCGGGCATCTGTTGTTCCTCCATTGGGTAATGGCACGGTGGTTTCTCTGATATCAGTAATATAATTTTCACCCACTTTCATATCGGGTCTAACTTCAATGCTGTATTCATAATAAGCATTGATTGTATTCATCGTATTATCCCTGTTGATGTCTTCTACATCCGGAACGGTAGTAGCACCACGGTTAGGATCGTTTATATCAACAGCCGAATTGCCATCTACTCCATTATAATTTTTATATCGCTCTTTAACACCTCCGGAAGTATTCAAATAATAGGTATAATCATCGGCTGCAGGATCAGATTCGCCGGCAAAATTAGTATAAACCGTCGCCTCATCATTATTATTCAAACCATCCAAACCAACATCCTGATTTTTTCTGTTATTGGCATCGGCATCAAAAGCATAAATCAACGATTGCGAAGCCGGAACATCTCCCCAAACAGGTCTTGGATTAGTCATAATCTGATCCGGACCTAATCCGTTTTCGTATTGTTTTCTTCCGTCTTTTAAAATATCTTCTGAAATTTCACCCAGGTTAAAATAAATTTTACCGGTATTTGTTGCGTCTGATTTTCCATTACCCACATAAGGATCTAAAACCCATAATTGGATATACTCCACATTCCCCTGTTCGAAATTCGTGGAACTGATGGAACGCATAATTCCTCCGTAATTTTCTTTGGGAGTCAAATTAAAACTGGAATTATTGTTATACGGTCCTCTTTCGGATGGAAAATAAGACAAATCCAACGTATTAATTACCTGTGTTTGTCCTTGCGCAATATCCAGATTAGGATACAATTCTTCACTATAAATTCTTCTGGTAGCGTTTAACGAAATATCATCATTTGAAATTCCCGATGGTCTTTGAACATAAAAAATCGGATCGATGGTGTACCAGGCCAATTTTGCTCTTTTAAAACCATAACTTAAATCATTTGCCGAAGCATTAAAATTATACGTACTGTTCGTATTATTTTCAGGTGTTGAAGCCAAACTCCAGGAATAAGCCGAACGCATATCGATAGTGGACTGAGAACCTTCAAAATCGTCAACATACAAAGTTGATTCCCCCTGAAACTGGTCGGCTTTAGAAGTTCCCGGTTTTAGGAAAGCAACTTCTCCTCTAACCGATAAATTAGACGGTACATCGGTATCTACGTTAGGCAACATATTTACTAATCGGGTGAAGAAAGGAACTTCGGTAGAGAAATTAGTATTAAACCCAAAAATGGTATTGTTAACTGATTCCTGACCATAATTGGATTTTTGAGTAAATGGTTTTTCGGTCATCTTCAAAAAAGTTCCACCCAAAGTAAAGTTATCCGAAAATTTATGTTCAACATTTACCCCCATAAACCTTCTGGTTTGCTGACCAAAAACGGTATTATTTTCCAAAGAAACATTAATCGGCGTGTTAGATGCCTGCAGGGAAGGATCCAAAATCTGAACACGCCCCAATTGATAATTCACGCTATAATCTACACCTTCAACTAAAACTCTTCCTCCTGCTGTAACCACCACAGAACCTTGTGGCACGTTATAAGCTCCAATCGGGATTCCGTCGCCGGCAGATGATTTATATTTCCCTCGTAAAAGGAATTTATTTTTATCACTATCTTCTAAAGCTTTCGCCTGTGTTTTTCGATACATTGCTGTAAAAACATACTTGCTTTGGTTTGGATTATAAGTGGAGGCATTAGCATAATCTTCGCCGGCATTATTGGATAATTTTTTAAATAACAACTCCCCAAAAGGCTCTTTAGTGGTAAAAATAATTCGCCCGTTTTGAGTATCCATTGTTAATCCCGAAACAAAATCAAAGAAACCGTCTCCGCCAGCCTGACGGTCGTTGTTATAATTTAATTTATCCAAATTGAATACATTCAACAAAGGAGTTTCAGCTACTTTATCATCCGGAGAAGGATTTACCGGAAAAGGATTTCCGGCTACCGGAGTAATGTAATTTAACGGCGAAGGATCGGTATAAAGAATGTTAAACCTAAAATCTTCCTGTTTAATTTGGTAAGCCCCCGGAATTTGATAAATATTTTTCATCATCAGATTCCACACCGGATTAGAAACATTGGTCAAATTACTTTTCAGCATTTTCAAAATCAAACTTTGGGTAACCACCGCCTGCGTACTTTGAGGCGTTCCGGTTACTAAAGTAGCATCAACACCGTCATTTCCAAATTCACCCACCTGATACACTTTATCCCCAATCGTGTATTCATAAGCCACCGCTAAAATCTCATCATTGGACAACCTTTGTTGCAACGAAATATATCCTAATTGCGGGTGGTAAGTAAATTCATTGGTTGTTAATTTGCGGGCATTTTCCAGTTTGGAATAATCCTGTCCTTCAGTTACTGACACTTTAAAGCCTGATGCTGCCGTAGCCATTTCACGAATAGAAGTCGTCAGATAACCATCTGCCTGACCAATTTTGGATGGATCAAATTTATTATTGGCATTATCTGATGGTGTATCAGCAGGAACATTAAACATTCCTGTGGAAGGATTTAAAACCACTACTTCATTATCATCTAGTCCGTTTAATTGTGATTCCCCTAAATCCTGAAGCGCAATGACATTTCTAAGGTTATTAGATGTGGTATTCAAACGTGTTTGCTTGTTAGTCACCCAAACTTCAATTCGGGTAATTTGCACCCGGCTGTCAATAAAAGGATAACTTTTTAAAGCTGCATCGTATCGGTTTCTAAAATATTGTGATAAAAAGAAGTGTCGGTCATTATCATAATCCAAGGCAAATAAATCAAAATCCTGAATAGTTCCTCCACCCTGAGAAACAACCGTTTTTGTTTGCGATTTTTGCTCGGAGAAAACTCCGGTAACCGTTGTTTTTCCAAATTGCAACTGTGCCTTCACCCCAAATAAACTCTGCGCTCCTCTAATCAGGGAACTGTTTAAAGGCATACTTACATTTCCAACTTCAATTTTTTGAATAATATCATCTTCCGTTGGCGCATATTCTAATTTTAACAGATTTTGAAAAGCAAAAGAAGACTGCGTATCATAATTAGCATTAACACTCAATCGGGTTCCTACTTTCCCCATCAGACTCATACTGATTCTTTGGTCAAAATCAAAAGCCAGATTGGTTCTGTTTCTTGGCGAAAACGAAGGATTGTCCTGTTTGGTAAATCGGGCTCCCATATCCATTTCTACCGAACCCGTTGGTTTTACATCAATGGTATTACTTCCAAAAATAGATTCAAACAAGCCTGAATTCACGTAATATCTGGGCAACAAATCTTTTTTAGCGGCTTCACTTCCTTCTTTTTTCCCGTCAATTGCATCCGATTTTTTTTTGAAATAATCCTTCATTGATTCTTTCAAAACCAAATTTTCATATTCTTTTGGCGTTAAAATAACAGGATATTTTATTGAAAATCCGTCAACCGAATTCGTATAGATATAGCGATCTGTTTTAGGATCATAAGTATAAGCCGACAAGATACTCTTTGGGTCTTTCATCTGAACTTTCCCTAAAGAATAGGTTGCTTTAGTTGTGTCCTGAGCCGACTGATTTACCTGAGCCAAGGATACAAAACTGCATAATAAAACTGCCCAAACAATACAAATTTTATGCATACAATATTTTTTTGCGGTGCTTTTATAAGCTTTTTAAGGCTTGTTTAATAATCGATTCTACAGAGGCATCCGGATTCTCTTTCACAATTTTATCAATCACTTTTTCAGAAGCCTTTCTTACAAAACCTAAAACTTCTAATGCAGATAACGCTTCATCTCGGTTTGTATTGTTTTGAGCAATAGAAACTTCGTCCAAATCGTACAATTTCAATACTTTTTCTTTCAAATCCAGAATTACACGCTGCGCTGTTTTCCCTCCAATTCCTTTTATTGACTGAATTGTACTTACATCAGCCGAAGCAATAGCGTTAATAATTTGCTTAGGCTCTAATGACGACAACATGGTTCTGGCAATTCCGGCTCCAATACCTGAAACTGACAATAACATTTTAAATATTTCCCTTTCCGATTTTTCCACAAAACCAAAAATAGTATGTGCGTCTTCTTTTATCTGAAGATAAGTAAACACCTTAACAAAATCCGAATTAGGAAGTAAAGAATATGTATGTAGTGAAATGTGAACTTCATAGCCCACACCTCCACAATCAATAACGAGCTGTGTTGGTGTTTTTTCAACTAACTTCCCCTGTAAATGCGCAATCATCTATTTATCTAACTATTTATTTTAACTTTTTTTCTCTGTTTTCTTTTTCCTGTGCATCTATAACGGTAATGGCCGCCATATTAACCATTTCTTCTACACTGGCACCTAATTGAAAAATATGAACCGGTTTTCCCATTCCCATCATAATAGGACCTATGGAACCGGTTTTGTATAATTCTTTCATCAATTTATAAGTAATGTTTGCCGAATCCAGATTCGGAAAAATTAAGGTGTTTACCTTTTTTCCGGCTAATTTAGAAAATGGGAATTTCTCGGTTAACATTTCCGGATTCAAAGCAAAATCGGCCTGAATATCGCCATCTACTATCAAATAAGGGTGATTTTCATGCAAATAAGCTACGGCATCTCTAATTTTTGAGGCATTTTCATGAGTTGACGAACCAAAATTAGAATAGGAAACCATTGCAATTACCGGTTCAACACCAAACATACGGGCGGTTTTGGCCGTCATTACCGCAATTTTAACCAATTCCTCCGAAGACGGATTAATGTTAATCGCTGTATCGGACAAAAACATTGGCCCCCGGCTGGTCATCATCATATTGGCAGTGGCAACTAAAGAAGCTCCCTGTGCTTTATCAATCAATTGCAACATCGGTTTTACCACGGTGGAATAGCTTCTGGAATAACCGGTAACTAAACCGTCGGCCTCACCGGTATTAACCATCATCGCGGCAAAATAATTACGTTCGCGCATTAATCTTTGAGCGTCTAACAACGAAATTCCCCGGCGCTTTCTGGATTGCCAATAAGTTGTGGCATATCGGTCTCTTCTATCTATTTCGCTTTTGGATTTTGGATCAATGATTTCGACTTCGGCATCAAAACCTAATTCCTTCATTAATTCTTTTATAATGTCGCGACTTCCTAATAAAATTGGAAAACCAATTCCTTCTTCGTAGACAATTTG